>LFRM01297404.1_pt2 | contig 16751 bp, 16 predicted proteins | sample 618341 | NCBI WGS metagenome assembly LFRM01 (sample SAMN03654438, study PRJNA283298) | anaerobic digester metagenome | isolation source: pool of bioreactors CSTR01a, CSTR02a, and CSTR03a thermophilic anaerobic... | place: Denmark: Kgs. Lyngby | collected 2014-05-21 | reverse complement strand
TTCTTTTTCGCTTGAGCCATCAAAGACTCCAGGGAATCAACATTTTTATCCTTCATTATTTTTTTGATCATAGCTGGACCAATTCCACCCATGTTCATGTTGGAAAGCTTTAATTTTTTACTACCCCGAGGCATCATCTTGCCAAACATTTTTTCCATCAAGGTTTTATTAACCTTACCTGGTTTATCTTTTCTTAAGATGTTAATACCCCAGAAGGTAAAGAACATGGTTACTTTACCACCCATGGCAGCCGCTCCATTTGCAATGATAAAGGAGGCAATGGCCTTATCTAATTCTCCCGAGAAAACCACCATAGTTTTATTACTTTCTGTTTTACAGCTTGGATCCACTGGAACTTCACAAACTTCTTGAGGATCTGCTTTTCGAAGCTGAGCATCCACTAGGCCTTTCTTTTTACTTAAAGAAATCACTTCCGTATTATTTCTGCGAGCCCAAGCTTGAATGTCTGCATAAAAGCCAGGATCCGATGCCTTGATGTGAAGAATCTCACCTGGATTTATCTGATCCATTCCGTCCTTTAGTTTCATCAAGGGACCTGGACAAGACATACCACAAGCATCCACTTCAATTACTTTATCTAAATTAGCGTTTTTTTTTGCATTTGAACCGGTTAAAATCTCTGTCCCATCTTCTGAAGTTTCAACCACATCCCCTTTACCTTTTCGTTTACCAACCTTAGTTTCTTCTACTTTTCCTAAAGCCAACAAACGAGTTCCACCTGCTAAGTTAAAGCTTTCAAAACCATGTTGTAGTAAAACACGGTTGGCTGTGTAGCCTCTTAGTCCAATGGAGCAGTAAGCCCACACTCTTTTACCTTCGGGAATCTCAGCGATACGATCTCTCAACTCATTGAGTGGAATGTGCATAGCCCCATCCAAGGCATCATTCTCAAACTCAACTTCATCACGAATATCAAGAATAATATCGGTGGCTGGGTTAAATTCTTCATGAAACTCTGTAAAAGTTCTGGATTCTACCAATCCTTCAATATCATTTTGAGCCGTAAAGCCAGCAAAGTTTGCAGGTGATTTAGCTGAGGAGAACGGTGGCGCATAGGCTAAATCCAGTTCCGTTAAATCCACGTAAGTTCCCTTCATACCGATCACGGTAGCCAACACATCAATAAATTTATCAACCCCCTCGTAGCCCACAGCCTGCGCACCTAAAACGCGACCATCTTCTTTGGCGATAATCACTTTCGCTGTAAACTGCATTCCACCGGGATAGTAGGTGGCGTGGGAAAATGGGTGGATATAGTAAACGGAATGGTCTATTCCCTTCATCTTCAACTGCCGCTCGTTGTTCCCACTCGATGCAGCCACAAGGTCGAAAATCTGAATAATTGACGTTCCCTGGGATCCATTATAAGTCCGATCCATACCCATGATGTTGTCAGCAATGATACGAGCTTGACGATTAGCTGGCCCTGCAAGAGCAATGGCTGCAGGGTCACCTGTTACAGAATCAAAGGTTTCCACGGCATCACCGGCTGCCCAAATGTGCTCCTCTGATGTTTGCATCTTCTTATCGACCTTTATGTAGCCTCTTTGGTTTAATTCAATGCCAGACTCCTTTAAGAAGGCTGTATCGGGACGAACCCCAATAGCAGCAACAACCAAATCAGCGTCGATCTTAAGGCCTGAAGCTGTTTCCGTACGAATTCCACCTGGAATTTCGCTAAAGCTTTTTACGCCATCATTTAAAATCAACTCAATTCCATTGTCACGCATTTCTTTTTCGCAAATCATGCTAATTTCAGTATCAAGGGGTGCCATGACGTGGGGAGCTGCTTCAATCAAGGTGACATCAATACCTCGTTCGATTAAGTTCTCGGCCACCTCAATGCCGATAAACCCACCGCCGATTACGGCGCAGGATTGAATCCCTGAGTCGACAATGGCCTTAATTTGATCCATATCCGGAATATTTCTCAAGTTTTTTATGAGTTGATGGTTAATCCCCGGAATTGGAGGGGTTAGTGGCATAGCACCTGGTGATAAGATTAGCTCATCATAGGACTCTTTATATTCAGATCCTTCTGGTGAGCGAACTGTAACTTGCTTAGATTCTGGATGAACTGCCACCACTTCTGATTGAGTTCGTACTTCAACGCGATAGCGGTCCCAGAACGTTTCTTTGGTGGTAACCACTAGGCTGTCTCGTTCTTTGATGACTTCGCCAATATGATAGGGCAAACCGCAGTTGGCAAAACTGACAAATTCTCCCCGCTCAAACATTATAATTGACGCCTCTTCATCGAGGCGTCTTAATCGGGTTGCCGCTGTAGCCCCGCCAGCAACTCCGCCAACGATTAGTATTTTTTTACTCATGCTTCATTTACTCCTAACAGATTTAATATAGTAACCATGCGGTCATCCTTTAATTGATAATAAATTTCCGTTCCTTTGCGTAGGGTCTCAACGATGCCCAAATCCCTAAGGATTGAAAGGTGGGTCGACACCGTTGACTGTGGCAAGTCTAAACCACACTTCATATCCGTCACATTACACTGGCCGCCACGATGCAAACCCATAATGATACAAATTCGTACGGGATGAGCTATGCTTTTTAATATGCTAGCTGCTTCGTCATATCGGTCAAATGATTTTTCCATTGATTCTCCTTTAATATCGAACTTTCTCGATGTATCTTATATCCATATATTACGATATAAGAAGCAAAAAGTAAACGACCTTTTATCAAGATCGTTTAAACTTTAGGAAACTATATTGAAACTGTGTAATTATTCATCATTCTCAATGAGAACTGGATCAAAATTAATAAAATCACCGCTGGTCATAATATATTCCACCCCATTGCGAATTCCCTGAAAAGCACTTTTCAAAGCCGAACCATGAAGGTGACCATAGATAACCTTGTCCACCTTGTATTTTTCCATCAGTCCAGTGAATACCGAGTCGTGACCATACTCATTGACCGGGGGATAGTGAATCATCGCGATAATCTTTTCAAAACCAGCATCCGAAGCTGCTTTCAAGCTATTTTCTAAGCGAATCCCTTCTCTTCGATAAATAACCGCATCTTCTTCTGTGAACTTTTCTGAACCTTCACAAATCCAACCCCTCGTTCCACAGATGGCTGTATCATTCCAAACAAAGAAATTATTTTGAATAAATGAGAAGTTGTCATATAATGAATTCAATTTTTTAATTGAGCCCCACCAGTAATCATGGTTCCCCTTAATCGCGATTTTCCGTCCTGGCAATTCATTGATGAAATCCAGTTCTTTTTGGGCCATTTCTAAGGTCATGGACCAAGATAAGTCCCCACCTAATAAGACAGTGTCTTCAGGCTTGATTTTTTTCAGCCAATTTTCTCTAATTTTAACATCATGATTTGCCCAAACCTCACCAAAAATATCCATAGGTTTATCATCTGTAAAAGAAAGGTGCAAATCACTGATTGCATATAAAGCCAATTTCTAGTCCTCTTTTTTAATGAGGCGATAAAATTTCTTTTTGCCCTTTCGAACCATCGCCTCACCATCTATAAGATCTGATGCTAACAGAAGCTGAGCTGGATCGTTGACCTTGTCCTCATTCAAGCTGACTCCACCTTGCTTGATGTTACGGCGGCCCTCTGACTTACTTGGGAAAACTTCTGCTCTTGTCAAAAGATCCAGTAGAGGCTGACCGAAATCACTTGCCAAGACTTCTATCTGAGGTACTGCTGACAGATCCGTTCCGCCACCGAAAAGAGCCTCTGCAGCCTTTTGCACAGCAACAGCTTCTTCTTCGCCATGAATCAATTTGGTTACTTCAAAGGCAAGAATTTTTTTAGCCTCGTTGAGTTGCTGACCGGTCCATTCTTTTTCCATTCGTTCAATTTCTTCAATGGGATAGAAGGTGATTAGCTTTAAACACTTAATGACATCAGCATCATCAACATTCCGCCAGTACTGGTAAAAATCATGAACTGATGTCTTGTTTTTATCCAGCCATAAGGCCCCATCAACGGTCTTACCCATCTTTTGACCTTCTGAGTTTGTTAGCAGTGTACAGGTCATAGCATAGGCATTGGTTCGTTCTTTACGGCGAATCAAATCCATTCCACCCAGCATATTGCTCCACTGATCGTCGCCGCCAAGCTGCATGGTACAATTGTACTTTTGGTTTAGTACTAAAAAGTCATAACTTTGCATCAGCATATAATTAAACTCTAAAAAGGACAGCCCCTTTTCTAAACGAAGTTTAATGGATTCTGCCCGCAACATGTTGTTGACTGAAAAATGAACACCAATTTCCCGCATAAAATCAATATAATTTAAATCAAACAACCAATTGGCATTGTTTTCCATAATAGCTTTGCCTTCAGAAAAGTCGATTAAGCGTTCCATCTGTTTTTTCATGCATTCGGCATTATGTTCAATGTTTTCTCTTGTCATCATGGAACGCATATCCGTCTTCCCGGAAGGGTCACCAATCATGGCTGTAGCCGCTCCTAATAGTGCAATGGGTGTATGTCCACCTCTTTGCATGTGTGCCATAAACATTAAGGCAATAAAATGTCCCACATGAAGTGAGTCAGCGGTTGGATCAAAGCCAATATAAAATGTCACCTTGTCATTTTCTAAAAGATTCTTTATTTCCTCAGGATGAGTCAGCTGCTTAATGTAGCCTCTTCTTGTTAGTTCTTCAAATACTGTCATTTCTTAAATTCCTCCTACATCCAGGTTTATTAAAACCCAGTCCATTCATGTAATTATAGTATCATAGCAAGGTAAAAAATAGAAAGATAGCGCCTTGAAATTCTATAACCCATTCATTACATGTTAGTTTCTTTTTTTAGCTTAAACTGGCAAACACTATTTAATTAACGTATTTTTTTAAAATGATTGTAACCGCTTTAATTATGACTTGTTATCTTACAGTTTATCCATCTCTTCTATTTTCTTCATGGAATCCACTACGAATTGTACCTTTGATCCCACAATAACTTGAACATTGTTTTTGCCGTGGACAATTACATTGCTAATTCCAGCTTCCATGATTTTTTTACGATCGATTAAATCCGAATCAACTACTTGGGCTCGAACCCTTGTAGCACAATAATCGATGTTAATTAAATTTTCTTTTCCACCTAATCCATCATAAATCTTCTCCGCCATCTTATCGTAAGCGGTCAATAGTACTCTTTGCTTGACTGGTTTCTTCGTTTCAATCTTTGCTAAATCCTGGTAGTCGACAAACTCATCTTCTCGTCCTGGTGTTTGCAAATTAAATCGTTTAATGAAAAAGCGAAAAACAAAATAGTAAAGGGCAAAGAAGAATAATCCTTGCAGTAAAAGCATGTAAGGTTTATTGGCCAATGGCATTAAGGTTGAAAAAGTCCAATCAATTAATCCAGCTGAAAAATTAAAGCCCGCTGTCCATTGCATCAAAGCAGCAATATACATAGATAGTCCTGTGAGTAGAGAATGGACGATGTAAAGCAAAGGCGATAAAAACATAAATAGGAATTCAATGGGCTCTGTTAAGCCAGTGACAAAGGCTGAGATCGACGCCGCCATGAGCATGGAACCCACAACCTTTTTGCGGTCGGCCCGAGCTGTATGATACATGGCAAGGGCGGCTCCAGGAAGGCCAAACATCATAATCGGGAAATATCCAGCCATATAGCGCCCTGTCATTCCTTTAACGCCTTGAGAGCTCCAAAAATTAGCTAAATCATTAATATTCACCGTATCAAACCAGAATACAGCATTTAAGGCATGGTGGAGTCCAGTGGGAATTAGCAGGCGATTGAGAAATCCATAGATCCCGGCTCCCACTGCACCCATTTGCTGAAACAGTGTTCCTAAGTGAACCAAGGCACCAAACAAGACAGGCCAAAGCAGGTATAAAACCCCTGATAAAAAGACGCTAGTCAGAACCGTCAAGATTGGTACCAATCGTCGTCCCGAAAAGAATGCAAAAGCAACGGGTAGCTCGCGTTGACTATAGCGATCATAAAGAATTGACGCAATAACTCCCATTAGTATTCCTATAAATACATTGTCCGCTTGGTGAAAAGCTGGATTGATTTCTCCTATAGGAAGCCTTTCAAAGATAGCCACGGATTCCGGCGACAATAAATTTTGAACTATCAAATAGCCCACTAGGCCGGATAAAGCAGCCGAGCCGTCTCGCTCTTTGGATAAACCTACTGGTATCCCAACCGCAAAGAGGATGGGTATATTGTCAATCAAGGCTAACCCTGCTCTGATTAAAATTGCCGCGAAAATATTATTTTTACCCCAGCCCTGATAATCTAGGGCATAGCCCAAACCAAATAGTATGGAGACAACAGGGAGGATCGAGATGGGAAGCATAAACGCCTTCCCAAGTTTTTGCATGAAGTTTTTCATAGGTCGACCTCCAAAATAATTCTTGACAACTGTGCTATCAGCTGCGCCACATCCATTTAATTATACTGCATATAGATAACAAAATATTGTATTTTTATTGATTAATTCCTCAAACCCTTACTTTTGGAGTTGTTTTCGTCAAATCCAAAGGAAAACCGTCGAAATCGATAAGAGAAATCCTTATCGATTTCGACGGCTATAACTTGGTGTTGCAACTACTTTTTCAAAAAAATAAAACTAAAATCAAAAAACAATTTATGTTATTGGTTATTATTCTTCATCCACGTTATATCTGTAATTTGAAGGCTCCCCCTGTTGAATGGGTCTAGCCTTGGCTGGTCGAGACCCAACCAAGAAGATTAATAAGCCCATAATAGTTACCTGTAAAAGACTTGTCACAAAGCCTCTAGTCTCTCCCACCCTTAAATTGTTTATTCCATTAAATAACATGGGTAAAGCATACAGGATATAACCCCAAGCTTTCTTAAACAGGATTAAAATTAATCCCAAAAGAATGATTCCAGTAACCACTAATACAATGGGCGCTTCTGACAAAACAACTTGAATTTCTGCTTCAGTAAGCACTTGATTACCCTCTAAAGGTTCCCGTAGTAAGTCTGGACGACTCACAATGAACAGCAGTGAGGCTAACACTATCCCGTTAATAACCATTAAAAGCCCTGCAAAAATTCGTGCTCCTTTGGGGACAGGTCCTTTTAGCTTTCTTTTTATCATTTCCATGATCCTCTTCACCTCGTATTCTCAAATATTCGTTTTGTTTCACTTTAACTTTTTTAGCAGTCTAGAAAGTTTGCCGGAAAAAAGACCCCGGTAGAAAGCCGGGGCATTTTGTAAAACCACTTTTGCTAATCTTTAGAGTTAACAGAAAAAGACGGAATCATCCCGCCTTATTTTCTACTCTATTTCAACCTTGTACTTTTTTAAGTACTCAGGAGTTTCTTCCGTGTCATTAAGCGCAAAGAAAATAGTGATCTTGCTACGATCAGAAAGCTTGCTCAACTTTTCAAATTCATCCTTGGCATCATCTCGATCAAAGTCCATTTTGCCCATTAGGCCATCAACGTAAATCATATCTACGTCATAATCCTGTGAAACAATTCCGCAAATAAAACCGTATAGTGAATTCAAATCACGAAGTTCAAAGTTTTCTGTGCTAATGAAGCGTACTTCACGATCTAACTCATGCATCGCCCTGTTATCATCATCAATAAAAACTATGTGCCCTTTCGTATCTTTTAATCCGTTGTTTGCGTGGCTGATCATATACTTACTCTTGCCAGAACCTCTTTTACTCATAAATATCTGTATCATGATAATCACACCCTTTTCATTTATTATGTCTGTTTCTTCTATTATAGTATTGGATTGCTCAGATTACAAACGTTTAAAGCTAGATAATCGCTATTTTATTAGTCATTCATTATTAATTCATAGATAAAACAATTATTTAAGGTATTCATAACGATTTAGTATGTTTTTCTTAAACTGTATGCTATCCCCTACAATAAATCCAATTTACTTCCACACTCTAATTATTCAAAATTTTTCTTTTTGGATTATAACTTTAACTTTAAATTTATATTTATATTTATGATTAGATTTTAAACGTTAAATTTTTGCAGCTACATTTTTATCTTAGTTTTTAAAATTAGCCATCAAGTTTTTACATTTGATGGCTCCTTATCTTTATATTCTTATTCCACCCACTTGATTTTTTAGAGCTACACATTTATACTAATAATTAACGACGTGATAGAGGAAAGCAAGTAACAAAGGTCATCCGACTTAAAGAGAGCCCTGAATGGTGGAAACAAGGCAGACGGATCTTTGTGAATGGGTTCTTCAATGTCCCCGGTTTGAACTTTTTTAGTAGGACTGGGCGGAGAGGCTCTCCGTTAGCTTAAAGCCGGGATATGACATGTATCCCATAAGGAAGGCCATGCCTTCATTAACAGGTGGTACCGCGTATATTCGCCCTGTGTGCATTAGCACACAGGGCTTTATTATTTAAAAACAATCCCACTTCCCCTCTTTTTAAAGCAACCGTCCCACAATACCTGTCGACCTAAATATTATAGTGATATCTAGCCAGGATTTTTCCAAAATTCAACACATCGATAGAATGCGGTCCAACAAAACAAAATTATAAACCGAAAATTAAAAGCCAAAACCAAACAAAAAGTCAAAAATAAAAGCAAATAAATCCTTAAGCAAAACAAAAACAGGCAGATAAAATCTGTCATATTACAGGAGGTTTCAACATGAGTGAATCAAATTCAAACATCAACAATGAAAGCTATGAAACAAAGAAGATTGTATTTTCTGGTATCCAGCCCAGTGGTGATTTAACCCTTGGAAATTATCTGGGGGCCATTAAAAACTGGGTTAATCATCAGGATCTTTACGACAACATCTTTTGTATCGTTGACTTGCACGCAATCACCGTCCGACAAAAACCAGCTGACCTGAGAAAACGCACCATGGAAGTAGCTGCTATTTATTTAGCTTCTGGTATCGATCCGGCCAAATCTTCAATCTTCATCCAAAGTCATGTCCCTGCCCATGCTGAAGCTTCCTGGATCTTAACTTGCAACTCCTATATGGGTGAACTCTCCCGTATGACCCAATATAAAGCAAAAACACAAAATAAGGAAGGCGAAGCCATTGAAGCTGGTCTTTTTAATTACCCTGTATTAATGGCAGCCGATATTCTCCTTTATCAAGCTCATTACGTTCCAGTTGGCATCGATCAAACTCAGCATGTGGAACTGACTCGTGATATTGCCACGCGGTTTAATAATTATTATTCCCCTACTTTCGTCGTACCAGAAGTCTTGCTGATGAAATCCGGTGCTAAAATTATGGACCTGCAAAACCCAGAACGTAAAATGTCAAAATCCAGTGATAACCCAAATTCTTATATTATGATCATGGACAAACCAGCTGATATTCGCCGGAAAATATCCCGGGCCGTAACAGACTCCGTCGGCGTCATCAATTATACAGACCAGCAGCCCGGTATCAAAAACTTAATTCATATTCTATCTGCTATTAACGGGCAAACACCTGAAGAGATTGGAGAGCTATTCCGCGAAAAAAGCTACAAGGATCTTAAGGATGCCGTGGCCGAAGCAATTGTCGAGGAGTTAACCCCTGTTCGCGAAAAGGTTGAAGAGCTCTTAGGTAGTCGTAAAGCAGACTTAGAAGCCACTTTAAAAGAAGGGGCTAACCGTGCCAATTACATGGCACAAAAAACCCTGCGTAAAATGTATCGAAAAGTTGGCTTAGTTCCTGCCTTTAAATAAATCCCTTTCAAATAACAAGAATCGCAAGAGAATGGATTACAGGAAAAATTTCGAATCCTACGGAAGCAAATAAAGGAGAAGAGCCCTTTATTTCTAGTTTGGCTAAGATGAAAAAGAAAACCGGAGACCTTCAAATAAGGGTCTCCGGTTTTCTTTGTTGAAATAATCTAAAGACGAATACTTTGGTTATTCTTCTTCAAAAGGGCGTTCCTCCATCCGAAGAAAAGCAGCCAATTTAATCGGGTCTAAGCGATAAGGTGATCCGTGTCCTTGGAAGAATCCATGATCCTTAATGAGATGAAGCCCCACATCAGTCCACTGAATCCCCTCGCCTGTGGCAAGGTTAACTACATTGGTAATCCGTTTACTGAACTTCCGGTTATCCTTAAAAGGACAGGGAATCCACCCTTTATATTCCATAACCTCTACTTGATACCCATCATATTCAACGGGTTCCCCTTGAGCTTCCATGCCAGCACGAGTTATTCTTCTCATCATCCTGCCCATGGCATCAGCTGTGGTATTTAATGTTTTAAGGGTGCTATCATCTTCATTAATAATAGCTTCCAAGGATCTGCTATCATTACCCAGAAAACCATCCAGACTAAGCCGTCCGGCTTGCATATCCCTTTCGATATCTTTCATTTCAGGTCTAACTTTCATTGAAATCCCCCCTAGAATTCATCGTAGAAGATCTGTGTGTCTTTATTGAAACCTTTTTTCATCAATACGTCATTCACTGACTTTAAAAAGCCTGGTGAACCACATAGATAAGCTTCTTTACCCTCTGCCCCTGTTTCATCGGCTAAGTCGCGATCCAACAGGTCCGTGACACGTCCTTTTTCACCGGTCCAACCTTCATCAGGTCGAGACAAGGTTGGGATAAAGGTAAAGTTGTCATTTTCTTCCGCTAACTTGGTAAACTCGTCCACATAGTATAAGTCATCTTGAGATCTGGCACCAAAATAAAACACCATATCCACTGGAACTTTCTTATGTAGGTTGTCATAAATCAAGGAGCGCATTGGCGCAAGCCCTGAGCCAGCTGCTACCATGACCATAGTGTCACAGTCTCCTCGGTAGTAGAAGTCCCCGTAAGGACCTGACAGGCGAACCTCGTCGCCTTCTTTCAAGTGTTCATGAACATAGGTGGTTGCTAGCCCCTCAGGTACCTGCCGAATAACTAATTCAATGTGATCTTCATCCTGAGGTGCCGAGGAAATGGAATAGGCTCTAAACACTTCTTCTTGAACTTTTCCATAGGGCTTAGTATAAAACTGCATAAACTGACCGGCTTTAAAGTTAACCTTTTCGCCCTTAGGTAGTTCCATGCGTAATTTCTTGATGTCGTAGGTCAGATCTTCTAACTCGACAAGTTTAGTCATATATTCTTTAATATTAAATAATTCTTCTGGTATTCCCAGCTTCATATCAGTTTTCACTTTAAGCTGACAAGCCAAACGATAGTGGCTGTCTCGCTCTGACTGGGTCAAATAAGGTTCTTCCGTGGGTAACAAAGGGCCTGCGCCTTCAAATACTTGAACCTTACAAAGACCGCAGGTAGCTTTCCCTCCACATGCCGAAGGAATAAATAGCTTTTGATCTGATAAAGTGGTTAAAAGATTAGTTCCACCGTCCACCACCATCTCTTTGGCACCATCATTAATGTCGATTTTACATTCGCCATAATTATTTAAATAGCGCTCGGCAATGGATATGACAATGGATAAGACGCCAGCGATTCCAGTAATGCTTAAGGTTCCTGTTAATATTTCCTGTAACATACGCTCATTCCCCCTACTGAATCACAAAGATTCCAGAGAAGCCAATAAAGGCCAAGGCCATAATTCCCGTAATGATAAAGGAAATACCGGTACCCTGGAGACCACGAGGCATCTTGTTCTTGGCAATCTTTTCTTTGATGGCAGCCAACATAGAAATGGCCATCCACCAACCGATTCCAGACCCCAGGTTAAAGAGAATAGATTGAAGCAAGCTATAGTTACGAATATCCTGGAACAAGGTTGATCCAAGTACAGCACAGTTAACAGTGATCAGTGGCAGGAAGATTCCAAGTTTAGCATGGAGATCTGGCAGATAACGGTCCAAGAACATTTCTAAAATCTGGACAATGGCTGCAATAACCATAATGTAAACAATAAAGGAAAACGCTTCCAATTTAAAAGGAATAATCACGTATTTGTTTAAAAGCCAGTTCACCGTATTGGTGATAACCAATACCATAACAACGGCTTTCCCTAAGCCACTAGCTGTCTTAAATTCACTGGAAACAGATAGATAGGAACACATCCCTAAGAAGTTTGCTAGAATCATGTTCGAAGTGAAAATCGAAGCAAAGAAAATTACAATTGGGCTAATTTCTGGTGCTACTCCCATTAGTTAGTTCCTCCTTCTGCTTTTTTTTGAATGGTCAAACTGCCGGAACGAACAACACCTTGTTGCTCTTCTTTCTTTGCCTGGTAGTTATTGACTGCCCAGACCATGGTACCGATGATAAAGAAAGCCGCCGGTGGCATCACCATAAGTGTCCACTTAGTAAATTCAAAGGGCAAAGCCAAGCCAAACACTGTTCCAAAGCCTAAGATTTCTCGAATCGTGGCAATGAATAAAAGAACAATGGTGTAACCTGCACCGGCAAAAAGTCCATCCAACAGAGAAACAACCGGTGGGTTTTTTGCGGCGTAGGATTCTAGGCGTCCCATAATAATACAGTTGGTAATAATGAGACCAACATAGGGTCCCAATTGCTTTGACACATCCGGCAGGAAGGCCTGCAGGAAGATGTTAATAATAATGACATAGAACGAGATAATGAATACCTGAATGATCATGCGGATTCGTCCTGGTATATAGTTTCTGATTGCTGAAACGGTTAAACTTGACAAAGCCGTTGCAAACATAACACCAAGACCCATAACTAAAGCATTCTGCATTCGGTTGGTGACGGCGAGAGCAGAGCAAATTCCAAGGATTTGGCGCAATACTTGGTTGTCTGTCCATATATTACGAATTGCGACTTGTTTTGGGGTTTCTGTAGCCATTACTGCACCTCCCACTTAGAAATAACATTATTTTTTAGTTCCGATAAAACTTTGGTTACGGCTGTCGATGACTGAGTGGCACCGGACACGGCGTCAACTTGTTTATCTCCAACAGTTCCATAGCTGAAATTTCCTTCTGGCACGGGAACACCTCGCCACTGTTCTTTAAAAGGATCTTCATCAATCCGTCCACCAAGACCTGGTGTTTCGTTTTGCTCTGTAAAGGTTAATCCTTTAATTTCTGATAGATCTTCAGTTACTGCTAGGTAACCTTTAATAGTTCCCCAAAGGGCTGGTCCAGAGAAAGGAAAGGCATAGCCTTTAATCGCTCCTGATTCGTCGACTTGCTTAAAAGCTTCAATCTCTTCGCCATCAACTGTTCTGGTTTCAGGCTCAATGAATTTTTCATAAGTTTGATTTACTTCTTCATCGGAACTGCCGTGTTCAATATCAAAGGCATACAGCAGAGATTTTTGTCGAGCAATTTCTTGATTTAATTCAATCCTAGGTGTCATGGAAGCCTGTGCAGTGGCCAAAATAGCTGTAAATACACTAGCTACAATGATCATGAAAATAACTGTATATTGATAGCTTCTTTTCATTAGATTGCCTCCTTCTGTTCTGCTGCAAGGGCGGCTTTTTTAGCCTTTTGCTTTGCTTCCCAGTTTTTAACATTCATGTTAATCAGTGGTGCAAATGAGTTACCAATCAAAATTGCAAACATCATTCCTTCTGTAAATAGTGAGAAGGTCCGAATGACAATGGTTATAAAGCCAATTAGTATCCCATAGATAATCTTGCCCGGATCTTTCATTGGAGCAGATACAGGATCGGTCGCCATAAATACAGTACCAAACAAGAATCCACCGGATAATAAAGTAAACAATGGGTTCACATTCGTTGCACCGAGCATATTAAAGAATAAAGAGAAGACCAGCCCAGATGCTGTAACGGATGCCATAATTTTCCAAGAAGCGGTCTTGGTATAAATTAAGTAAGCGCCAGCTAGAATAATCAGAATGGCTGAGGTTTCTCCCATGGATCCTGAAATGTTACCAATTAATAGGTTTAATGGACTGGCAGCAATGCCATTCACATTCATATTAATCATTGGAGTAACTTCTGTGGCCATATCTACAGCGCCTGACCATTTCAGAAGTCCGCCAGGGAAGCCACCGAAAGGTTTCTGCCATTGCATGGTCATTTGAGCAGGGAAACTAACATACACAAAAGCACGACCAACTAAAGCTGGGTTAAATACGTTTTTAGCAAAGCCACCAAAAATAGCTTTTCCAAAAATAATTCCAAATAGTGTGCCCACAACAACGATCCAAATTGGAACAGTGGGTGGTAACGTCAGCGTAAATAGTCCAGCTGTAACAAAAGCTGCCTCTGTAACCTTCGCCTTATCTCCACTAATCATTCGCAGGATGAATAATTCACCAGCAAATGCTGTAACTAAAGATACGGCTAAGACCAGAAGAACTCTCCAGCCAAACAAGTAAATAGAAAATAGATAGATTGGAAGCAGACTCCAAAGAACTGTCCTCATCATTTTCTGTTTCATAAAGTACTTTGTTATTTGCATAATAAGACCTCACAGTAAATATTTTAACACTTCTAATTATACCCTTTGCTCGATTCTATTTCAGTCTTTTTTGAAATTTAATCACTAATTCCAAGAATAATCGTTCCAAACTTAATTTTTCACCACTGAATTTCCTAAAAAAAAGCAGGATCCCCAAAAGGATCCTGCTTTTTTTTAGACTTTATTGATTGCGTCCATTTTTCAAATCATCCAAATTTCGAGGGTCGGATCCCCCCTCAATTTTCGGTGCTTTTTGAGCATAAGCATCATTTTGATTAAAATTTCCATCATAAGTTCCAGAAAAATCAACCCGAGGAGCTTGACGCTCAGATTCAGTGATTTCAAAGAATCGTTCCTGACGGAACCCAAACATGTTTGCAATGATATTGGAAGGGAACACTTCAATCTTCGTATTGTATTTCTGAACCGTATCATTGTAGAACTGTCTGGAGTAACGGATTTTCTCTTCTGCGTCCTTTAATTCTGACATTAGTTGTTGGAAATTGGCATTAGCTTTAAGTTCCGGATAGTTTTCCACCAGAAGCATCATACGATTTAATGCTGATGTCATCTGATTGTTAGCTTCCATGGATTCATCTGGAGTTCCAGCATTCATAACAGCAGATCTTGCCTGAATAACAGCTTCAAGAGTTCCTCTTTCATGTCCCGCTGCTCCTTTAACCGTTTCAACTAGTCCAGGAATTAGATCCGCACGATTTTTCATCTGAACATCCATCTGTGCGTAAGCATTACGCACCGTGTTGCGTAATTTAACTAAACCATTGTACATAGAGACCAGAATGAGAGCTAGTAGTATAATTACAATTAACAGCACCCAAAATAATGTAGGCATATTGTTTCTCCTTTTATTTTAATTCTTATTTTTATTCTTATTTTAAAATTTAATTTTTTATAACAATTTTTAATACATAATGTGTTCTATTATATGTTTTACTAATTTAAATTTCTTTCTCGTTTTAAGATGGTCAGCAGATGAGCTTTAAATACTTATCCGCTCTTTTCAGAAAATAATTTCCACCTTATAAGGTTTGGTAGCCTTAGAATGCGCCACCTCCACCTCCACCTCCGCCGCCGCCAGAGGAACCACCTGAGAATCCACCGCCGCCGCCCATGGACGAGGAACGTCTTGACGATGCCACGGCTTCTGCTTTTTGAATCGTTTGAGTGGCTGTTGACATTGCTTGGTTAAGAGTTCGGTCCATCTGTGCAAATCCCCTACCAGAGTAAAAGCTAGGATAGAACGTTCTAGTAAAGGTGGGGTCATTTAATTCTTGGGGAGAGTAGGCCTTTGGTAATTGTTCAATGACTTCTTTAGCAATTCCCAAGGATGTAGCATAAACTAGGTAGTGGTTCCAGATCGTTAAGGCTGGAATTTCAGCCTTGTCCATATTAGAGAAGGTCTCAAGAAAGCGCTTAAAAGCTTTCCACATGGCCACTTGATTCGAACCATACTGCGTTAGTTTACGTTTAACAGCCATAGCACCTGTTGTACTAAGCATAATCACTCCAGCGATCCCTGGCACCAATCCCATCATGTTGTTGAAATAAACGACAACCAAAACTGCGATAGCAATTAATACAAAGCCTAAAAGATAAAATATTCCACTGCCTTTAGTCTTATTAGCTTCTCGGAAATTAAGGCTTTCACCCATTCCTGCAATATAACTCTTAAATTGATCGTAATCTCGGTTGAACTGCCGAGCATTACTTTCCTTTTTCAAGGTCGCCTCAAGGTCGTCCATAACCAAGCTCGATCCATTACCTAAATCGTTAATGAACCAATCAAATAAAAACTGCTCATGATTGGTTAGTTTTTTCAGCTCTTCAGCTTGTGGTCTTCTTGATACCAGACGATAGTCTGTTTCTGTCTTATTTCCAAAAAGTGAACGTTTTTCCTTTTCATAGGGTTCAATGGCTATCATTCCTTTTCTTGATAAATCCATTAAGGTTGCCATGATATCCTTTGATTCAATGGTTCCATTTTCTAACAGGTAGGTCATGACAGCAGGAGTGTAATCTCCCGGAAGTTCTCTATAGTAATCACCTTGGAACTCTGGCTTTCTTTCACGACCATATTTTCTGATCACAAAGCCCGCTCCACCTAAACCTACAGCACCTAGAATCCAAAGAAAGGGATTCATTTTTTTATTTCTTGCTTGACGAGCTATTTCAGCTTGGCGCTCAGCTTCTTGCTGTTTACGGTATTCTTCTACCCGTTTTTTTGCTTCTTCACGCTCTATGTTGGCTTGTTCTGCCAATTCAGTTTCTCGTTCTAATATAGTAGGGAGCTCAGTACGTGGGATGATTTTTTGAGAGTCTGGCACCAAGTCCAAGGGGAAAATCACTAAATTTTCTACCATGGTGCC
>LFRM01144873.1_pt1 | contig 16753 bp, 15 predicted proteins | sample 618341 | NCBI WGS metagenome assembly LFRM01 (sample SAMN03654438, study PRJNA283298) | anaerobic digester metagenome | isolation source: pool of bioreactors CSTR01a, CSTR02a, and CSTR03a thermophilic anaerobic... | place: Denmark: Kgs. Lyngby | collected 2014-05-21 | reverse complement strand
CAAGACCGCTCCATTCGTCCGCTCTGGCACCCTTCCCCTCCCTAACTTGATACATTATAACCTAAGTTTGCATAGTTAACAAGTAGCTATTTTTCGGCAGAAATGCTTTTAGAGCTTCTTTGCGGGCGCGATTCTCTCCACGCCGCCCATGTAGGGGCGGAGAACCTCAGGTACAACCACCGAGCCGTCCTCCTGCTGATAGTTCTCCAAAATAGCAGCTAGACAGCGTCCCACGGCGATCCCCGACCCGTTAAGGGTGTGTACGAACTCGGGCTTGCTTCCCTTGTCGCGGCGGAAGCGGATGTTGGCTCTCCTGGCTTGAAAATCCTCGAAATTGCTGCAGGAGGAAATTTCTACGTACCGTCCGTAGCTGGGCATCCAGACCTCTGGGTCGTACTTTTTCGCCGCAGTAAAGCCCAAATCAGCCGTGCACATCTGGGTGACGCGGTAGGGCAAGCCCAGCCTTCTCAGCACTTCTTCCGCATTGTTGGTGAGCTTCTCCAGCTCGTCGTAGGAGGTTTCCGGAGCTACGAACTTCACCAGCTCCACCTTGTTGAACTGGTGCACCCGCACCAAGCCCCTGGTGTCCCGGCCGTGGGAACCTGCCTCCGAGCGGAAGCAAGCCGAATAGGCCACGTGGTAGATGGGCAGATCGTCCATGCTCAAAATCTCATCACGGTAGAGGTTGGTCACCGGCACCTCCGCGGTGGGGATCAGGTAGTAATCGAAACCTTCCAGCTTAAACATATCCTCGCCGAACTTGGGCAGCTGCCCAGTTCCCGTGGCGCTCACCGCATTCACCATAAAGGGAGGGAAGATCTCCCTGTAGCCGTGCTCTGTGGTGTGGAGATCCAGCATGAAGTTGATCAAGGCCCTCTCCAAACGGGCACCCAGCCCTTTGAGGAAATAGAAGCGTGCTCCAGTCACTTTGGCGGCCCGCTCAAAGTCGATGATGTCCAGGTCTACCCCAATATCCCAGTGGGCTTTGGGTTCAAAACCGAACTGGATGGGATCGCCCCAGCGCCTGATCTCCTTGTTTTCTTCCTCGCTGGCCCCCACATGCACCGACTCATGGGGCAGGTTGGGGATGCGCAGCAGCAGATCCTGCAGCTTGCTGGAAACGTCGCGGACCTCGTCGTCGTAATCCTTGATACGCTGGGAAACCTCCCGCATCTCCTCGATGAGAGACTGGGCATCCTGTTTCTCCCTCTTCAGGCGGGCGATCTCTTCAGACACCTCATTGCGCTTGGCCTTCAGCTGTTCCACTTCCGTGAGCAGGCCGCGGCGCCGTTCGTCCAGAGCCAGCACCTCATCGATAGAGGCAGTAGCTTCTCCCTTGGCCGCCAGGCCTGCTTTCACCTTGTCTGGATCTTGACGAATCATGCGGAGATCTAGCATTTCCATCTTCCCCTCTTGAACTTAATAAAAAAACCCGCCTCTGAACTCGAGAGCCCAGGGACGAGTTGAAAACCCGCGTTGCCACCCTGATTAACTGCGGCGTGCCGCAGTTCACCTCATTTCGCTATGCACTTGTACCAGTTCAGGAGTTGGAACCTAAGGTTTCCGGCTGGTTCGCACCACCCACCAGCTCTCTGCATCTGGAAGCTTCCTTAGTTGGGCTCCCTCATCACTGTTGGAGTACTTATCCTATTATACCCAAGTCCAGCCCCAAAATCAACTCCGTCTACAGTTCCGTCGGTCTCTGCCTGGCGGACCTGCCTTGGGGGAGGAGATCCTTGAGGCCCATGCGCTTCTGCGTGGCGTCCTCCACCAAGCGGTAAAACATGTACAGTCCCAAGGCCCGGAACAACCCGGAAGTCAGGAACAGCGGCCTCAGCCCGAAGATCTCGGCGGCAAAGCCTCCTGCCAGGGGACCCACGGCCATGGCCACGCCCATGAGGGTGTTATACCCCCCTACATAGACCGTACGGTTGTCGTCGGGGGTGATTTCCAGGAGCAGGTTAAAGGCAGCGAGGTTGTAGCCTCCCCAGGCCAGCCCGTTGATTGCATAGATCAGAAATGGAAACCAGGCGTTGCGCGTTCCCCACCAGAGCAGGGGCAGCACAACCACCCCAATGCCAGAGGCCAGCATCACGTTCTTCTGGCCAAATACATCCGCCAGGCGCCCCCAATAACGCTGCACCAGAACCTGAGTGGCCAGGTTGATGCCGGAAAGGACAGCCCAATAACCGGCTGCACCTCCCAAATCCTCCACGAAGTAGACCACAAAGAACGAGCTGGCTAAATTCACCCCGAAGTTCCAGATCAAAGAACTCGCCACGTAATTGCGGAAATCCCGCTGGGTGCCCACTTCCCTCAAGAAATCCTTCACCTTGGCCCGAAAGGCCCCCGCCTGTTTTGGCTTGGGCGGGCTCTGGGCGAAATCGATGGTGGAGAAGATGTAGCTGGCGGTGAGCCCCAATACCGCTGCGCCGCCGAAGATAATCTGGAAATTGAGGGGAAATCTCAGGCCCAACAGGAATGTGGCCACGAAGGTGGCCAGCAGGGCACTGATGTTGCAGACCATGTTGCGGTTGGCGTAGTAGCGTCCCCGGATGGATTTGGGGATCAGATCGGCCTGCAGCGCAGTCCAGGCCGGCACACCGATGTTGGCCGCCAAGATCCTGAAGGTGGCCAGGAAAATCACCACGCCCACCCTATACTGAGCAGGAACCAGAAAAGGGACAACTGCCAGCAGTGCCCAAGTGGCACGGGCCGTGTACCCCCCGACGGTGGGCAGAATGCGCTTGTCCTTCATGCGCTCGGACCACAGCCCTGCTGGAATCTGGAGCAGGTTCCCGATCAGGTTGGGAAAGGCGGTAAGCATGCCGATTTGCGAGGGCGTGGCCCCCAATGCAAGGGCAAAGAGGCTTAAGTACGGGGCNNGGGAACCTCTCTGTCAGCCCAGCAATGGCCCCTCGGATCTCTGTGAAATCCTGGCGCCCGCGCTCTAACGTCTGGGCAATTAGGTTTCCGATCAGGCGCATCTCTGCCGCGCCCATCCCTCTGGTCGTGAGGGCAGCAGTGCCCATGCGGATCCCGCTGGTGACAAAGGGGCTTTCCGTCTCAAAGGGGATGGAGTTTTTGTTCACCGTAATGCCCACGCTGTCCAGGAGCTCTTCGGCTTCCTTACCCGTAAACCCTTTTTCCTTCACCTTCACGAGCAGAAGGTGATTGTCAGTGCCGCCGGAAACCAGGGGGAAACCGTGCCCCTGCAGCGTCTCGCCCAAGGTCTTGGCGTTCTCTACAATCTGCCTCTGGTACGTTTTAAACTCAGGCTGCAGGGCTTCTTTGAAGGACACCGCTTTCGCCGCGATCACATGCATGAGCGGTCCGCCCTGCATCCCGGGGAAAACTGCTTTATCAATGGCCTTGGCGTGCTCCTTGGTGGTGAGGATCATGCCGCCCCTGGGACCCCGCAGGGTCTTATGGGTTGTGGTGGTGACAAAGTCCGCATAGGGGACGGGGCTGGGATGAACGCCCGCAGCCACCAAGCCCGCGATGTGGGCCATATCCACCATGAGCAGCGCGCCGGCCTCATCCGCGATTTCCCTGAAAATCCTAAAGTCGATGATGCGGGGATAGGCGGAAGCACCAGCGATGATCAGCTTGGGCCTGTGCTTTAGGGCCAAATCCCGCACTTGATCATAGTCAATGCGCTCATCTTCTTTGCGCACTCCGTAGTGGATTACCTTAAACCAAGCACCCGACTGATTCACGGGACTGCCGTGGGTCAGATGCCCTCCCGCGCTTAAGTCCATGCCTAAAATAGTGTCCCCAGGCTTCAAGCAGGCAAAATAGACAGCTTGATTGGCCTGGGAACCGGAGTGGGGCTGGACGTTGGCATGGTCAGCTCCAAAGAGCTGCTTGGCGCGCTCAATGGCCAGGTTTTCCGCAACGTCAACGAACTCGCAGCCGCCGTAATAACGTCTACCAGGGTAACCCTCCGCATACTTATTGGTAAGCTGACTTCCCAAGGCTTCAAGGACTGCGCAGCTGACGAAGTTTTCCGACGCAATCAGTTCAAGCTTCTTGTTCTGCCGGCGGGTCTCATCCTTGATCACCTGCAAAACCTCTGGATCGGATTCTCTGAGAAACTGAAGCAAACCCAATCACCTCTCTTTTTGGGATCTCCCCGTGAAGGAGTGGTCTTATGGTCACTGAACTGCGTGCTGTGCTCACCATGGCCCTACTCCGTTTGCTCGCAGGAACACTGGAAATCACAGCCGGGCTCCTCATGGTCAAGTTGGGCAGAGTGGAATCTGCCCTGAAAATCAACGCTGTACTGGGGCTCGTCGGCCCGGTGATCCTCACCTTAGTGAGCGCCGTGGGCCTCCTCCACTTGAGCACCCAGCTCCCCTGGCCCAAGTTAGCCCTGATCAGCCTGGGGGTTATCCTCATTTTCTGGGGCACCCACTGACCTAAGGGTAGATACGGTTCAATAGGCGCGGGAAGGGGCTTGCTTCCCTGAGGTGAGCCAAGCCGCAGATCCAGGATACGGTGCGCTCCAGGCCCAGCCCAAAACCGGAATGGGGCACACTGCCGTACCTGCGCAGATCCAGGTACCATTCATACGGCTCCCGGGGCAGCTTGTGCTCCTCCAGCCTCTGTTCCAGCAGTTCTAGATCGGCGATGCGCTCCCCTCCGCCGATGATCTCGCCGTAGCCCTCGGGAGCCAGCAGATCACTGCCCAAAACGATCTCAGGCCGTTCAGGATGGGGTTTGAAATAGAAGGCTTTGACCTCCGTAGGATAACCATGGACAAACACAGGGCGGTCAAACTGGCTGGCGATGATGGTTTCGTCCCCTCCGCCTAGATCCTCGCCCCATTTGATATCGGAACCGTGCTTCTGCAGGATCTCCACCGCTTCATCATACGAGATGCGCGGGAAGGGAGGAACCACGTTCTTGAGCTTGCTGGTATCGCGCTCGAGGATCTCCAGCTCCTTGGAGCAGTTCTCCAGCACATGCTGGACCATGTAGCTCACATACTCCTCCTGGAGCTTCATGTTGTCGTCGTTGCTGTAAAAGGCCATTTCCGGCTCCACCATCCAGAATTCCATCAGGTGACGCCTGGTCTTGGACTTCTCCGCCCTAAAGGTGGGGCCGAAGCAGTACACCTTCCCGAAGGCCATGGCCGCTGCTTCCATATACAGCTGCCCGGTTTGGGAGAGGTAGGCTTTGTCGTCGAAGTAGTCGGTCTCAAAGAGGGTGGTAGTCCCTTCCACCGATGCCGGAGTCAGAATGGGAGCATCGATTAAGACGAAATCCCGCTCATCAAAGAATTTGCGGGTGGCTTTGATCAGCTCGTTCCTCACCAGCATGATGGCGTGCTGTCTCCGCGAACGCAGCCACAAATGCCTGCGATCCAGGAGGTATTCCACCCCGTGCTCCTTGGGGGTGATGGGGTATTCCTCCGCCAGCTGCACGATCTCCATATCGGTCACGGTAAGCTCAAAACCGCTGAGGGAGCGGGGTTCTTCCCGCACAACGCCCCGGACAATCAAGGAAGACTCTTGGGTGAGGCGTTTTGCTGCTTCGAATACTTCCGGCGAGACCTCGCTTTTCACCACCACACCCTGGATCATCTCGGTGCCGTCCCTGATGATCAGGAACTGGATCTTCCCGCTGGAGCGTTTGTTAAACAGCCAACCCCTGATCTCCACTTCGCTGCCTACGTGTTGGGCAATGTGTTTGAGATAGACGCGTTCCACCACTTCTCCTCTCCTTCTACCTATGGTGTAATTCATCGTACAAGCCCTTTAGGATTAGGGCATCGTCCTCGAGGATGGGGCTTTCACAGGTAAGCCAGCCTGCAACCTCATAATCCACTAAAGCCTGCAGCACCGCCCTGTAATTCAATTCCGTCTCCTCCAGGGGCACATGGCGCTTCTCCCCCCTGGGGCCGTACTCGATCCCCGAGAGGTGCATATGCATGGCCTGCAGTGCTTCTGGGCCCAGACTATCCCTGATCTGCTCCAGGGCCCCGGCAAAATGCTGGTAGGAGTTGAACTCCCCCAAGCTGCGGGCATAGAGATGGGCAAAGTCCACGCAGGGGTAGACCCCGGGCAGATCTTGCCCCAGGCGGATCAGCTCTTCCAAGGTGCCAAATTGGGTGGGCCCCCCTGTGGTCTCGGGGCTCAGCCGGATATCCACTCCAGCGCGCTCCAGTTCCTCCAGCATCTCTTCCATATTTTGCTTGACCCGCTCATACACCACTTCTGGATCGTCATCGTGGTAAAAAGCGGCGTGGAAGGTGACGCTGCGCGCCCCCGCGGCTGCCCCGATCTTGGCCGCTTGGATGATCCGCTGCTTGCTCGCTTCCACTTTTTCTGGTTCTTTGGAATTCAGGTTTATGTAGTAGGGGGCGTGTACCGTGAGGGAGACCCGCTGCTCTTCAGCGAGTTTCCTAACGGCCCGGGCGGTCTTTTCGCCCATCCTTACCCCCCGCACGAACTCAATCTCCATATGCTCAAGGCCCAGCTCCGCCAGGCGCACAATCCCGTCGGGAGTAGTCTGCGGCTTGGTGGATGCAGGAATTCCAGCGGTGCCAATTCTCAGTCCAGCCAAGGCTTAAACGTCCTGTCCGGGGATGAGAATTTTCTTCTTGGGGACTTCCAGCTTGGGCTCTTCTTCGCCCTCTTCCTCGTCCTGGAAATCCAAAACCTTGGACAAAGCATCGTTAACCTGCATCATCATGCCGCTGAAAGCGAACTCCGCCTCAAAGAGGTCCCTAATATAAGGGTTGATGGAAATCACCCCAAAGAGGTTCTGCAGCTGCTCCTCTTCCTCAGGCGTTATTTCCCGCCCCTCCATCTGCTTTCTGTGCAGCTCCAGCTGTTTCTGCTGGAAATCCCGGAGCATAACCTTGGCTGCATGCTGGTTGTTGACCCTGGCCCTGGCTTCCAGCAAACGCTTGTATTCCGGGCTGCTGATAATGGCTTCCGCCAATTCTTGCGCTTTTCTCTGAACATCCACTGCTTCCGCCTCCTTCAACTAGACGTTGAACCTGAAGGTGATCACATCACCATCCTGCACAATATAGTCCTTCCCTTCCAGACGGAAAAGGCCCTCTTCCTTCACTTTCTGCATATTGCCGCAACGGACCAGATCCTCGTAGGCCACAACCTCCGCCCGGATAAAACCCCTTTCGATATCGGAATGGATCTTACCTGCAGCGCGGCGTGCCGTATCGCCTCGGTTGATGGTCCAGCTGTGCACTTCCTTTTCGCCCGCGGTGAAGAAGGAAATAAGGCCCAGATGGGCATACACGGTGCGGGCGATGCGGGCGATTCCCGACTCGCTCACTCCCAGTTCCTCCAGGAACAGCCTGGCGTCTTCTGCGTCCAACTCGCTGATCTCCGCCTCGATTTGGGCGCTCACTTTGATCAGGGGGACATTTACCCTGGCCAGCTCCGCTTCCAGTTCCGCCTGCTGCGGATAGCTGTCTGCGTGCATCTGCTCCTCATCCAGGTTCACAACGGCGATCAAGGGCTTTTTGGTGAAGAAATCATAGGTGCGCAGCAGGTTCTCCTCTTCCGGACTCAGCTCCAGCTGGCGCAGGGGCAGATCCTGCTCCAAGGTCTCCCTGCATTTCTCCAAAACAGCCAGCTCTTCCCCGGCCTTGGGGTTTTTGGCCTTCTGCCCCGCCAGGCGCTCCAGGCGTGTTTCCAAGAGGGTCCAATCGGCCAAGAGCAGCTCCTGCTGCAGATCCTTGAAGTCGCCGTAGGGTTGAATCCCCGAGAGGCTGGGGACGGTATCCTCTTCGAAAGCCCGCAGCACCGCCACTAAGGCATCCACATCCCGCACGGACTGCAGGAAATCCAGGGAGTTTCTGCCTGGCAGAAAGCCGGGTACATCCCAAAAATCGATGGTGGCGTAGGTCACCTTGCGGGGGTTATACAGCCCGGCTAGAACATCTATCCGGGGATCAGGAATCCTGCCCACGGCCAGCTGCGCTTTGCCGTTCGTACTGGCAGCGTGATTCGTCAACAAGCGGAACAAGGCGCTCTTGCCCGCTTGGGGTTTACCAATAATACCGATCTTCAACTTCAGTGTTCCTCCAACGTGTGCAGCTAGATTGCTTTCAATGCTAGTGCCCTAAGATGTTCTGTTTAATTGTAACATAGTTACATCGAAAAGACACTCTGAAACAATTGTGAAAACCGGTTCGGATAACCCGAACCGGCGGCTGAACCAAGGCTGCTATTTCCAGATCAGAGTGGCATGAGGAGCCAGGGTAACCAGGCAGCTTCCGGAGCTGTTTTCGACATGGTAGTCGCCGGAGGCAAAGAGGATGTCCCTTGGCCTCCAGAGCTCCCCATCCAGTACCGCCCGCTGTTCCAGGCGGGAGATGTTGTGGATCACCAAGGCCTGCTCGCCCTGCCACTCCCGCCCATAGGCAATGATTCTGGGGTTATCACCGTAATCCACTTCCACCAGGCGGCCCAACCTCAAGGCCGGCTCACTCAACGTCAGATGGATGAGGCTGCGGTAGTGGTTGAGCAGGGATGCGGGGTCCCCATGTTGAGTTTCCACCGAAGGCTGCCACCTGCCCGTGTTGAACTGGCTGGATCGCCACCAGGTCTGGCCGGGACCGTCCAGGTCGTACCATTTAAAAGGCTCCCTGATATTTTCATGATCGCCCCGGCCCTGCATACCTATTTCTTCCCCGGAGTAGATAAAGGGGGTCCCGGGCAGGGTGAGGTAGATGGCAGCCGCCATTTTGGCCTGATTCCAATCCCCAAACAGCTGCGACATGACCCGGTCTTGGTCGTGGTTGCTGAGGAAGGGGGCATCTATGGCCCAACCTTGGGCGTGTTCGTTATACCTTTGATGCTGTTCCAAAACGGCTGGTACTAAGCCTGTATCCAGCCCGAAGCGCACGATGGGGATGATCCTGTCGGCCAGATCGAAGTTGAAGGTGGAATCGAAGGCCGCATAATACGGCGCGACCACATGGGGGCTGTCCCACACTTCCCCCACAAGGTAGACATCTGGTTTGAGTTCCCGTACATACTCGCTGAACTCCAGCCACCAATCCACCGCTCTTTGGCTTGGGTCATGCTCGAAGAGGTGTTTGGCGGCATCCAGGCGGAAGCCGTCCACCCCCTGCTCCAGCCAAAACTCGGCCACAGCTTTGAACTCAGCCCGCACCTTGGGGTTTGCCCAGTTGAGATCGGGCATTTCACTCCAAAACAGGCCGTAGTAATGGGAATCGCCGGCGGCATGCCAGACCACCTGGTTCCAGGGACCGCGCCTGGAGACCTGTGTGTCGGGGCCCGCCCAGATGTAGTAATCGCGGTACTCGCTTTCCGCGTCCTTCCTGGCATTCTGAAACCACGGGTGCTGGCTGCTGGTGTGGTTCATGACCAGATCCAGGATCACCTTCATGCCCCGGGCATGGGCTTCCTCCACCAGCTCCCGGAAATCTTCCAGAGTGCCGATCTCGGGGTCGACGGCGTAGTAATCCACCACATCATACTTGTGGTAGGTTGGGGAAGGGTGAATGGGCGTAAGCCAGATTCCCGTCACACCCAAATCCGCTGTGGTTTTCGGATCCCCATCATTGAGGTAATCCAGGCGCTGGATAATGCCCTGCAGATCCCCAAGTCCATCGCCATCGCCATCGGCAAAGCTGCGCACAAAGATTTGGTAAAACACGCCGTGCTTGCTGGCATAGAGCTCGAACTGGTCAGGCGAGGCCGCTCCCAAGGGAAGGGCCAGGGCCGCGACCAGCAGCCAGACCAGCAGCATGGTGCCCAGTCTTTTCATCTCAGGCTCCTTTCTCCCGCTGGATGCCCGCGGCTAAATCAAGCTAAGCGGAGCGCTCGCCCACCTGCTCCTTGAGAAGATCGCGAATTTCGGACAGCAGCTTCTCCTCGGCGCTGGGCTCCGGTGGAGCAGCTGGTGCTGGAGGGGCCTCTTCCTCCGTTTTCCTCAGCTTGTTGATCATGCGGATGGCCATGAAGATGCTGAAGGAGATGATCAAGAAATCCAACACGTTCTGGAGAAAGGCGCCGTAGGTCAGGGACAGCTCGGCAGCTGTGTCGCTGCCTTGGCGCAGCACGAGTTTCAGGGAGCTTAAGTCAATGCGGCCCACAAGCAGGCCCAAAATGGGCATGATCACATCATTGACCAGCGAAGTGACGATCTTCCCGAAAGCTCCGCCCACAATAACACCGACGGCCATGTCCACAACATTGCCCTTAAGGGCGAACTTCTTAAAATCCTGCCACATAAAATCACTCCCTGTATGATCTAGGTACTGTGTCTATTCTGTCCGGCAGGGCTGATCCCTCCTGGAAAGAGAGGGGTCACCGAGCCTAACGGCCGCCCTTGAAGCTTGCCGCATCCACCAGAACGAGGCTGGTGCGGGCAGGGATGCTTACTTTCCCTCCGGGAACTTCCCAGAGGGCTTCTGTTCCGGCCTGTTCACCGTCTACCACAACTACCCAGCCGCTGCCTGGAAGTGCAACGGTCTGTTCGGTGGTACCGGCGTTGAACAGGACAACGATCTGCCCCCAGCTGTCTCCATTGGTATGGTTCTTGAGTACATAACCCACCATTTGAGGTGCGGGCATGGCCATGAACTCCAGATGATCCTGGATATCTTCGGTTAGGCGCATACGGAACGCGGGATGCGCTTTGCGCAGCTCGATAAGGCCTTTGTTGTACTCAAAGACATCCAGGTAGCGCAGTTTACGTTCCCAGTCCAGCTGGTTCACGGAGTCAGGGGATTGGTAGCTGTTCCCATCTCCGTACTTGGTGCGCACAAAATCCTGCCCAGCATGGATAAACGGGATGCCCTGGGAGGTGAGCACAATGGCGCTGGCCATCTTGTGCATCTTGAGAAGCTCTTCCTCAGGCTCGCCCGGGTTGGTGGCCAATAGCTTATCCCACAGAGTCAAGTTGTCGTGGGCCTCGGCATAGGTGATCGTCTGGCCTGGATCGGCTGCATAGGGGGCATCTGAGTAGTTGACCAAGGCGTAGTTCACCTGGGGATGGTAGGTGGACGCTGCTATGCCGAACTTCACCGACTCCTCCATCCCCGGCTGGCCGTTGACAAAGCCGGGCTCCGTGTCGTTAAAGACATGGCCTTTGATGCCGTCCCGCACATCATCGCTGAACACGGCGATGCCGGGCACCTGGCTCACATGGGCTTTGAGGGTGCGGAGCTCTTCAGGCAGTGTACTGTCCGCAGCGGTCCAGCCTTCGCCGTAGATGATGATGGAAGGATCCACTTCATCCAAGGCGGCGCGGATGGCGTTCATGGTGTCGATATGGTGCAGGCCCATGAGGTCAAACCTGAAACCGTCCACTCTGTACTCCGTGGCCCAATAGACCACCGAATCGACGATCATCTTGCGCACCATGGAACGCTCGTCGGCCAGTTCGTTCCCGCAGCCGGACCCGTTGGAAAAGCTGCCCTCGGGGGTGAAGCGGTAGTAGTAGCCTGGTACGATCAGGTTGAGGTGAGAATCCGCGCTCTTGCTGGTGTGGTTGTACACCACATCCATCACAACCCGCAGGCCATTTTCGTTGAGTGTCTTGACCATCTCTTTGAACTCACGCACCCGCACTTCCCCGTTGAAGGGGTTGGTGGAATAGGAGCCTTCAGGTACGTTGTAGTTTTGGGGATCGTAACCCCAGTTGAACTGAGGCTCAAACAGACGGGTTTCGTCCACTGTGGCGTAGTCAAAGGACGGCAGAAGATGAACATGGGTTACACCAAGCTCTAAGAGGTGATCGAGCCCCGTAGTTACCCCGCCTGGCCCTCTGGTGCCCCGCTCCGTGAGTCCTAAGAATTTGCCCTTGTGGGTGATGCCCGATTGGGGATGCATGGAAAGATCCCGAACATGGAGCTCGTAGATGATGGCATCCACCGGGTGGTGGAAAGACGGCTTAACCAGCTCAGCCCAGCCCTCAGGGTTGGTCCGGCTCAAATCGATGACCATGCTCCGCTCGCCGTTCACCCCCACGGCTCTGGCATAGGGGTCCACCGCCTCGTTCGTTCTGCCGCCCACAGTCACCCGGTATGTGTAGTACACTCCGTGGAGATCTCCCGGGAGCTCTGCAACCCAGGTGCCCTGCACATCACGCTCCATGGGGTATTCTGTGCCCAATCCGGCCACGCTGTGGGGGTAGATGACCAAGTTCACCTGGGAAGCTGTGGGTGCCCACAGCCGAAACTTGGTCGCCTCAGGGGTATACACCGCGCCTAGATCGCCTCCGGCATAGTGGAAGGCCTCCTCAAAGACACGGCTGGAAAAGATCTGGCCAAAGCCCACCAAAACCTCTCCGTAAGGCTCTTTGGAGAGCACATGGCCGGCCTGCAGAACCAGATCCTCTTGGGTCACGATCTGCACCTCTGTGGCGAAGCCCTGAACCAGCTTGGTGGGGACCACTGCCTCAATGGGCACATTCTTGCCATCCGCCAGGAGCTCAAAGCCAGCCAGCTCTTCTGGGTTCGCCGCGAAGGGCAGGTTCACCCGGACGGTGATCAGGCGCGGTTCATCAATCACGGCTGAAATGAACCGCGGGTCAAGGTCGATATCTTCATAGCGGTAGTACAACCTAGCGTCTTTCTCCATGAGCCAAACCTCAATCTGTCCCTGTTCATCTGCCCTGAAGAGGGGAATGAAGCGGTCGTGCTCCACGTCCTTCTGGGCCCAAGCATTCGTCGCTGTGCTCCTGCGCACGATAATGCCCAAGCTTGTGGCATCTTGGAGGTCCGTAAATGGAACCACCGCGATCTTGCCGAAATCATCTTCCTCGGTAAACTCAATGCCAAAGCCTTCCCGTCCGTCCACCCACATCCAGAGATTCCAGCCGGTATAGTCCTGATCATGGCGGCGGTAATGGACTTTTACCGTCACTTCCTCATGGCTGGTCTGTGCCATGCCCAGCTCTGCTGGGGGAGCAGTGTAAATGGTGGGGTCTTTGGAGACCAGCCAGATCTCCGCAGCACCGCGGTGGAACTCCTCAATGAAACGGTCTGCTGATACATCCTTTTGCCAGTCATCGGTGCGCACAATGAACCCCACCCGTTCGTGCCGGCCGGGAAGTTCAATGGTGGCCACCTTGCCAAAGGCGTCTTCATCATCGAATTCATAGGCGCGCCCATCTTGATCCGGTGTCCAGATCCAGAGGTTCCAGGGTTCGTAATCGCCGTCGGGACGATGGTAATGGATGCGGACTGTAGTAATCTCCTCATCCGCCCCGAAAGCCGCCAGGGGGGAACATAACACGACCAGCACCAGAAACACCAGGCCCACGGCCCGCTTCCACCGTTGCATCTGTATTCCTCCTTGTGGTTTTTGGACGTGCAATCGTGTGCACGGAACGCGAAAAGGGGAGCGAACACCTCTGTGTCCGCCGGCTTCATCAACTCTAGTTTAACACCACGCTAACCTTTTGGCAACCAATTTCTGGGCTGGGCGGTGGGGGCCCCTAACACCCCCACCGCAGAAGGCCTCTCAGCCCACTACAAATCGCTCAAATCGGTGAGCAGGTGGTGGGCGCCGCAGGCGCATTCCACCACCGCGATGATCCCCAGGAAGGTGGGGATAAAGACAAACCGCACCTGTTCGCCCAGGGCTGGGATGCGGCGTTTTTTCTCCATGAGCTCCCGAGCTGGGCAGGCATGCTCCTCCAACCACTGCTTGGCCTCCGCCTCCTGGGCAGATGTCAGTTCAAAGATTATTCCCATGGGAATACCTCCTCCCTTACAAGTCGCGGGCCAGTTCTTTGGCCCTTTTCCAGTGCTGACGGAACAACCACTGATTTCCCTGGAGTTTATGGCACTGGGCCAGGAGCTCATGGGAGGCCGCACAATCCGGATCCAGGGAAACCGCTTCTTCCAACACTTTTTCGGCCTGATCCAGCTGCTTGAGCTTGAGATAGGCAAAACCCAGGCTGCGCAGGCACTCCAACTGCTGGCCAGGGAGGTCCTCCTCCCGAGCCCAATCCAACGCCTCTTGGAGGTACTGCACTGCTGGTTCATACTGCTCCCGCTCCATGGAGAGCTGTCCTTTGGCCAGTTGGTTCAACCCCCGGGAGGGATTGGCCACCAGGGCCTCGTTCAGGGCCGATTGGGCCAATTCATGCCTGCCCAGGAAGGCTGCGAGGGAGGCTAGGTTGTAGTTTATGAACTCACAGTGGGGGGTGCGCTTCAACCCTTCCCGGTAAGCCGCTATTGCTGCGTCATAGTAGCCTGCATCGGTGAGGAAGACCCCCAGGTTCAGAAAGGCGTCGCTTTTGTCCGGCTGCAGTTCTGCCTGGATGCGCAAGCAGCGTTCCGCTTGTTTGAGCTGTCCGTAATAGTGGAAGGCAAAGGCCAGTTGTTCCCAAAGGTACACCGTATCGCCCTCAAAGAGCTCCGGAACCTCGTTCTTGACCCAAAACAGCTCCGAGTACATCTTCTGCAGTACGCTGACCTTCAGAGGCCGATCTTGGGCAAAGAGGCTCTCCACCCACTCCAGTTTTTTGCGGGCGGCTTGCCGTTCCGTCCCGTTTGAACTACCCTGGCGCTGTTCCCCGACGACTTCGTTCCGTTCCGTTTCTTGATTGCGCACTAGAGACAGTTTGCGCACAATCCATCACTCCTTTCTGTTTAGATTAATACACGCACCATTTTGGACAAGTTACGCTTCCCAAAGTGAAAGCGCGGCCACAAAGGCATTGCGCGCTCCATAAAAAAAGAGCGCCAGCTGATTAGGCTGACGCCAAAGTATCAGATTAGGCCTGGCGAGGCAGATCTCACTATGCTGTCTGACCGTTCCGCTTGATAACTACCCGAAAATAGATCCCGAAAATGAGCATGGTGAAGGTGCCCATTTCAGTGACCTCCCGTTCCGTTTTCCCTCACTACCAGCCCAGTATTTTCAGATACTCCCTGCTGCGGCGGGCTCCCTCCAGGCTCCCCAACCCGTGATGCTCATCCTGCTCGATGATGATCCACTTGGTGCCGGCTTCGAGGATGGCCTGGAGGATGGGTTCCCAGAGGATTTGGCCGAAGCCTACGGGCCGGTCCTCAAAGAACACCGCCCCTCCCGGTTCTACCTCTTCTTCCTTACCAATCCGCTGGTAGAGCTGCTTGGGGTCATCCGTTTTGACATAGTCCTTGACATGCACCACCGCGCATCGCGGTCCATATTTGCGAATGAAGGCGGCGGGATCGATGCCCGCCACATGCGCCCAGCAGATATCCAGCTGTACAAGAAGTCTGTCCGCCTCAAATCTGCTAAACATGTCGTCCAGAGCGAGGGTGCCGTCTGGCAGCTGCGCAAACTCGAAATCATGGTTGTGGTACATCAGTTTCAGGCCGCTCTTCTGCAGCTCCTCGCTGATGCGGTCCATCTCCGCCAGTACCTCAGCGTACCGCGGACCTTGGGGCCGGTACTCTTCGGAAAGGTAGGGGATGGCCAAGTACTCCACTCCGACGGTCTGGTAATCTTCGATAACCTTGCCCAAATCGGCCATCATGTCCTCCAAAGGCACGTGAGCGCCGATGGGGGTTAAGCCCAGCTCGTGCAGCACGTCATGTACGTACGCCGGCTGCAGTCCATAGAGGCCAGCCAGCTCAACGCCATCATAGCCCATGGCTTTGATCCTTTCCATGACCGATAGGAAATTCCCGGGAGTGTTTTCCAGCAAGTCCCTCAAACCGTAGACCTGTACTCCCACTGGCAGTCTGCACATGATGCTCACCCCTAGAACCTGATCTCGCTGCCCTGGCACATGGAACTACTCAGATCACAAACTGCTCCAGATACCTTTTGCTCAACTGCAAACTCTGCAGAATCCTTTCGTGGCTGCCCTCAAACGCCCTGTCCTCAACCTCCACGCAGGCACAGCCAGCAAAGCCCACTTCTGAAAGGGCTGAGACAAACTTGCCCCAATCAACTTGGCCGTGGCCGGGAATCTTGGCGATCATGTAGTGCATAGGATAGCCCATTATCCCCACGTCGTTCAAACGATCATAGTCGATTTTCGTGTCCTTGAAATGGATGTGGAAGATCTTGTCCTTGAACTCGTAAATGGGTTTGACATAGTCCATCTGCAGCCAGACAAAGTGGGACGGATCGAAGTTCAGTCCGAAGCTGGCACTGTCGATGATCTCGAACATCCTGCGCCAGTTGTCTGGTGAAGAAGCGATGTTGAGCCCACCTGGCCACTGATCCCGGGAGAAGAGCATGGGGCAGTTCTCGATGGCTATCTTGACTCCCCGCTCCTCGGCGAACTTGATAATCGGCGGCCAAACCTTGGCGAACTCAGCGAAGTTCTCTTCGATGGTCTTGGTCTGCATTCTGCCCACAAAGGTAGTCACCATGTTGATGCCCAGCTTGGCTGAAGCATCAATGACTTTACGCAGATGGTCGTGGAAGTAGCTGCGGTGCTCGAGGTCTTCATCCAGGTTATTGGGATAATAGGCGAGGGACGAGATCTCCACTCCTTTAGCGGCGCAGTACTCCTTGACATGCGCCACTAGGGCGTCATCCAGCTCCGCCACATTTAGATGGGAAACTCCCGCGTAGCGGCGAGACGCCTGCTCCTGCGGCCAGCAGGCTAGCTCCACACAGCTGTAACCAAGTGCGCTGGCTGTGTCAATTACCTGCTCAAAGTTCATAAATCCCAGGATAGCGGACATAAAGCCCAGTTTCATACCATCGACCCTTTCTATCTTGGCGGTACACCACTCCGGCTAGGGCAAATTCTGTAAGCAATTGCCATCCAGATTGTAACACAACGG
>LFRM01132620.1_pt1 | contig 16783 bp, 13 predicted proteins | sample 618341 | NCBI WGS metagenome assembly LFRM01 (sample SAMN03654438, study PRJNA283298) | anaerobic digester metagenome | isolation source: pool of bioreactors CSTR01a, CSTR02a, and CSTR03a thermophilic anaerobic... | place: Denmark: Kgs. Lyngby | collected 2014-05-21 | reverse complement strand
ATCAGGCATTTTGTATATGGCAATTTCGCTTCACATATACTCGGTTATATGGGTGAAGGTACAGTGCCCGACTGGGTGATGGAGCGGTGGGAAGAAGAGGGATACCAATACCAGGTCGGGGACCTAGTGGGACAGGCCGGTATTGAAATGGCCTGGGAACCGCTTTTAAGAGGAGCAGACGGGGGCATACAGGTAGAGGTGAATTCCACAGGACAGGCTATCAGAGAGTTTGAGAGAGTGGAGCCGAAGCCTGGAGATGCCCTGTATCTTACCATAGACACCCGCCTGCAACAGGTGACTGAACAGGCTTTATATGAAGTAGTGCAGGGATTATTAGATGAAAATAATTATTACGCCGGCGAAGCAGCGGCCGTTGTACTTGATCCTCGCAGCGGCGCTATTCTTGCCATGGCCAGCATTCCCTCCTACGATCCCAATACTTTGCGCCTCGATTTCCCTGATCTGGTAAAAGATCCGCGGCGGCCCCTGGTGAATAAGGCTATTGAAGAGCATTACCCTGTGGGATCAACTTTTAAAATGGTTACGGCGTTGGCTGCTTTGCAGGAAGGGCTGATCACCACAGGAGAGAGAGTATACTGTGGCGGGACAGTAACGCGCTACGGGGCGACCAAGTCATGTTATCGGAGGACGGCGCATGGCTCCTTAAATATTTTTCAAGCTCTGCAGAAGTCCTGTAACATTTTTTTCTATGAAATGGGACTAAGAGTGGGTATTGATACTCTGGCACATTATTCCCGGGAGCTCGGGTTTGGAAACCCTGTGGGTCTGACGGACATTTTCGGTGAGAAAAAAGGGATTGTGGCCAGCCGTGAATATAAAAGTAGCCTGTATACGGATCCCTGGTACCCCGCAGAAACGATGGATGCAGCTATAGGCCAGAGTTTCCACAGTATTACACCCCTCCAGTTGGCGAACTATGTGGCGATAATTGCCGGCAAGGGAACTCACTACCGCCCCTATCTGGTGCAAAAGGTTGTCGATAGTGAAGGTTCTATAAAAATGATCGCCGAGCCGGAGCTCCTTCATTTCGTAGAACTTGATGATGCCAACTGGGAAATTATCCGGCAGGCCATGTCTCTGGTTACCATGCCGGGGGGAACAGGGGCAAGACTGGCCGACTTCCCTATAAGAGTGGCGGGGAAAACAGGTACCGCCCAGGTTGTGGGGAAAGACGGCAGCATTCCTTCCCACAGCCTTTTTGTAGCCTTTGCCCCCCTTGAAGATCCGGAGATCGCTCTGGCCGTTTTTGTAAAACACGGTGAGTCCGGCGGAAGTACATCCATTCCGGTGGCCCGTAGAATTTTGGAGGCATACTTTCATATCACAGAGGAGCAGTAAGGAAATCAATGTTTGATCGCCGTCTTCTTAAAAATTTTGACTGGCAGCTTCTATTAGTTACGTTAATGATCTGTTCTTACGGTCTGGTTGTCATCGGCAGCGCTACGCAGGGTATCGATATAGGGGATCCTTACTTTTTTTTAAGAAAGCAGGCTGCCTGGATTGCTATCGGAATGCTAGGCATTTTTGTGGTTATCAGTCTGGATTATGTCAATTTTTATAATTGGTGCTGGTATATTTATACCTGTAATCTTCTCTTTTTAGGCGCGGTTCTTTTTATCGGGAGTGAGGGGGGAGGGGCTTACCGCTGGATCGATTTAAAGGTATTTGACTTTCAACCCTCTGAACTAGCAAAAATAGTGATCATTATTACCCTTGCCCGTCTTCTGGTGGACCATGGAGACAAGATTAAAAATTTTTTCGCCTCCTGTTGTTTTCTCTTTTTCGTGGCTATCCCCATGTTTTTAATTTTCTTACAGCCGGATCTGGGCACCTCTCTGGTTTTTATTATAATTTTTTTTAGCATGTTGTATATGGCAGGAGTTCCCTGGAGACACCTCATGATTTTTATATGCTGCGGCCTGGCGGCTTTTCCTCTTCTATGGAGCCGTCTGCTTCCCTATCAAAAAATGCGCTTGATTGTTTTTTTCAACCCGGAGTTGGATCCCCTCCTATACGGTTACCAGTTAAAGCAATCAATGATCGCCATTGGCTCCGGAGGGGTGACCGGCAAAGGACTTTTTGAAGGAACCCAGGCCCGCTTACAATTCCTGCCGGCCCAGCATACAGATTTTATTTTCTCCGTCCTGGGAGAGGAACTGGGCTTTTTGGGCGCTGTTGTCTTGTTTATACTTTACTTTTTTCTTATTTACCGTATCTTAAAAATCGGCTCTTTTTCCAAAGATCGCTTCGGTGCTCTTCTCTGCACAGGTGTTGCCGCCATGATTGTTTTCCAGATCCTTGTCAACGTGGGTATGACTCTCAGTATCATGCCTGTTACCGGTTTGCCCCTGCCTTTTATGAGCTACGGGGGTAATTCCATGCTGGTGAACCTGTTCTCCATCGGGATGGTGATTAACGTGGGTATGCGGCGTCATAAGATTCAATTCTAGCATAAATACAACGCGCCGGAATATATATGTACAGGCACACCATCCCCTGGGAGGATACAAAAATGTTTGCTGGCAGGAAAAAGAGAAAAAGTGCACCGTATTCTGATTTACGAAGCAGACTGGAAGAATATTCCGGCTGGAAAGAAAGATCGAGATGGCAGGGAAGCGATGATACGGACAACGGAGGAGGATCTATACTCAACTTGTTCCCATTGTCTATTTTAAAGGATATGCATAATTTTTTGCTTTTCAAAATCACCCTTGCCTTCCTGGTGGTGTTGGTTGTTTTACTTATTTCCTTTGTTAAATTACCTTTTACCGCTTCTATCCTGGAGAAAATCCAGTATGTAACAACCTGGGAAATGGATTTTATCTCTATGGGCAGAGAGGCTGTTCCGGCAATCAGGAAGCTATGGGAGGGGAGCCCGGAATCCGGCCTGGAACAGTATGTAATGGCGCCGGGTGGGGGTATTTCCACAGACGCAGAAAAAGAGATCCGTTTTATTGCTCCCCTACATGGCGAGCTGGAAAAAACATTTGGACTTAATTTTAATGCCCTTTTACAAAAAGAGGAAATGTCTTATGGCCTGGTGTTCAGCACTCTCGAGGGAGCCTCTGTCCACGCTGCCGCCAGCGGCTGTGTCGCAGAAATAAAAGAAGATCCGGTGTACGGCCTCCACCTGCTAGTGGAACATTACCCGACAGGAATGGAGACTTTTTATGGCTATCTGGGGGAAGTGCTGGTGGAGGAGGGAGAAGAGATAGCACAGGGCCAGGAAATAGCGTATTTAAGAGCTAATCCTTCAGGGAAAAAATCCACCCTGTACTTTGAGATCCGTAAATACGGCGAACCTGTAGACCCCCTGCCTTTGCTGGTGGGCGAACAATGAGCTGGAGGCTTGTTAAAGCTAAAAACCTGGAAATACTTCTCCATCCCTTTTTTTTACTGTTTATTTTACTCTGGATCATAGCGGGGTTTCCGCTGCAGACAGTTATTCTTTTTGTGCTTGTTTTGGGACATGAGCTGACCCATATGCTTGTCGCCAAACTATACGGGATAGAGATTAGAAAGATCGAACTTTTTCCTTTCGGCGGTGTCGGTTACCTGGCCAAACCGTTGGAGATGAATCCCGTAAAAGAGTTTCTGGTGGCCGGTGCAGGTCCACTCTTTAACCTGATCGTGCTCGTTGCGCTGTGGAATTATAGCGACCTTCTTTATGGCACCTCCTTTTGGAGTGATACTTCTCTGGTAGCTTTTTTACTTAGAGCCAATACCTTTTTATTTTTTTTTAATCTGCTTCCCGGGCTTCCCCTTGACGGCGGACGGCTGCTCAGAGCGTCTTTAAGTACAAAGGTCGGCTTTCAAAAGGCCACGGAAATTGCTGCTTCCTGCGGTAAATGGCTGGGAGCATTTTTAACGCTACTGGGTATTCTGCTTTCTTATTATGACTATATGCTTCTTTCTTTTTCCCTGATGGGTATTTTTTTATACTATGCAGCAGGACGCGAACAGCAGACAGCTGTTTACGTCTTTCTGCGATACCTGTTGCGTAAGGAGAATATGTTAAAAAAACACCGGGTTCTTAAAGGCGAACAGCTGGTAGCCCTGGAAAATACGACGGTCCTGGAGCTGTTGAAACGCTTCAGGCCCACAAGGTACCACCAGGTTGTTGTCCTCAACCGGACCTGCCGCGTCCTGGAGTTGTTGTCGGAAAGCCAGATCCTTGAAGCAGCACTGCGGGAGGGAATGGATATACAGTTAAAACACCTGTTAAGAAAATAAATTATTTTAAACCGGCACTTTTTAGGCTATAATATAAGAATAAAGGTTTTACTGCGTATTCAGGAAAGGGTTTGAACCTGTTGGCGGGAATAAATATCGGCAGCATGCTGGAAAAAGTGCGTAAACCTGCAGGTTATCTGGGCACGGAAATAAATGCTGTTCATAAAAAAATTGGAGATGTAAAAGTCCATCTGGCTCTGGCCTTTCCCGATTTATATGAGGTTGGCATGTCCCACCTGGGTTTGAAAATACTTTATGCGCTGGTGAACGAATTACCGGAGTTTTATGCAGAGCGGGTTTTTGCTCCTGCCGGAGATATGGAGGAGCTCTTGAAAAAAGAGAAGATTCCCCTTTTTAGCCTGGAGAGCCGGACCCCTCTGGGCAGTTTTGACCTGGTAGGGTTTACCCTGCAGTATGAGCTCAGCTATACGACAATTTTAAATATGCTCCATCTTGCCGGGATACCCTTGCGCAGCGAAAAAAGGAAAATGGGGGATCCTTTTGTAATCGGGGGCGGACCGGGAGCCTTAAATCCGGAACCGCTGGCTCCTTTTTTTGACTTTTTTGTCATCGGTGACGGGGAAGAGATTTTACCGGAACTGCTCCATGAGTTTGCTCATTGGAAAGAAGGACTGGGCCGGGGAGGGGAAAGAAAAGAGTTCCTCCGAAAAATTTCCCGTCTCCCTGGTATTTATGTGCCTTCTTTTTATGAACCCCTTTACACCTGCGGTACTTTTTGTCGGATGACGGTCCTGGAGAAAGGGGCTCCGGAACGAATTGAGCGGAGAACGGTTTCTGATCTGGAGCATGCCTTCTATCCCCATTCATTTGTGGTTCCCTACACGGATGTTGTCCATGATCGGGCGGTTCTGGAACTATTCCGCGGATGTTCCCAGGGATGCCGTTTTTGCCAGGCCGGGTACATTTACAGACCTGTTCGCGAGCGCACAGTGTCAAGATTAAAGGAACTGGCCAGGAGTATTATTGACAGCACAGGCTTTGAAGAGCTCTCTCTTTCCTCTCTCAGCAGCAGTGATTATACGGGTATAGTAGAGCTCCTGAACGAATTGGAGCAGGAATTTGGGGACAAATATGTAAAGATGTCTTTACCTTCGTTGCGGGCTGACGTTTCTGCCCTCCAACTTGCTGACAGGGTCAGCCAAAGCGGGGGGGTAACTTTTGCCCCGGAGGCGGGATCCCAGCGCTTAAGAAATGTTATTAACAAAAGGATTACTGAGGAGGAGATCTTGGAAGCTGCAGCTCAGGCAGTTGCTTCTGGAAGGCGCCATATCAAATTATATTTTATGATCGGTCTCCCTACGGAAACAGACCAGGATCTGGAGGAACTGGTTTTCCTGGTCCAAAAAATAGTCGATCTTCGCCGGACGGCCGGCAACAGAAAACATGCCTTTAAGGTAACCGTAAGCGCCTCCACTTTTGTTCCCAAGGCACATACTCCCTTTCAGTGGGAACCCCAGATAGCGCTTGCGGAGATTAAACGGCGCCAGGATTTTTTGCGCCAACAGTTTCGAAAAATAAAAAGGGTAGATTTCACATGGCATGAGGCAGAAATGAGTTTTCTGGAAGCTGTATTTGCCCGGGGGGACAGGCGTCTGGCTGCGGTTCTGGAAAGGGCTTATGCTCTGGGCTGCAAGCTCGATGCCTGGAGCGACAGCTTCAATTTTACTCTTTGGGAAAAGGCTTTTGCCGCCGAAGGAATTGAACCGGAAAAATATGCTCACTACAGACCCGGATTAAAGGAAAGGCTCCCCTGGGAGCACATCGACACGGGCCTATCCGGAGAATTTTTGCGGCATGAATATCAAAAAGCCCTCCAGGGGGAAATAACGCACGATTGCCGTGAACGGGGTTGTGTAGGCTGCGGCTTGCCAGACTGTCCAATCAGGCAGGTGACATAAGGTGTACCACTATAGATTATGTTTTTACAAAAAAGGTGATCTCAGGTTTATTTCCCATCTGGATTTACTGCGCATGTTTATCCGCGCCCTGAGGCGCGCAAGTATACCGGTAGCATACAGCAAGGGGTTTAATCCGCAGCCCAGGCTGTCATTTGCCGCACCTCTCGCCGTAGGTATGGAGGGAGAAAACGAGTATCTGGATCTTTACCTGAGCGAACCCTGGAAAGAGGAAACATTAAAGGACTCTCTTAATAAGCAGCTTCCTCCAGAGCTAAAAATTAAGAAAATAAAAACAGTTAAGGCTGACCTGCCACCTGTTTCTGCTGTGCTCGGTGCCGCACTTTATGTCGCCGAACTGCCCTTTCTTCCTTCCGGCCTGCTGCAGGAAGTGCAAAGTGTTCTCTCACGGGAGGAAATTTTAAAAGTGCGTAAATCCCGGAAAGCAGTTAAAAAAGTAAATATCAGGCCGTTTATTTATGATTTGCAAGTTAGAGACGTTAAAGGGAAGGGCATACTGCTGATGCTTCTTGCTGCCGGCAGCAAGGGCGGGGTAAGGCCGCAGGAAATCCTGGAGTTAATGCCTGTGGAGGGCGATATCCGCATCTATCGGAAGGCTCTTTTTCTGGGGGAGAAAGACAGCTTAAAAACTCCTGAAGGTATCGAGTCCGGATATTACCTCAGTGAAGAGTCCTGTGAAGAAAGGGCGGGTATACAATAAGCTTAATACAATTTTTTAAGAGGTATATTTATGGAACAAAAAATAATCATTAACTACGACCCCAAGCAAACGAGGGTCGCCTTGCTGGAAGATGGGAAAGTTGTGGAAATATATTTTGAAAGGCCGCTGCATCAGCGCCTGGTCGGGAATATCTATAAAGGTGTCGTGGAAAATGTTCTCCCGGGTATGCAGGCTGCCTTTGTAAATATCGGCGAGGAAAGAAATGCTTTTTATTATGTCGATGAGGTGCCCCAGCCGGGGGGAGAGGAAGCAAACGAGGGCAAATTGCCGATACAACGTCTCTTGCGTGTGAAAGACGAGGTTTTAGTTCAGGTTATGAAAGAGTCTTTCGGGAGCAAGGGAGCACGTCTTACAGGGCATGTTACTCTGCCGGGGCGATATCTTGTCCTGATGCCCGGATTTAATTATGTGGGTGTGTCCAGGCGTATAGTATCCCAGGAAGAAAGAGAAAGGCTTAAAAAGGAAATGGAGGGCCTGCACCCGTCAAATATGGGTGTAATTGTCAGAACAGCTGCCGAAGGGGCAGATACGGATAGCTTAAAAAACGACCTGCAAAACCTCCTACAAATCTGGCAAAAAATTAACAATCTATTCCCAAAAGTAAAGGCACCGGCCTTGCTTTACCGGGATCCCGCTCTTATTTACCGAATCGTCAGAGACCTTTTTAATGATCATGTCATACAGTTGATTATCGACAACGAAGAGCAGTACAATAAAATAATGGAGCATCTGGATTGCTTCTCTCCACACCTAAAAGAGAGAATGGTTTACTATGATAAACGGCAGCCGATCTTTGAACACTTCGCAATAGAGGAGGAAATTGAACGCTCTTTAAATCGTATGGTCTGGTTGAAATGCGGAGGTTATCTGGTATTTGATGAAACGGAAGCCCTTACGGCCATTGATGTCAATACCGGCAAGTATACAGGAAAAAGCAACCTTGAAGAAACTATCCTGAAGACAAATCTGGAGGCGGTTGAAGAAGTCGCCCGGCAAATACGGTTAAGAGATATTGGAGGCATAATTATCATCGATTTCATAGACATGCATTTACCGGAAAACCGTCAACTTGTCCTGGAAAAGTTAAAGCAGGAAATGAACAAGGATAGGACCAAAAGCCAGGTTCTTGGAATAACATCGCTCGGTCTGGTAGAAGTGTCCAGGAAAAAGGTTAAACAGGGGCTATCTGCGGTAATGCTGCAACCCTGTCCTTACTGTCATGGAAAGGGAAAGACTCTTTCACTGGAGGCGGTGAGCAGCAAAGTAGAAAGAGAGCTTAAGCAAATTTTACTCCGCGAGGATGTAGAAGCAATTCTTGTCGAGATGAACAGTGAAGTTGCCGCTTTATTGATCGGCAGCGGGGGAACATATTTAAAAAAATTGGAAGCATCGACGGGAAAGAATATCTTCATTCGCGGTTCGGACAACCTGCATGTGGAAAAATATAATATTTTAATGTCAGGCGACATGCAGGAGGTGGCGAGGTATGCCCTGCCGGTCCAGTGTGGGGGTATTTACCGTGTTGTAATAGAGGAACCCCACTCCGCCAACCCTGAGCACGGGATTGCCAGGCTTCACGGTTATGTTCTGGATATTGAGGGGGGAGGGGAGTTGGTGGGGGAAGAAGTTCAGGTAGTTATCAAGGAAACAACGCGTACCTTTGCCAAGGCGGTCCTCTGGAAAAGAGCCCTGGAAGACAGCCTGGAGGAGAGTTAAAGAGATGAATATAAAAGGGCTGCAGAAGGTCAGCCTTCTGGATTTCCCCGGAGGAATATGCTCCACAATTTTTGTGGGAGGGTGCAATTTAAGATGCCGTTACTGTTACAACAGAGATCTGGTTCTTAATCCCGACTCCCTTCCTGCTATCTCTGCAGAGGAAATATTTGCTTTTTTAAGGTCAAAGTCTTCCTTGCTGGACGGTGTATGTGTCTCCGGGGGTGAGCCCACCCTGCAGGAGGAGTTGCCGGATTTCCTGATGGAAATTAAAAAAATGGGCCTGAAGGTAAAGCTGGATACCAACGGAACAAGACCGGAAGTTATAAGCAGGCTCCTGGAGGAAGATGTTTTGGACTATATTGCCGTGGATGTCAAAGGCCCGCCGGCGAAATACTCTTACATTACGGGGAATAATATAGATCACGCCAAATTAAAAGAAACGATCGCCCTGCTGAAAAACAGCCGCGTTGAACAGGAATTTCGCACAACGGTGATCCCCGGGCTGTTAAAAGAAGAAGATCTCCTTTCCATCGCCAAAGAAATTGCCGGCTGCCGCCGCTATGTTTTACAGCAGTTTTCTCCCCGTCCCATGATTATCGATCCTGCCCTGCTCTCCCTTAAACCTTATTCCCGGGAAAAGGTTGCTGAAATGGCACGCATGTGCCATAAGTATGTGGAAACGCTCGAGCTGAGGGGCTTTTGATATGAAATGGAGCAGCGTTTGCTGTAGGCGGAGCTCCGAGTTCCGCTCAGAAAGTTCTACGGTTTGCTCGGGCTTGCGGCGACCTACCCGGCCAATTCCCATCCATGGTCAGAGGCCGGCTGCCGACGTCCATGCCGGCAGGGTCGCCTCCAGCCCTCGCTTCACCGTGAACTTTTTGACTTCGCTCCACAAGTCGCTCTCGCCCGCAGCAAATCGCTGCTTCCATAGAACGGTAGCGGGGGCTAAACGAGAAGACTAATAAGCTACAGCGGCAGAACGTGTCCGCCGGGTCCACTCCAACCTTCGCTTCAACATGATCATTTTGCTTCGCTGCACAAGTCGCTTAAGCCACCAGCAAAATTCTACCCCTACATATAGGTAGCGGGAACTAAATACGGTCATTTAATCCATTTTTGTAACTTGAAAGGGTAATGAGGAGTTATGAAAGTGGAGAGACGTTTGCTGTAGGCGTAGCTTCGAGTTTCGCTCAGAAAGTTCTACGGCTTGCTCAGGCTTGCGGCGACCTACCCGCCAATTCCTATTAAAGTAGGGGTGGCGAAGGTTGGGGCTCGNNNCGCTTGAGGCAGGTTTTGCAGCTCAGCTCGGGCTCTCGATTGGCCTTCCCGGCAGAGCTCACTTCCATGTTCACGCTGCCGGCGGCGGACGTCCATGTCCGCCGGGCCATCTCGAGCCCTCGCTTCGCTGAACCTGCAGGCTCAAGCTGCACATTTCGCTCGCCCCAACCTTGCGCTACCCCTATGGGAACCGTACGTGATATAAACGCCGACCTACTTGGCCAATTCCCATCCATAGTCAGAGGCCGGCTGCCGGCCAAATAAAAGGAAGAGCTGGTTTTCCTGCTCTCTAAAGGTTTTTTTCAATATATTCTTTCATATGCTGGACGTTTCTGAAACCCAAAGATTTGGCGATAACATCTGCTGTTCCTGTCGCAACCATGTCGCGGCCTTTATGGTAATCGAATTTACATGTTCTCCATAGCCCATCAGGCCCAATTCCTCCATACAGATTGCCGCCTTTTTTCAACGGCTCCATGCGAAAATGTCTTAACAGACGTTTGATATCTTTTTGACTAAATCTTATGGGCATATTAGACTCCTATCAATTTCTTGATCTTTTCTCTATCTCCCTGGCAAAGAAGGATTCGTATAAAAAATGCAAGCTTGTCCAGTCTTTCCACTTTACAAAAGAGATCAGCTTTTTCTTTATACAGAGAGGCATACTCGATGATGGAATCGATTAAATCTTCTACGGCATCGCTTTCGGTGTTCCCTTCCCCGTATAAATTGATTCCATTAATGGCTACCGTCCAAACATCCAATTCATTGTCAAAGGTTTTTACGATATCGTATTTCCCGCTTTGCAAGGCTAAATGTTCAAGTATGTCCTTTCTAATATGTGAAACCTGTAAGCTGTTTTCGTCTTTGAAGGCATTGAAAGTTGTAATAATTCGTCCCTCAAGGACTCTTTCATTTATCTTAGAATAGTATTTTTTTGTGTCGCTTACATTATATCTTTCGTCAAAAGATGCTTCCACATTGTTAACCTCCCCGTGTTTTTTCACCTTTATCTCCCTTCCATTCTATAATAACCTAGTCTTGCTGGTCAATCTAGTCTTATTATATTCATAACATTAAATTTGTATACTTGCTTAGCGATAAGGTGAACCACGGTTTGGAAATATTATTGACGGGCCTAAAAAAAGAGCAGGTTTTCCTGCTCTCTTTTAAAAGCTTTTTAACATGTCAAAGGATTGCTTGGGAAAGATCGCCGTAAAAATAAAGAATGCTATGAACTGAATGTTATAGTGGAAAGCTCCGGTGTATTTAGATGTTAGTGCAATTCTTTCAGAAAGGACTCTAGACGTTCCAGTCCGGCTCGGATATTATCCATGGAAGTAGCGTAGGAAAAGCGGGCATATTCCGGTGCGCCGAAACCTCTTCCGGGAACGAGGGCTACCCTGTAGTGTTCCAGCAGCAATTCGGCCAACTGATCACTGTTTTTCACCGGTATCCCTCTGAAGCGGCGGGGAAAAGTTTCCTTCATATTAACAAAGAGGTAGAAAGCCCCCTGCGGCTCAATACAGGTTAAATAAGGCATCGCTGAGATAGAGGCCACCATGTAATTCCTGCGTTCCTCAAAAGTCCGGCGCATCTCTTCCACACAATCCTGGGGACCTGTGAGGGCGGCATATGCCGCTTTCTGGGCAATAGAGTTGGGATTGGAGGCATTATGACTTTGAATATCCGCCATGGCTTTGGCAATTCCCGGTTCAGAGGCGGTAAATCCTATCCTCCAGCCGGTCATAGCATAAGTTTTGGAGACCCCGTTTATAATGATCGTTAGCTTTTTAATTTCTTCACCCAGGGAAGCGATGGGGATATGTTTGCTCTGTCCATAAATAAGTTTTTCGTAAACCTCATCAGAAATGACAAAAAGGTTATTTTTTATAGCCACAGAAGCGATTTCTTCCAGTTCTTCCCTGGTATAAATCTGGCCTGTGGGGTTGGAGGGGCTGTTGAGGATCAGTGCTTTGGTTCGAGGAGTAAGTGCCTTTTCCAGTTGTTCGGCTCTTACTTTATAATTATGTTCTTTCTTTGTTTCGATAATGACAGGGACTCCTTCGTTTAATTTTACCAGCTCGGGATAACTCACCCAATATGGCGCAGGAATAATTACTTCGTCTCCCCGGTTAAGCAGAGCGGAAAAAACATTATTCAGGGAATGCTTGGCACCGTTGCTGACGACGATTTGCTGCGGCTGGTAGTTTAAATGGTTATCTATTGATAACCTGGCACAAACAGCTTCTTTTAGTTCAGGGATGCCGCTGGCCGGGGTATATTTGGTAAATCCCCGGTTGATGGCATCAATGGCAGCTTTTTTTATATGCGCAGGTGTATCGAAGTCAGGTTCACCGGCACCGAAGCCGATGACGTCCTTCCCTTCACTTTTTAATTGTTTGGCTTTGGCGTCAATGCTCAGGGTGGGAGAGGGAGTAATTTGCATGGCCTTACGTGATAACATCTTTTCACCTCTTCCGTTCCGGTTCATCCTTTTCTGTTCATGAAGTCTTTCATAAACCGGGACAGTGCTTCTACCCCTTCCATGGGCATGGCATTATAGAGAGAAGCTCTTATCCCACCTACCGAGCGGTGACCCTTCAGGCCGATAAGGCCTTCTCTTGCTGCTTCTTCTGTAAAGATTTTTTCCAGGTTCTCGTCAGCAAGGCGGAACGTTATATTCATGTCGGAGCGTGCTTCTTTAAAGGCATGTCCCCTGTAAAATCCGTCGCTTTTATCGATTATGTCATAGATTAAAGCAGCTTTCTTTTTATTAATGTCGCCGAGGATTTTAAGCCCTCCTTTTTCTTTTACCCAGTTGAGAACAAGTTTAAGGATATAGATGGCGAAAGTGGGAGGAGTGTTGTATAAGGAACGTGCTTCGGCATGCGTTTTATAGCTGAGGATAGCGGGGATATTTTTTGAAGCCCTCTCCAGCAGGTTTTTCTTAATGATTACTACGGTGACGCCCGCAGGGCCCAGGTTTTTCTGTGCCCCCGCATATGCCAGGGAGAACCTGCTCATATCCAGTTCCCTGGAGAGTATGTCACTGGACATATCAGCGGCCAGAGGCACTTCTCCACAGTCGGGAATGTACTTCCATTGTGTTCCGTATATGGTGTTGTTGGTGGTAATATGCACGTAGGCAGGAGAGTCGCTTAGCTTGATATCGTGCTGCTCGGGAATGCTGCGGAAGTTGTCATTTTTGGTGCTGGCTGCGATATGGACTTTTCCTACTCTTTCCGCTTCCTGGCAGGCTTTGGAGGCGAAGCTGCCTGTGATGATATAATCCGCGACAGCATCCGGGGGGAGGAAGTTAAGGGGAAGCATGGCAAACTGAAGGCTGGCTCCTCCCTGTAGAAAAAGCACCTGGTAGTCATCAGAAAGACCTGTGACCTCCAGCATAAGTTCTTCTGCAGAGCCGATAATTTCCTCAAAATCACGTGAACGATGGCTCATCTCCATTACCGACATGCCCAAACCACTGTAATCCAGGAGTTCCTTTTGCGCTTCCTGTAGGACGGTTAGCGGAAGTGTTGCTGGGCCCGGGTTAAAGTTAAATACTCTGTGTACCATGGCAGTTCCTCCTGTTTTAGCCTCTCTAAAATTTAAAATCAGGTTCTTTTATTATAACTGATCTGTAGATAAATAAAAATAGCCTTGTGAAAAAAAGACGCTCTTGTATGGTTTATTTCTAAAAAGGTATGGGGATATCCGCCGCCGGCAGGCGAATAAGGACATGAGCTTTATATTATGATTATGATGTTATAGTCTGAAACTTTTTCAATTCCGCTATAACGGAATTTATCCTGTCAGCGGCATAGTCAATTTCTTCTTCTGTATTCAGGAAAGAAAGGCTAAAACGTACCGCCCCTTCTAAAGAGTCTTTGTCAACGTTGAGGGCTTTCAGCACATGGCTGGGCTCTTTGCTGTCGGAGTGACAGGCAGAGCCTGTAGAGACATAGATGGAATGTTCTTCCAAGGCATGCAGGATAATCTCTCCCTTGAGCCCTGGAAAGGAGATATTGAAAATATGAGGAGCCCCTTCTTCCCGGGGTCCGTTTAACCTGGCCCAGGGGTGCTCCCTCTCTATGGAGGAGATGATTTTTTCTTTAAAGGAATGGAGCCGGCGAATTTTTTCCTTTCTTCCGTTAAAACTCAGGCTGGCAGCCAGCGCCATTCCCGCAGCGGCAGGCGTGTTTTCTGTGCCGGGCCTCAATCCCTTTTCGTGTCCCCCGCCCCAGAAAAGAGGGTTTAAGAGTACGCCCTCTCGCAGGTAAAGAGCGCCGATACCTTTAGGCCCGTGGAATTTATGGGCACTCAGGCTGAGGGTGTCGATGCCCTGCTCTTCCGGAGATACGGGAAGTTTGCTGAAGGACTGGACCGCATCCACGTGGAAGATGACCTCAGGGTTTTTGTTCTTAATTATTGAAGAAATCCGGGAAATTGGCTGGACAGAACCGATTTCGTTGTTGACATGCATGATGCTGACCAGTACAGTCTGCGGGGTTAGAGCCTCCGCGACTTTTTGAGGCTCGATAATTCCTTTGCTGTCAGGCAACAGGTAGGTAACCTCAAACCCTTCTTTTTCCAGTTGCTGGAAGGGTTGCAGGACAGATGAATGTTCTATTGCCGTTGTAATCAGGTGATTTCCACGCCGGCGGTAACGTCTGGCGATCCCTTGAATAGCCAGGTTGTTCGATTCTGTTCCTCCCGAGGTAAAAATGATTTCGCCGCTTTTAACACCGAGTATTTCTGCCAGCACCTGGCGCGAAGAACTCATGATCCTTTCGGCCCTCCCCCCGCGGCGGTGCAGAGAAGAAGCGTTTCCGTATTCCTCTGCCATTACCCTCTGCATTTCCTGTATTACTTCAGGGTAGGGGCGCGTCGTGGCACTATTATCCAGGTATACTTCCATTGTGTGCATTTCTTACACCTTTCTCCACTAAATGTCCGGCAACGCCTGTGCCGGTTTATTTTAGATGCTGCTGCCGGCAGGTGTTCGGTGCCGCCTTTTTAACGTAAAGCCCCGATCTGCTTTGTTTCTATGTTGTCCAGGCAAGAGGCGATTAATTCCTCCAGAGGGAGCTTCTTTTCCGCTCTCCTGAGTGCTTCTGCAGAAGGCCTGGTGACGGGATGACGCGGGATAAAAAGGGTACAGCAGTCATCAAAAGGCCGTATGGAAATGGGATAAGACTCTATCCGGCGCGCCGTATTAACGATCTCTTCTTTGTCAAGTCCGATCAGCGGCCGCAGGACAGGCAGGGAGACGACCTCGTTGATAACGGCAAGGTTTTCCAGGGTCTGGCTGGCAACCTGGCCCAGGCTATCCCCGGTAAAAATAACCGGTAATTTTCTTGCGGTCGCCAGCCTTTCGGCTACACGGAGCATTACCCTACGCATTAGAGTTATTAACATCGGCTCCGGGCATCTAAGGCGGATTTCCTTTTGAATCTCCGTAAAAGGAGCCAGGTGAAGGGTTATATTGCCGCCGTAAGCAGCCAGCAACTGGCAGAGATCCTCAACCTTGTGGAGAGCATTGTCTCCTGTAAAGGGCGGGCTGTGAAAATGAAGCGCTTCCAGCTCGATTCCTCTTTTCAAAGCCATCCATCCGGCTACAGGGCTGTCGATCCCACCGGAGAGTAAAAGCAGGCCTTTGCCGGTTACTCCTACCGGAAGCCCCCCGGGCCCGGGGATAATCTGGGAGTAAAGATAGGCCTCTTTCTCTCTTATTTCAATATTAATGACAATCTCCGGATTATGGACATCTACTTTGAGTTCCAGATTGCTTTTTAGCAGGTATGTCCCGGCAAGATTATTAACCTCGGGGGAAGGATAGGGAAAGTTTTTATTGGCCCGGCGAGTAACTATTTTAAAGGTCATCCCTGGTTTATAGCTGTTTTTAAGGAGCTGCAAAGCCTGGCGGCAGATTTCCTCCAGATTAAGTTTTACCGGGAATACGGGGCTGATGGAGACGATACCGAAAACCTGCCGAAGCCGGCGTTGAGCCGCATATAAATTTTCTTCATCAATTTTTACATAGTAACGTCCCCGGCGGAAGGAAACCTGGAACGGCTCCAGACCTTTAAGGGATTCCTCAATGTTCCGGAGCAATCTATTTTCAAAAAAGGGCCTGTTTTTCCCCTTAAGAGCAATCTCTCCATAACGTATAAGAAGCAATACTGGTTGCATTGATGTTTCGGCCTTAACCTGCGTTTTAGCGGAAAAAATGTTGGCCGCCCCTCCTTTCCGGGAATTCCATATGGTATAATTAAGAGGGACAAACTGTAACTGCACCTGCTCATCCGCCCCAACCTTTCTTTTTTTGTTTAATGAGAGGCACAGCATCAATATCGATGTCAAGCAAAGGTTGACCAATGGGAACAGGTGTATTCAATGTTTGCTGCCCATTACTATTTTGCCATATAAGTAACGCATTAGCAACTTTTGGGGTGTGGCTTTTTAAAACCACATACAATGGTATTGTTCGCCCCGTTTTAACATTTAATGTAGTTTTGTTCGAGGTAGGAAAAGTGGTAACATCCTGGGACACGATTAAAGCAATCGACAACATTTTTCATCCGCATTCCATAGCAGTGGTGGGATCATCACCGGATCCCGTTTCTCCCGGCTACCAGTACCTGCGTTTCCTGGTTGATTCCGGCTACCGGGGGGATTTGTATCCCGTCAATCCCCGCGGCACGAGGATTCTCGGATTGCCGACGTACCCGGAGCTGGCAGAAATACCGGGGGCTGTGGACTTTGTAATCTGCTGTATTAGGGCGGAACTGGTACTGGATCTACTGCGGCAGTGTGCGCAAAAAAAGGTCAAGGCCGTTCACCTGTTAACAGCCAAGCTAAGCGAAACGGGGGA
>LFRM01060478.1_pt1 | contig 16797 bp, 14 predicted proteins | sample 618341 | NCBI WGS metagenome assembly LFRM01 (sample SAMN03654438, study PRJNA283298) | anaerobic digester metagenome | isolation source: pool of bioreactors CSTR01a, CSTR02a, and CSTR03a thermophilic anaerobic... | place: Denmark: Kgs. Lyngby | collected 2014-05-21 | reverse complement strand
GGAGAGCGAACGGTATTTGCGTGCCGCCTATACCAATGCGCTCAAGCGCGCCACCGAACATGAATGCAATAGCATCGCCTTCCCGCTGATCTCCAGCGGCATCTATGGCTATCCCAAGGACGAAGCGCTGCAAGTGGCGACTGCGGCGATCCGGGATTATCTTGAAGAGCATGACATGGACGTGACGCTTGCCGTATTTGACAAGGAGGCTTTTTGCGCCAGTGAAGAGCTGCTGGGCGAAGTCGCCAGCTACATCAACGAAAACTACGTTGACGAGTACCTGATGCGCAGGCGGCGCAGGCTTCTAAATGTAGAAGTCAGGTCGCTTGAAAAGGCCGAATCACACGCATTTGAAGAAACCATGCTGGCGCCAAGCATGGCTCCCGCTCCGCTTGATACATTGATGGAAAGCCTGGACGAGCCTTTCTCCCGGACGCTTCTTCGCCTGATTGATCTGAAGGGCAAAACGGATGTCCAAGTTTATAAAAGCGCCAACATCGACCGCAAGCTGTTCTCCAAAATCAGGAGCAGCGAAGGCTACACGCCCAGCAAGCGTACGGCGATCGCCCTTGCCGTAGCGCTTGAGTTGTCCCTGGAGGAAACCGCGGATCTCTTGGCGCGGGCGGGATATGCGCTCTCCCGCTCCGTCAAGTTCGACGTGATCGTGGAATATTTCATCAGAAAAGGCAAGTGCGACGTACTTGAAATCAATCAAGTGCTGTTCGGGTACGATCAGCCCTTGCTGGGAGGATGAATCTTTGGCGATGTGGAGCCCATGGCGCGGCTGTCACAGATATAGCGAGGGATGCAAATACTGCTATATCCATAAGGGTGACTTGAAGCGCGGCGCGGATACGGAGACGATCGTCCGCGCGGAGAATTTCGATGCGCCTGTTATGCGCCGGAAGAGCGGCGAATACAAAATGAAAGCGGGGCAAACAGTCTACCTTTGCTTTCAAACGGATTTCCTCCTGCCGGACGCGGACGCCTGGCGCGGGGAATGCTGGGATATCATCCGCGAGCGTTCTGATCTGCATTTTCTGTTTTTGACAAAACGTATTGAACGTTTTGCGAAGTGCGCACCGCCTGACTGGGGCGAAGGCTACGAAAACGTGACCGTCGGCTGCACGGTTGAAAACCAGCGGACAGCGGATGTGCGGCTATCGGTCCTGGCTCACCTAAAGATAAAGCACAAGAACATTATCGCCCAGCCGTTGATCGAGCGCATCGACATCGAGCAGCATCTGACAAATGTTGAACTTGTCGTGGTCGGCGGCGAATCCGACCGCAACGCCCGGCCGCTTGATTATACCTGGGTGCTTGATATTCGCGAACAATGCCGCAGGGCTGATACGCACTTTGAGTTTCGGCAATGCGGAACGCACTTCATAAAAGACGGCAAACAGTACACTCTCCAAGTCAGAGACTTGACCGGCCAGGCAAAAAAAGCGGAATTGAACTTCTAATGGGAGATACTAAGGCCGCGTTTGTTGTACTCTGCGGGGGCAAGGGAAGCGCGCTAATATGGGCGACCGCATGATCATTGGGGAAGCCAAAGATGCTCTTGCCGGTCAAGCTCATTTGTCGCTTTTCAAGCGACCCGGTACTGTTTTCGAAATGCTATCCTTAAGGTACAAAAACTTAAGGAGGGCATCATAATGAAAAAAGCACTGACGGAAATGGTATTCATCCTGGACAAGAGCGGCTCGATGAGCGGGCTGGAAGAAGACACGATTGGCGGCTATAACGCGATGCTCCAAAAGCAACAGGCGGTGGAGGGGGAATGCCGCATCACCACCGTGCTGTTTGACCATGGTTACGAACTGCTCCACGACCGCATCGACCTGCAAGCGGTCAGTCTGATTTCGGATAATGAGTACCAGGTCGGCGGCACGACCGCGCTGCTGGACGCCATCGGAAAGACCATCCACAAGATCGGCAACGCCCAGAAGCACACGGCCGACGATTACCGCGCCGAAAAAGTGATGTTTGTCATTATCACAGACGGCCTGGAAAACAGCAGCCGCGAATACTCCGCCGAAAAGGTCAGGGCTCAAATCGAACGTCAAAAGACCCGGTACGGATGGGAGTTTATCTTCCTTGGTGCAAACATCGATGCCGTACAGACTGCGGGACGCTTTGGGATCGCGCCTGACAGGGCGATCGACTACCTTGCCGACAGCGAAGGGACCGAGCTCAACTTCAGGGTCATGTCCAGAGTCGCGGCATCATTCCGCGAGACCGGAAACGTCGACGCAAATTGCTTTGAGGAAATACGCGAGGATGTGAAGAAGAGGGGCAGCCGCTGATAGAACGGACCGCTCTCTTCCGGAACAGGTAAAGGGTGAGGTTCCGGCCGGGCGCGACAGCGGACGAAAAAGAACTTTGGCAAAAATAAGCGAGGGATCCCATGCTGACGTGTCACGGGGTCCCTTGTTGTATCACGATCGGTTGACGCGACGGCAGCCGGGCATCGGTCGCATATCCCTCAAATATCAGGGTATATGGAAAGCAGTTTTTCATTCGCTGTTGCCATTTGTGCGCAATACGCAGCATAAGAAGAGCTTAGTTCCTTTAGGGCAGGAATAAATACATCGTAGTAACCGCTCGTGCTGCCGATTTTTTTCAGCAACCCCTGTATTCGACACGCGGGCGAGTTTTTGTATTCATCCGTTTGTCGGAAAGCCAAGTATTTCTCAAGAAACGCGCTATTGTTCACCAAAAAAACGTCCGGGTTTTTGATGGATTCTTTTGTGCTTGCTATCATTTGAGTGATTTGTTCCGTACCCATATGCCCGGTGTTTTCCGACAGAAATTCTTCCAGATCTTCAGGGAGACTGATTGGCGTTACATTATCAAGAAACGATACGATCCTATTGTACGCCGACTTTTGAATGTTGGTCACGATCGGTTCATCCAAAAATCGGGCGAAGTGCAGGCAAACGAATCTGCCCCAATAACCGGGAAACGCGTCCAATATCTTCTGCGCGATGGTGGCACTGTCTTCGATCGTTTTCAGTTCAACAGCAATCTCTGCATAGCTTTTTCCCGAACCAAGCTTATCCAGCAGCGCTTTCTTGGCCTGTTCTTTTTGAAGATCGAGCACCTTTAGAACAGACAGCCTCCGCAGAAATTCCCCGGTTTCATCCTCGAGAACGGCCCTAATATCTTCTGTGCCGATCCCGAGTTTTCTCAGAACAGACACTTTGATCAAGCGTTTGATGTCGTTTTCGCCGAAATCTCTGTATTTGTTTTCCAAAGCGGACGGAACAACCAGGTTTTGCTCCACATAATATACGATCGCTTTTTTTGTTAAGCCCGTAACTTTGCTGACTTCATTGATAAGCACACTGATCACCTCAAAAACAGCATAAACCAACACCCGGGGGGATAGTCAACAACTATTTCAACGCTCGCGCCTTCAGGCTATGCCCCGCGGGTCATTGCGCGTAGATCAGTTTCCTGTATCTCCTTTAGCATGCGCGATCCCGTCTATTCGATTCAGCGCAGTCCCTGCGCCGCTTCGTTCTTGCCTTCCAGCGCGGACAACGCCAGCACCAGAGCTGCCAGCGCAGCCGCTGACAGGAATGTGACGGTGAGGTTTCCCGGCAATGTTCCGATGAGGAAAGGGAAAACGGTCATCCCGCCCATAGTGCTGAGCATCATCATGCCCATAGCGGAGCCACTGCGCTCAGGAAACATGCGCGTGGCGAGCACCACCAGCATGGGCCAGGTGGGGCCGCAGCCAAAGCCGTACAGTGCTACCGCCAACACCCGAAGCGGCAAGTTGGGCGCGAAAGTCAAAAGGACCATGCCCAGCACGGCTGTCGCCGCATAGGCGCGGATGCTGAACAGCTCACGCCCGGACAGGTTTGCGCCTACCAGGCGGCCCAGGATCATGGAGCCCCAGAACAGGGAGATCATCAGCGCGCTGATCCCCTCGCTGCTTCCTTCGCGCAAAAAAAGCTGTTTGGTGTATGCCGGCGCCACGGATTCATATCCCAGATAGAAGAACATCATCAAACTCAGGTAAATGAAACGCTTTTCCTTGAGCAGCTCAAACATCTTCAGCGGCGAGAGGCTGCCTTGCGCCTTGCGGAGCCGCGGATTTTTGGCGGTGAACGCGATCCACAGCAGCATGCCAAGCGCAACGATGCCGGCAAACAGAAAAATCAGGTGGTGTGAGCCGCTTTTTTGGAATGCCGCCACTGCCAGCATCGGGCCGGCAATGGCGCCCACGCCAAATCCGGCATGCGCAATATTGACCCATTTGGAAGCATCCTGCGGGTTTTCGTCGCTGAGCACCGCGCTGCCCAGGCCTTCCGACGGTCCAAAACCAAACCCAAAAAGGAACAGGCCCATCGCCAGGGGAACAAAAGCATGAGACAGGAAGAGGAGTGCGAAGCCTACGCACATTACGCCCATCGCAACCAGGATCACCCGCCGCTTGCCTGCCCAATCCGCCAGCGTGGAAGACAGCACCACGCTCAGAAGGGAACCCAGGGCGTAGATGGAGATCAGCATACCGGCATCGCCTGCCGGCCAGCCCAGGGACAGGGCCATGCGGTCGGCCATGGTGTGGAAGATGTTGATCATCATTCCGAGTATCGCGATAAAGAGGCTGAAAAGGATGTTCTGCTGTGTGTGTCTGGTCATGATTTGCTTGGCGCTGCCGCAACAAAATGTTTCAGCCGGCGCCATCCTTCCTTATGTGATGGAAGCCGGAGCATACCGATCATTGTCATCCGGGCCTGGTTTTCCGCTTCGCTCAAGGCATCATACCATGTTTATGGGGAAAGGCAAGTTGAAACGGCGCGCATTCCGCACGCCGTTTCTTGATCTACTGTACTATTCCTGACGGTCCGCTTGCGGCATTTTTACCGCATCGCATCAACCAGCGTGCCCGTCGATTCAGAGCCGTACTGCCACGCGAACAGACCCATCAATCCCTTTTCCTTCGCGTAAGCCTTTTTTTGAAGGATGGAACGCGCGTTATCGAAGCTTATGAAAACCTTGCCGTTTGAGAAGTAGGGTGCTTGTGCCTGTTCGTCATAGTGCACGGCTTCCGGCGTTTTTTTGATCAGCTTCGCGATGGCGGTGTAGGTGAGCGTGTCCTTCATTTCCGCCGGCTGGTTGAGGGGAGAAGCGTTTGTTGTGGTCCAGCGGTGGCCGTAAAACGCAACGCCAAGCATGATTTTGTCCGCGGGTATGCCGGCTTGGACATATGCTTTGACGCATGCGTCGGCTGAAAGCACTTTGGGATGGGAGGCATAAAGCGCGCTGTGGTGGGATGCCACATCCGCATGCTGCAGATCGTAAGTCATCAGGTTGACCTGATCAACAATGGCTCCGATCTTGTCGCACTCCAGATTGGGGATCAGGTAAGGCGACCCGCTGATGGCGATACACAGCCTGCGCGGCAGACCGTCTTCAGATGTAAGCGCATCCAAACCATCGCGCATGGCTTTAAGCAGTAAGGTATAGTTCTGTTTGTCATCCGGGCTTGATTGGATGCCCGCATTGGATGAACCCGGATACTCCCAGTCGATATCGACGCCGGGAAAACCATTCTCCTGCATCAATTGGAGTACATCCTTCACAAAAGCCGCGCGGCCTTCCGCCGTGGCGGCCGCCTGGGAGAAGCCGTCCGCTCCCCAGCCGCCGATCGACAGGATGGGCATGATATGCGGGTGTCTCTTCACATATGTCTGAAACTTTCTGAAGTTCTTCCAATGCGAAACGGATACGCGGCCCTGACGAAATAACGCGAAGGAATAAAACATTTGGTCGATATTCGCCGCATCGTCGTTGCGGTATTTGGTATTGCTGCCATCATAAACGTAAACGGCGGTAAGCCTATCCGCGTGATCCTGGGAAGCGCTTTGGCTTGCGGCGGGGCATGCATATCCGGTCAGCATCAGCAACACGATCGCCATCAGGTCAGCGCGATACCTGCGCGGTTTATTGCCTTTTAGCATTTGTCCCGATACCTCCCGTGTGCTCATTAAGCACCTTTTGGTCACTATACAGCAACGGCCATGGCCGGGCAAGAGCCTGTTTTGGAACAAGTTGCAGCGCGCCATCATCCCTTCGGGGGATGGGCAGAACCTGCCGGATAACAAGAAAAAAGAACACACGTCATAAGCGCTATCCGCGCCGCTTCAGCATATCTTCGTTTGCTGCCGCACGGGCGTCGGGCGGCAGCGAAGCTTGGATCCCCGCGAAACTCAGGATAATCTGCGTTGGTTTGCTTTTGAACGGGTAAACGTACTGCCCGAAACGGGATGGCCGGCACGGGCTGTGCTTCTGATGGAATCAAACGGTATCTTTCCGCACAGCTGCAGATATCGGCACGCTCTTCCCGCGTGGAGGGCATGCAGTTCACGCAGCTGCGTAAGGGGGAGAAATGGATAACCCGTTACCCCCGCCAACCAGCTCCAATCCCGCGGCTGAAATGGCAGCAGCGGCCGCACCGCGAAGCCCACTTTTTTTGCGGGCACCCTCTTCCTGTCTTCAAAATGCAGGCCGGACAGAATGTCCGCAAGGCCACGCCATATGGGCCGCCTGTCGCGGAAGATGCGGGTTCTTAGGTATTCTTCCTCCGCATAGTCATTCCTGCAGTACTTTCTGACATCATCATATGTTTTGTTTCTCCATACTTCCTGGATAATGTTCGTATCCATTGGCATACACATCCCCCCTTGGGTGGCACGAGATCATATCGTGCGCAGAGGATCATCGGGCCCTTGCCCGGTGTCTGATGCTCTATTCCCTATTACGATCCCGCCTCCGGAATCGCTGTCCCATTGGCCTTCGTGAGAAGGTCGGTGTTGTGCGCGAGCCTTAGCAAGCCTTTGTAGACACTGTGCGCCAAATCGTCGTCAAATCCCGTGAAGATGGTATCAAGTGATCCTGAGGCCCAGTCACCCAGCTGTTCAAAGTGTTCCGCGCATTTTTGCGTCAAGCCGATCCTCAGCGCACGCGCGTCATTGCTATCCTTGGATATTGCCACAAATCCCATTTTTTCCAGATCGACCGACATTCGTTTCGTGTTCTGGCGTGAACAACCAAGCACCTTTGCCAGCTCGCCCAACGTCGGCGCTTCCTTGAACCGGGAGACTCCCGTGATAAACAGCCGTTGTTTGACCGTGGTCTTCTCATCAAGTTCATCGCCAATCGCCTGCAGTCTGTTGGAGAGCGAAAATATCATCTCCACCACATTTGTTTTCCATTCATAATCGGTCATCAGTCAATCTCCTCCAATAGGCAACATGATACCTATATAATATGCATCATATTGCCTATTGTCAAGCCCCCTCGATCGGGTCATTTTTTTGATGAAAAGGGGCGCAGCGTTCCTCATAATCAGCGCTGAAGGCAAAACAGGAAAGATGCCGTTTGACGCCAATGAATAAAGCACCCGCCAACGTCCCTTCTTGCCGCGAACTCTTCCCTTATCCGCCGCAATGATTGGCGGCGGAACCGGTTCGATTTTTCGGAGGAGGCCCCGTGAAGAAAGCGTAGTGCCCCACCGGTGATCGTCATCCTGTCTGGAGTTGGCGTTCATATTCCGACATCGGCAGCGGGCGAAACCGATAGACGCCCGCGTCAGGAATGCCTTGTCAAAAAATGCGCTGACGCAAACCAATTCATGTTATTATCGGAACAGGCGGCAAGGCGGGCGCAAGACCGGCGCGGTTTGACGCAGACCGTGCTGCCGGCGTACTCTTGCCATGTTATTACAGGTTGCGGAGGACGTGAAACGATGGATGTAAAAGAGGCTGTTCTTAAACGAAGAAGCATCAGGACATTTGGCAGCGTTCCCATCACGGACGAAGAGATCCGGGAACTGCTCGAAAGCGCCATGGCCGCCCCCAGCGCCTGCAACAAAAGGCCTTGGGAGTTTTATGTCGTCAAGAACAAATCCCTGCAGGAGCAGCTGCGCCTTGTCTCCCGCTACTCAAACATGAATTCATCCTTGATGATCATTGTTGCGGGAAACCTTCGCCGCTCTCTCGCGAACAGGGTCAACGATTTTTGGACCCAGGACTGTTCTGCTGCTGTTGAAAATATGCTGCTCAGCGCGACCTCAATGGGGATCGCCACCTGCTGGTGCGGGTTGTTCCCGATGACAACGCCTGTCAAGAAGGTGAAAGCCATTCTTGGTTTGGAGGAACACATTGTTCCCCTGGCGCTGATACATGTTGGCCGCAGCGATGAGATCCCCGTGCCCAGAACACAGTATGATGAAAGGCGCGTCCACGTATATGAGGAATAGCCGCCGGCACAATCGAGAACGATGTGCCCGGCGGCTATCATGGGTCAACTGCCAAAGTGTTCGAGGAATGGCGTGGTTTGCGTCTCTGTTGGCCGGATCAGGCCCCTCGCTGTCACGGAATCGGGAGATAAACAACCCTCAAGCGCTAATGAGGCATATACCCTCAGCTTCCCTGCAGACCAAAGCATCAGCCAAAGGCGACCACTGTATCCGTGTCGCACAGATACGGGAAGATGACTCCCGGCAGATCGGACGTGGGCAACACCTCATCGCAGAGCATGATCCCCAATTGCCCGATCATGAAGTCCCTGCGTTCTTGGATCCGCCGCCACGCGGCGGGGGATGCTTCCCTAATTTTCTTGCGCGTGGCTTCATCGGCAAGCAGGACGCCGTCTTCGGCATGAGCGATCAGGTCCCGGCCTGCCTGTGCGGCAGTAAAGTCGCACTGCACCATCATCCCGGAAGATAGGCGAGATTTGCATCCCGGCCAAAACGGCGTGTTTGTCCATTCATCCGTGTGGATCAAGTGGCCCGGATTAAGGCCGATGCCGAATTGGGACAGATCGCCCGTCTCCTTTCGTACAGCCTCATATACCGTTTCGCCCGTCGCCCCGATCTTGAGGGCTTGGTACCATGCTGAGATGGCCCGGAAGTATGTATCGTAGAAGGCCTTTCTCGTTTCGGGCTCTTCCGCAGCGCTTTCAACAAAGTAGCCCACCTTATGGCACAGTGTGCGCCGATACGCCATGCCGATCCCCACAACATCGCCCCTCTTCAGTTTCGTTCCGGCCGTAGGGCTTGCCAGTCCATAAGAAAGGTTTTTGCCGAAGTTCACATTTGAATGCACGCTCAGCGGCATGCCGCTGATTTTCAGGTATTCGCTTGCTTCGATTTCTGTCATGCCCTCCCGAAGGTTTTGCAGCACACGGTAGACATTTCGGGAGGTAAGAGTCCCCGCGATCTCGCTCAAGAGCAGTTCTTTCAAATCATTGATGATCCTCATCCCTGAATCAAGCCCGATCATCAGCTCGATGGCGTTGCTTAGGTTGGAAAGCGGAGCGACCTTCAACATGCTTTCCATAATAAAAAACGGCACGTCAAAAGACTTTTCCGCATCCAGCCCGTCTTCCGGCGAAAACAGTTTCCACCCGATAACCCCGATTTTGCATGTTTCAGTCAGGCCCGCTGACCGGAGCATGCTGTCCAGAGGGCGGACGTCATTCCTGGGCTGCCCCGGCAGGCTGAACGGCGGGTAGACGAACTTGCGCAGTTCATAACCGATCATGTTCGCGTAATCGCTGCCCTCGTTACCCACAATGATCGAGGGGACGCCCTCCCTTGGAATAATCAGAAGAGCCTCTTCAAACCGCGGGTCAAACCCGGTAAAGTATTCGATATTGGAAAAATGTTCGCGATCTCCGTACAGGAGCAAATGCGTGTATTCGCCCATTCTTTTTTGTGCTTGCCGCACCCTGCTCAAATAATCAGCGCCGGCCAGTTCCGGGATATTCCCGACGCCTTCCCCTTTTGCCAAATTGGGGAGGGCCGCGATCTTCTTTCGTACGACATTCTTCATTCATCTGTTCCCTTTCGATTGTGTTTTTACAGCTTCCCAAGAGACACGACGCCTAAACTGCTGTTTGAGCAGTTCTTTGGAGCAATCAATTGGGCCGCTGTATGATGCTGTTCACTGCACCAATAGGGTACCATCACTTATCAAAATGTCAATACCGGGGGCCGCCTGAATAAACGGGCGCAGGAAGTGCGTGCGGCACTTTCGGAGCCCTGGGCAGCCGGTATCGATCACTTTATTACTTCATAGCGAAGGGCCACAAATTGATTGAGCCGGGTGACATTGCTCAGTCTGAGGCCCGTTCGGAAAGAATTTTGCCTGAACAGGGGAATGCCGCTTCCCAACAGCACCGGCGCGATCGTAACGATCATCTCGTCAACCAATTTTCCTTCGAGAAAAGCAAAGAGCAATTCACCACCCCCGACCAGCCAGATGTTTTTCCCGCTCTTGCTTTTCAGCTTTTCGGTGAACTGAGCGACATCTTCATTTGTAAAGGTAACATATTCGGTATCCGTTTTTGGTGACTTGGTAAAAACGTAGCATTCCTTGTCTTTGTATGGAAATTCGATCTCCTGCGCCATCAGCCAATCATACGTCGTCCTCCCCATGATGACAGTATCGACAGTATCCATAAATTCTTTTGTTCCGTTATCATTTTCACCTTCAACTTTGAACAGCCAGTCCAGTTCATGGTCCTGCGTCGCTATGTACCCATCCAATGTTGCGGCGATGAACAAGACGACCTTGCGCTGCGCCATTATCTGCTCCTTTCTGACCTGCCACGGCAAGGTCCTTCCTTTTTCTATCTTACCCGGCGGCCCTCACCCGGATATGCGCAGCATTGCCTGCAAGGAACATAATGCAAATATATGTCGGCAAATTGACATTGTGTCTTGTGCGCGCTTTTTTCTTTTCTGGCTTCTCCGCCGCAATTGCCGCTATCGGGGAAAGACCGATCGTGCCTTCTTGTCCTCAAACGACTGCTTCAAAAAAGGAGGCTCCCTTTGGCAGGAACCTCCTCACAGTTAAACTGATCACTTTTTTTGCTATACCAGTTGCCGCCTGTTGCGCTCCGCGTCGGACGGGTCGTCATCAGCGGGGTACCACATAACCCCGGGGAAGCGAAGGCAGCATGTCTCACCCTGCGCGAACTCGTTGCGCTGGGGCGTCTGTATCTTCAGGACGTTGCTTCCCACCTTGACCAGGTATTCGGCATGGTTCGTCAGGAAACTGCGCTTTTCGACGACCGTGCGGTATCCGCTTTCGCGGTTCATATTGATCTGGTTGGGACGGGTGGCCATGATCATGTTGGGATCCGCATCCGGCGGCACTTCCACCGGCAGCGGCTGGGTCTCGTCGCCCACCGGGTAGGCTTTTCCGTTTTTGATCGTCACCTCAGTAAAAGTTGATTTCCCCAGGAACTTGTGCACAAACTGGTTCACGGGCCGGCTGTAGAGTTCCGTGGGCGTGCCCACCTGGATGACCTTGCCCATGTCCATCACCATCATGCGGTCGGACAATGCCATCGCTTCAGACTGGTCATGGGTGACAAACACAATGGTAAAATTGAACCGCTTTTGCAGTTCTTTGATCTCAAAGCGCATCGTTTCGCGCAGCTTTGGGTCGAGGTTGGACAGGGGCTCATCCAGCAGCATCACTTTGGGGTTGGTGACGATGGCACGTGCCAGCGCGATGCGCTGCTGCTGGCCGCCCGACAGGGCGCCGGGGTATACCTTCTCCATCCCTTCAAGGCTTGTGTGCTTGAGTGCCCTTGATACTTCCCTGTGCATTTCCGCTTTGGGAACCTTGCGCACGCGCAGGGGCAGCGCCACATTTTCAAATATGTTCATATGGGGCCAGACCGCGAAGGACTGGAATACCATGCCGAGTCCGCGCTCTTCAGGGGGCACATACAGGTTTTTGTTCTTGATGGAGACCGGGCGGCCCATCAGGTGTATTTCGCCTTCGCTCAGGTCTTCGAACCCCGCGATCATCCTGAGTGTGGTGGTTTTGCCGCAGCCGGAAGGCCCCAGAAAGGAAAAGCATTCCCCTTCGCGGATCGCGAGGTCCAGATGATCCACCGCGGTCACCGCGCCCAAGGTCTTGGTGGTGAAGGTCTTGGTGACATTCTTGAGTACAATATGGTCCATGCTATACCTTCCTTCTGTCTTTTACGATGGCATTGACGACCGCGTTGCAGACAATGATCAACAGTATCGTCACCGACGCCAGTGCCGAAGCCTCTACGATGTAGCCGTCGCTCCTGAGCGAATAGATGGCAACACCCAGCGTGCGGGTATAGGGCCCGTACAAAAGCACGGATGTGGTCAGTTCGCGCATGGCCGGAAGGAAGATGAGGAAGAAACCCGAGATCATCGCCGGACGGATCAGAGGCAGCGTAACATCAGTGAGCGACTCAAACTGCGTGGCTCCTGACGAGCGTGCCGCTTCCTCCAATGAGTAGTGCACTTGCTGGAGCGAGGCGGAAGCGGATTTCATGGAGAACGCCACGTAGCGTGCGATGTAGGCGATCAGGATGATCCAGAGGGTGTTGTAGAGGTTTACGCCAAGCGTGCCGCTCCATGCCAGGATGACGCCGATCGCCAGCACGATGCCGGGGATGGAGTAGGGCAGGATGGAGATGATCTCCAGCGCCACCTTGCCGCGCGGTTTGATCTTATTGATGACATAGGCGACCATTACGCCCAGGAACATGGCGATGATCCCGGCTGACACCGACAGGAATAACGAGTTTCTCAAGGAGTCCGAAACCATCTTATTGTTGAAGAGTTTGGCAAAGTTCGCCAGTGTCATGTTTTCCGGCGTCAGGGGCAGACCATAAGCCTTCAAAAGTCCCACCAGGATGATCATCACAAGCGGCACGACCACAATGAGGGTCAGAGAACTGATCGACAGGATCAGCATGGGGATCTTGGCACCCCGCAGTTTGATGAGCATGGGGCGCATCGATTTGCCCTTGATGATGTCGTAACTGCCTGAACGCAGCACTGACCTTTGCAGCCACAAAGCGAGCATAACAACAATGACCAGCAGGATGGACAGCGCGGCGCCTTCCCGTATACCCTGGAAGGAGCCGGAGGCGCGTGCGATAAGCTGATAGATGCGGGTGGGCAGCGTGTAGATCTTCTTGCTGAACCCCAGGATGGCCGGCACCCCGAAGTGGGACAGGGAACTGGTCAGTATCAGCAGCGCCCCCGCGCTGGTAGCGGGCAGGACCAAGGGCATGGTGATCTTGCGGATGACATACCATTGCCTGGCACCTGCAATGCGCGCGGATTCTTCCAGCGTGGGGTCCATGCGTTCCAAAGCCGAAACGACCTGCATAAACACAAAGGGGAAGTAGTAGCTCATTTCCACAAACACAATGCCGCCGATGCTGTTGATGTTGAAAGGCGCAGTGGCGAGACCCAATGTTGCCATCAGCCATTTGTTAAGGTACCCCGAACGCGGTGAAAGCAGAAGCTCCCACGCCATAGCGCCAAAGAAGGGCGGAAACATGTAGGGAATGGTAAACATCGACCGCATCAGCCCTTTAAGCGGAATATCACTGCGGCCCAGCAGCCACGCGAAGAAAAGCCCCACCAACGTGCCAAGGACGGTGACCAGCAGCGCGATGACCACTGTGTTTTGCATGGCGCCGATATTGGCGGGATCCAGAATAATGTCCGTAAACAGCGATATATCAAAACGCCCATCCTCAAAAAAAGTGCTGTATACGATCATCACCATGGGGATGATGACCACAACGATCAATATCGCAAAGGAAAGGATGGTCAAAAACTTGTCCATGTTGAAGCGCTTGCCGTCGAGCCTCTCCATATCACGGTTGCGGGTTGCGCGGTTGCTCATCATGACACCTCCTTGGCGTAGAATACCGGATTGATGAACTTGAGACCCACTTCGTCGCCTTCATTGTATTCGCGGGTATCTTCCAGTACGGCCAGCGCGTTGCGCTCCACGCGCAGGCTTTCCCCGCCCAAAGTAACGAAGTAGTCGTATTCGCTGCCCAGGAAGACAGTATGGGTGATGGTTCCCTTAATGGGGCTGTTGTCGTCAAAAACGATGTTCATGGGGCGCACGCCCATATCTATCGCGGCCGCGCCGCCGATTTCCTCGGGGACTGTGTCAAGCACTTGGACCGAGGGTTCCGTTTGCGTGACCAAATGGCCATTGTGCCTTTTGAGCGGGACAAAATTGGACACGCCTATAAATTGGTACACATAGCGGTCAGAAGGCTGTTTGATGATCTCGGCATCCGTACCGACCTGCGCGATGGCGCCGCTTTGGCGCATGATGGCAATGCGGTCGCAAAGCTGCAGCGCCGCTTCCTGGTCGTGGGTGATATAGATGATCGTGGTGCCGATGCGCTTCTGGATCATCTGGATCTCAACGATCATTTCCTCGCGCAGTTTGGCATCCAGATTGGTGATGGGCTCATCCAGAATGATCAGTTCGCCGGAAGACACCAGTGCGCGGGCGATGGCGACGCGCTGCTGCTGGCCGCCTGACAGCTGCGAGGGCATATGCTTTTCGTAGCCCTTCATCCGAACCTGGTCAAGGGCGTAGTTGGCCCGCTCGACGATCTTTTCCTTGGATACCTTCCGCTTTTTCATGGGATAACAGATATTGTCCCAGACCGTCTTATGCGGCCATACCGCATAATCCTGGAAAACGATGCCGATACCCCGCTGTTCGGGCGGGATATTGATCCGTTTCTCAGCCGAGTAGACCAGTTTGTCGCCCATGTAGATGCTGCCTGTCTGCGCCTTGATGAAACCGCCCAAAGCGCGGATCAAAGTCGTCTTGCCGCAGCCCGAAGGACCGATGATGCCCATGATCTCCCCGTCCTGGACCTCAAGGTCCAGGTTGCTGATAATGGGCACATTGCCGTAGCTGATCGATATGTTCTCAAATCTGACGCTTGCCATGCTTGTTTTCCCTTCTTATTATCCGCATGGCAGACCGTGCGGCCTGCCATGCGGATCGCGATGAACTGAGAGTTTACTTGAAAAGGGAGTCGAACTTATCAAGCATGTCCAGCTTCTGGGCAGCCAGCTTGGCTTCGTCAGGCTGGAGCGCGATCAGCGCTATTTCAGAGGCTTTAAGGGCGCCTTCGACGGTCGCTTCATCACGGATGGGTGTGCATTCATTGGCAGCCAGCACTTCCTGGCCTTCAATGGACAAGATGAAATCGTACAGCAGTTTGCCATTTTCCTCATTGGCCCTGCCCTTTACCAAGGCGATGGGGCTGGAGATGGCGATGGTGTCTTCAGCGGGGTACACAAAAGCGATGGGTGAGCCGGCGCCCGCCAAGGTCTGGGTGATGTAGTCAACGGCGATACACACTTTATAGCCGCCGCCGGCAACATTGTTGTGCGTTCCTGATGAGCCGCTGTCCAGTTCGGTGCCCATGGCGGCAAGCTTTTCAAAGAATTCCCAGCCGTAATCGGGGTTTTCCACCAATGCGCCGACCAGATAGGCGGTGGTTCCGGATTCGGTGGGGTCAGTCATGATGATCATGTCGCGGAAGTTTTCGTTAAGAAGATCAGTCCACTTGGTGGGGATCTCTTCCTGGGGCACATTGTTGATGTTGTAGGCCAGGCCCATGACGACCAGGCGGGCGCCGACGTACAGATTGTCCGCATCCTTATAGCCGGGGGCAATGGCGGCGGCTTCGGGAGATTCATACGCTTCCAGGATCCCCTGATCCTTGAACGTCAGGTAGTCTGAGGTGTCGCCGACCCACAGGATATCTGCGGCGACCTGCCCTGCCTGCTGCTCGGTGGCGATCTTGGTTTTGATCTTGCCCGTGCCGGCTTGGTAGTAATCCATTACGATACCCGGATATTTGGCCTGGAAGGCTTCCTTGACGGCGGCCAGCTGCGTTTCTTTGAGGGATGAGTACAGCATGACCGTGCCGCTTGGGGACTCCGCCAAAGCGGAGAGGGACAGGGACGTGAGCAGTACCAGCGCGAGGACAGTGGCGAGAAACTTCTTCATTGAGTTCTTTCCTCCCTTATTATGTGCACAATACGTATGTGCTATAGTGATTTTATGCTACCAAATGCGACATGTATACGTCAAGTTTGAATACATTGAACTAAGATGAGTGCACAATTTTGAACTTTTGTGTTCGCTATTGACAGGGTGGGCCGGGGGATGAAACAATGTGATCAGTGCAAAAAGGGCAAATGAAGGGGGAAAGGGATTGAATAGGGGTCTGCACATTGGCCGCGCGGGCGGCGTAACGGTTTCGCGCATCCTTTTCTGGCTGGCCATCACCATGGCGTTGCTGCTTATATTTCTGATGCTGTTCAATACTTTTGAAAGCATCACGCTGCGCGCCATACAAAAATCCTACACCGAGTTTGCCCATCACACCGCCACGATATCCGATTCCATGCAGTCCATTGTCAGAGCCCTTGGTACGCAGATCTATTACATCAGCTCGACCACACGGCTGAGGACCGCGCAGACACTGAGCACCTACGACCGCATTTACGCCATGCGGGAGATCGGGCAATATGTGTCTTCCAGCCCCATGCTCCAATCCATTTACGTATTTAACGACGCAACCAAAAGTGTCTATTCGACGGATGAACTTTTTTTCAACACGGATTATGATCATTTCGGCGACCGGGAGGCTGTCCGGTTGCATCTGGAACGCGGTGTGGACAGCCGTATGCGGCTTTCGTACCGCTTGATAGAGGCGCCGGGTCTTCTGCCTGCGGCGCGGCTATCCTATGCACTGATGGTATTTGAAGTCAGCCCCGCGGGACAGCCGCTGGCAGGGTCCATCCTATTGAACCTGGACCCCCGTTGGTTCCGTGAGCAGCTTCTGGATTTCCCGGGGGACAGTTACATCGTGCTGGATCGGGACGGGCATACCATCGCCCAGCAGGCGCCGTGGCTTTCAGAGGCAGCG
>LFRM01265219.1_pt1 | contig 16798 bp, 14 predicted proteins | sample 618341 | NCBI WGS metagenome assembly LFRM01 (sample SAMN03654438, study PRJNA283298) | anaerobic digester metagenome | isolation source: pool of bioreactors CSTR01a, CSTR02a, and CSTR03a thermophilic anaerobic... | place: Denmark: Kgs. Lyngby | collected 2014-05-21 | reverse complement strand
CGGGCGTGATAGCGCAGGCCTTCTTGCTGTTTATACGACGCATCATGCTCTTCATCAATAATGATCAGGCCAAGATTTTTCAGCGGGGTAAATAGAGCTGAGCGCGTACCAATAATAATATCAGCATGCCCAGAACGTGCCGCCAACCAAGCTTCTAAACGATCACGGTCATTGACGTTGGAATGCAATAAAGCGATACGTGCATTAAAACGCTGAGTAAAACGCTCAAGGGTTTGTGGCCCTAGGTTAATCTCAGGAATCAGCACCAACACTTGCTTGCCGGCAGCTAAGGCTTCGCGGATCAACTGTAAATACACTTCAGTTTTACCGCTGCCAGTGACGCCGGCTAATAAGTAGGCTTTGAACTCTTGGTTATTGGCATGGATGGCGTTAAAGGCGGCTTGTTGCTCATCATTTAACGGTAATTCAGGTTGCGCCAGGCTGGGCACTTTATGCGGTAAATCTTGCAGCTGACGGATCTGCTGAGTGACCAAGTCTTTTTTAAACAACGCAGCCATACTGTCTTTGCTAATTTCAAAGTGCTCAAGCCGCTCGTGGGCGATGCCTTGTGCATGTTGCCCTAAGACTTTCAGTGCTTGGCGTTGTTTGGGCGCGCGGGCGATAGTTGGGCAGTCCAAATTGATCGGCAGCTTGGCCAACCACATTTTTTGCTGACGTCCTTCTGCAGGTTCGCCTTGGCGCAGCAGTGTCGGTAAGGCCCAGCTAAAGGTATCGCCTAAACTGTGCTGATAATACTGCGCGGTCCAGAGGCATAAACGCATCATATTAGGCGGTAATAAGGGCTGTTGATCTAAGAGTTCCAGTGCATCTTTAAGCTTATCAGTCAGAACGCTGGTTGCGCTGGCCGTTTCGACCAAAATACCGATCATTTCACGGCGGCCAAATGGCACGCGTACACGTACTCCCGGCTGCCATGCTGTGACCGGCACCTGCGCTGGCGCACGGTAATCAAACAATCGCCGCAGTGGTGAAGGCAAAGCAATACGTAAATAGAGTTCAGACACACCGGCACCTTTAAGCTGAATGGCATTATGTTAGCGTATCAGTAGTTAAGTTGCTTGCGGGCAAGTCGCTTGATGGAAGTTCTGGGCTGCAAGTCGTGCAGAGTAAGGTTCGGGTTGTGCATGATATACAGTGCGGCGCATACAGCTGAATGGGTGCAGCTGACATTGATCAGTATCTGGGTCTGCAGCCTCAAGATCATTTATAAAATAACACCCTATGTAACAATTTAGGTACGATTGATTATTATCGCTTAACTGGGTATCTGGTTAGCGTAGAGCTGTCGTGCGTGATATGAATAAAACCACTGTGTATTAATAATAAGGAAAAATCATGAGTAAAAAAGTAGCGATTATTTTATCAGGTTGTGGCGTTTTTGATGGAGCGGAAATTAATGAGACCGTGCTAACGGCTTTGCGTCTTGATCAGTTGGGTGCTCAGGTTGAATACTTTGCCCCCGACATGATGCAGCACGCCGTTATTAATCATCAGACCGGCGAAGCAATGCCAGAGCAGCGTAATGTGCTGGTGGAGTCCGGTCGTATTACGCGTGGTAAATCCCGTGATGTGCGTGAGCTTAAAGCTGCAGATTTTGACGCGGTGATCTTGCCCGGTGGTTTCGGTGTGGCAAGTAACTTGTCGGACTTTGCTACGGCTGGTGCAGACAGCACAGTACAAGAAGACACTCTAAAAGCTATTTTGCAATTTAAAGATGCTAAGAAGCCTGTGGGCTTAATCTGCATCTCGCCGGTGTTATCAGCGAAGATTTTCGGGGAAGGCGTACTGTGCACCATTGGTAATGATGCCGATACTGCAGCGGTTGTGACACAGATGGGTGCGGTTCACCAAGACACTGCAGTGGATGGCATTGTTGTTGACGAGAGCCACCGTCTAGTCACCACCTCAGCTTATATGCTGGCGCAGTCGATGAGTGAAGCAGCCAAGGGTATTAACAAGCTGGTTGAGAAAGTTTTAGCTATGGCTTAATCGCCTGAGATATCGGCTGATCCTCTATTTTTTGCCTGCAATCTATAGAGGATCAGCATAGAGATATAACGGTTTTAGTCGTCTTTCATATTGCTTGGCAGTTTTGCTAAGCGGGTGAGAATGCGATCCAGAGAATTGGAGAACGCTTGTTTTTCACGCTCGCCATAAGCACCTTGGCCACCGCTCATTTGTCCTTGGTCGCGTAAATCAGTAAATAAGTTACGCATGGCTAAGCGATCACCCATATTGCGTTCGGTAAACTCATCTCCACGGGGATCAAGTGCCACGGCTTGTTTTTTAATGATGCGATCGGCCAGTGGGATATCACTGCAAATCACCAGCTCATTGGCTGCAACATTATCAGCAATATAGTCATCCGCAGCATCCGGGCCGCTGGGTACGACAATCAATTGCACTCGGGCAAAATTCGGCCGTGGTTGCGCTTGTCCAGCGACTAAAATAACTGAAAAGTCACGCTTTAAGGCGAATTTAATCACTTGATCACGGGCTAAGCGTGGGCAGGCATCAGCATCAATCCAGACGCGCATACAACAACTCCTAAGTCAGATAAAACAGTATCAATGCTTCTTATTTATCGAGTGGTGCAGGTAACTCTGGACCACGCCAGCGGCGAACTACTTTTTGAAAGAATAAATTGTTAGGGATTTGTAACAGTGCACCTTCATTACCCTCGCTCATATCCTCAAGCGTGGTGTAGAAAATATTGATCGTGACTACACGCCCGCGCACACCTTGTTTGTCGGCGCTTTCCAGAACCTCAACGCGATCGCCCAGCCGAAACGGTCCGACAGTAAAGATCAGTGCGGCACAGAAAATATTGGATAACACACTCCAGATCGCAAAGAATGCGAGCGCCGCTACGGCTAAGAAGCCGGTGAGTGCGGTCCAGAGCACACTGGCTGAAACACCGAAGCGCTCCAGAATCAGCATCATTGCGCTACCCATCACCAGCCAGCGGATGGCTCCGCGTAGGGGTAACAGCATGCTCGGCGGCATATGGTAGCGGCCGGCCAGACTGGTCAGGCCGCGCGCTAATAAGCGTTGCAGTAACCAAGCGGTGAGGGCGATTAATAGAATTTGGCCGCCAGGAATTAACAAGCTAAACCAGTCCACCGCCCACTCTTCAAACCAGTCTGTCATACACTTGCCTCAAGTTCAGTTTGTAAGGCTTCCAGTTCTTCTAGGCTTTGCATCCACGTTTCTTCCAGCTGAGCTTGCTGCTGGAGTAACTCGCTTTGCTTGCCTAGATGCTGTTTGAGCAGATCTTTTTGTGCCTGTTCATACAGACTGTTATCAGCCAAAACAGTTTCCAAAGCTTGCAACTCGTTATGGATTTTATCCAACTGCTTTTCTTGAGTTTCAGCTTGCTTGCGCAGGGGCGCGAGCTTTTTGCGCATTTCAGCTGCGGCTTGACGCTGGGCTTTGCGGTCAACTTTGTCAGAGTTATCCACAACGTCAGTCGTGGTGCTAGCCTGCTGGCGCAAACGGTAATCGCTGAGCCATTTGCTGTAATCCTCAAGCTCGCCAGCAAACTCTTGCACACAGCCATCCGCCACTAAGTACAAATCGTCGACCGTACTTTTGATCAGGTGACGGTCATGGGAGACCAACAGCAGTGCGCCGGTGAAATCTTGCAGTGCCATACTTAAGGCATGACGCATTTCTAAATCAAGGTGGTTGGTCGGCTCATCCAACAGCAGCAAGTTGGGTTTGCCCCACGCAATCAGCGCTAAGGCTAAACGGGCTTTTTCACCGCCGGAGAAATTCAGTACCGGCTCATCACAACGTTTACCGCGGAAATCAAAGCCACCGAGGAAATCACGTAAGACTTGCTCGCGCTCATCTTTGGCAATGCGTTGTAAGTGCAATAATGGGCTGGCTTTAGAATCCAGAGAATCCAGCTGATGCTGAGCAAAATAGCCGACGACAAGGTTTTCACCCGTGGTCAGTTTACCGCCCAGCAGCGGCAGGTCATTCATAATGCTTTTAATCAGTGTGGATTTACCCGCACCGTTCGGACCCAATAACGCAATACGCGCACCGGGGACTAGCTGCAATTTAACCTTGGTTAAAATAGGCTGCTCAGGGTTATAACCCAAATCGGCTTGGTGTAGATCCAACAGTGGTGTGGAGACTTTATCGGACTCGCGGAAAACAAAGTCAAAGGGTGAATCAAAATGCGCTGCGGATAATTCTTCCATGCGCTCCAAAGCTTTAACGCGGCTTTGTGCTTGTTTGGCTTTACTGGCTTTAGCTTTAAAGCGGCGGATAAAGTCTTCCATATGCGCACGCTGGACTTGTTGCTTTTCGTAGGCTTGTTGCTGTTGCATCATGCGCTCAGCACGGGCACGTTCAAACGCTGTGTAACCACCGCGGTAGAGAACGAGCTTTTGCTGGTCAACATGTACCACGTGATTGACCACAGCATCGAGAAAATCGCGGTCATGCGAGATCAGTAGTAGCGTGCCTTGGTAGCTTTGTAGCCAACCTTCCAACCAAAGAATAGCATCGAGATCCAAGTGGTTGGTTGGCTCATCGAGCAGCAGTAAATCCGACGGACACATCAAAGCTTGTGCCAAGTTTAAGCGCATGCGCCAACCACCGGAAAAACTATTGACCTGATTGTCCATCTGCTCTTCAAGAAAGCCTAAGCCAGCTAATAATTTACGTGCGCGAGCATCGGCGGTGTAAGCATCTGCGCTATCGAGTTCTGAGTGGAGTTGGCCCAGTTGGGCGCCATCTTGTTGCTGTTCGGCAATCGCCAGACGCTGTTGAATATCACGTAATTGAATGTCGCCATCGAGCACATAATCAATGGCGTTGCGATCCGGTGCATCAATTTCTTGGCGCATATGCGCAATGCGCCAGTTGGCGGGTAAAGCGCACTCGCCCGCATCCGGATGCAGCTTGCCGCGCAGCAAGGCGAAGAGGCTGGATTTGCCGGCGCCGTTAGCGCCAATTAAGCCGACTTTATGCCCTGGGTGCAGAGTTAACTCGGCATTTTCCAGTAAGCGTAAAGGGCCACGTTGTAGGGTCAGTTCTGAGATTCGTATCATGCCGCGCAGTTTAGCAGTTTCGCGACGGTTGCCCATATATGGCGAGAGATATTTAGTTTTTTATGTAGGGTGAGCGAGTAGGCCAGTCAGGGGATAGCTGCCCTATGCCGTGGACAATCAGCTGGCTCATTGCTGCGCTGCGGGTTGAGCATGTTCAACGCTATAGCGACCTCGATCATTAAGAACAATGGTACCCATCGTCACTTCTGAATCATGCGTCAATACTAAGCGGCCCTTGCCACTGCTATCGCTGGGCAAGGGCTGCATAGATCAATTAAAAGTGTTCTGCTGCTAAACCATAGAGCGATTCGCTACCAGCTTTAACGCTGGCTTCGAGGCTGAGTATGCGTGGCAGCATGCGGCTGAAATAGAAATCAGCAGTGGCCAACTTAGCCGCATAGAAATCGGGGTCTTGCGCGTGATTTTTCTGCGCCGTGGTTGCCATGCGTGACCACATCCAAGCGTAAGCAACGTAACCAAACAGATGCAGGTATTCAACCGAGGCCGCACCCACTTCGTTCTTGTTGTCAGTCGCTTGCTCAAGTAACCATTGGCTAACACTTTCCAGACGTTCGACGGCAGATAACACTTCAGCAGCATATAAGGTGTCAGGCTGGCCGAGTTGTTCACGAATGCTGCCGGTGAAAGTCTTTAAGAATGCGCCGCGATTAGCGACCAGTTTACGACCGACTAAGTCCAGCGCTTGAATGCCGTTGGTGCCTTCATAGATTTGCGCAATACGTACATCTCGTACTAACTGCTCTTGGCCCCATTCGCGTACATAACCGTGGCCGCCAAACACTTGTTGGCCGTGGATGCAGCTTTCTAAGCCAGTATCGGTGAAGAATGCTTTGGTCACGGGGGTTAATAGTGCGACTAAATCTTGCGCTTGTTCAGCCAGTGCAGCATCGGGGCTGAACTTAGCAATATCCAATTGTTTGCCGACATAGCAAGCAAAGGCCCGCCCGCCTTCGGTCATACTTTTCATGGTCAGCAGCATACGGCGCACATCGGCGTGCACAATAATGGGGTCAGCGGCTTGCTCTGTGTTTTGCACGCCAGTGGCGGCACGACTTTGGATGCGCTCGCGAGCATAATCAGCGGCATGTTGGTAAGAGGTTTCTGCACAACCAATGCCTTGAATACCAATGGATAAACGTTCGTAGTTCATCATGGTAAACATCGCGGCGAGGCCTTTATTGGGCTCGCCGACTAAATAACCCGTGGCGTTATCAAAGTTCATGACGCAGGTGGCAGACGCTTTGATACCCATTTTATGTTCGATGGAACCGCAGGTGACTTCGTTTAGAGAACCCAGCGAGCCATCAGCATTGACGTTGACTTTTGGCACTAAGAATAAAGAAATACCACGCGCACCTGCTGGTGCATCGGGCAGTTTGGCTAAGACCAAGTGAACAATGTTTTCCGTCAGGTCTTGCTCGCCACCGGTGATAAAGATTTTACTACCGGTGATTTTATAACTGCCGTCGCTTTGCGCGGTAGCGCGTGTGCGAATGAGGCCTAAATCCGTCCCGGCGTGGGCTTCAGTGAGGCACATCACACCGGCCCAGCGGCCTTCATAGAGGGGTGGTAAGTAGGTGTTTTTGAGTTCTTCGCTGGCATGCGCATCAATGGCTAAACAGGCGCCTGAGGTGAGGGCCGAGTACAGCGCAAAGCTGGAGTCTGCGGCATAGAGCATTTCTTCAAATTGTACGGAGAGCATTTTGGGCATGCCCATGCCGCCGTACGTAGGGTTACCGGCTAAGCCGACCCAACCGCCTTCAATATAAGTGTTATAGGCTTCTTTAAAACCGTCAGGCGTGGTGACTACGCCATTGTCCCACTGTGCACCTTGCTCGTCGCCATTGCGGCTCAGTGGGGCAATCAATTGGCCAGTGACTTTAGCGGCTTCTTCGAGAATGGCATCTGCTGTTTCGCTATCGACGTTTTCTTGTAGCTCTGGGAGTTGATCCCACACTTTTTGTGCATTAAACACTTCGTGTAAAACAAAGCGAAGGTCGCGTAAGGGGGCGTTAAAATTAGACATGATCTATCCTTTTTTTATTGTGGTAGCCGCGGGTGAAAGTCGTCTATCCAATACAGTAAATTGATGATTCAGCGCGTGTCGAATCAGGCTCTTGGGCTGGGCCTGCGGCGGTGAATATACGTTGATGCGTGCCGGCTACTAAAATACACAAGATTGCCGCCACAACTAAATTCCAACTTGCAGTCTACACAGCGAGCACGACAGGGATGGTTCCCAGTCATGCCATATGCTGTGTAGTTTGCTAGAGTGAGTCTTTAGCTTTTTATAATGCTTTAGCCATTTCGCGCAGAACGAATTTTTGTATCTTTCCGGTTGAGGTTTTGGGTAGTTCTGTGAAAATCACTGTTTTTGGCACTTTAAAAGCCGCCATATTTTTGCGACAAAAACTTATAATGTCTGCTGCGGTGATATGTTCTTGACCGGCTTTTAAAGCAATAAAGGCGCACGGAGTTTCACCCCAATGTGCATCAGGACGGGCGACCACGGCCGCTTCTAATACCGCAGGGTGGTGATAGAGAACGCCTTCCACTTCGATGGTGGAAATGTTTTCACCGCCGGAAATAATAATATCTTTGGAGCGGTCTTTAATCTCGACATAGCCATCTGGATGCCACACAGCTAAGTCACCGGTATGGAACCAGCCGCCTGCAAAGGCTTCGTCGGTGGCTGTTGGGTTTTTCAGGTAGCCCTTCATTACGGTATTACCGCGCATAAAGATTTCGCCGATGGTTTGCCCATCTTTAGGTGTGAGTTCCAAGGTTTTTGGATCACCGACCATCACACCCTCAAGGGTTGGGTAGCGCACGCCTTGGCGCGATTTAATCACCGCACGTTCTTCCAGCGGTAATTCATCCCATTCTTTATGCCATGCACATAAGGTGACAGGGCCGTAGACTTCAGTGAGGCCGTAAACGTGGGTGACTTCAATGCCCATTTCCTCGACCGCACCAATCACTTTTGCAGGTGGTGCTGCGCCGGCAACCATGGCTTTCACCGGATGCTCGATCGCTGCTTTGGCTGCGTCAGGCATATTCACGAGTGCTTGCATCACAATGGGCGCACTGCACATATGCGTTACTTTTTCATCACGAATTAGAGTGAGGATTTTCTGCGGATCAACACGGCGCAAGAACACATTCACACCCGCCAACGCGGTAATAGTCCAGGGGTAGCACCAGCCGTTGCAGTGAAACATTGGCAGAGTCCAGAGATACACCGGATGGTTGCCCATCGCCCAGGTCATTTGGTTGCCCATCGAATTCAAAAATGCACCGCGGTGGTGGTAGACCACACCTTTAGGATTGCCAGTGGTGCCTGAGGTGTAGTTTAACGCAATGGCTTGCCACTCATCCTCGGGCCACTGCCAGGCGAAGTCTGGATCGCCTTCGGCTAAAAATGCTTCGTAATCCAGATCACTGACTGGGCTGCCTTCACCGTACTCAGGATCGTTTACATCAATAATCAAGGGTGGATTTTCCAGCATACGACAGGCGGTTTGTGCAACATGGCAAAACTCACGGTCGACGATTAAGACTTTAGCTTCACCGTGTTGCAGCATAAAACTGATGGCATCGACGTCCAGACGTACGTTCAAGGTGTTAATCACTGCGCCAATCATCGGTATGGCAAAGTGTACTTCCAGCATCTCTGGAATATTGGGCAACATCACCGCGATGGTGTCGCCTTTACCCAAGCCGCGACTGGCCAGCGCCGACGCAAGTTTGCGGCAGCGCGTATAAGTTTGTCCCCATGTGCGACGGATGGCGCCATGTACAACAGCAGGGTAATTTGGATAAATAGCAGCGGTGCGCTCAATAAAACTGAGCGGACTGAGAGCCATATGGTTAACTGAATTGCGGTCAAGGCCTTGTTCGTAGATCGACATATTGAATCCCTGTGGTTTATTGTTAGCTCCGGCCGTTAACCTATAAAAAGTTATACGGCTGATTTATCTCTCTGTTATAGGCTTAGTATTTTTACAGTGGTAGTTAAACTATAGCAATATAGTACTTGTACTATATTGCTCTCAGGGATACTTATGCCTCATCAGATCAATCAAAAATTGCAACTGCGCTTGCTGCAGCGTTTGTTAAGCGAAGAGCAACCCTTGTCGGAGTGCGCACGTGCACTGCAAGCGCTGTTGCGCGCTGATCAACAGGTGCGTTCAGTCTGGTATTTCAGCTGGCAGGAGCGTGCGGGTATTTTTAGCCCTGAAGGTGATGTATGCGGCTGGCCGCCAGGACCAAGTGATGTATTAGCAGTCACGGATCAAGATTTACTGACGGCATTGCACAAGCAGACGCAGCTGAGTATTGAGCAGGCCAGCGCCATTGATGGTTGGCTGTCTAGACGTATACGCCGAGCGGGAATCAACCATGGCGTGATTGCCAGCATGCCTTTGTCTGCGCAGCAATATGGCGTTGTGGTGATTGAGTTGCAGGCTGATGCACCGTTGTTTGCTATCGATAGTCTGTTGTTAGTACTCACGGCCTATTTGGATTGCGCGCAGGATAAGACGCCGCCTGCGGAGTTGTTAACCACTGATCCACATCCAGCGTTGTGGGTGGATGGTCAAGCCCATTTGCTTGAAGTGAATAAAGCCGCTGCGGATCTGTTTGGTGCACAGATGATTGAGCAGGTGCAGCAGGCTTTGCCCAATAATCATCAGTACTTGGTGCACAGCTGTTTAAGCCAGCAGCGGGTGATTGAAGAGGTGGCGGCGCAATTTGCTCAACAGGTATTTGTGTGGAGTTATATTCCGTGCTCCGAGCAGCAGCGGGTTTTAGTGCGTGGGCGTGATATTACTGAGCAGGCTAAGCAGTTACAGGATGCCGCCCAAGCTTCGCGGCTGTATCGCCTGATTACTGAAAACACCACCGACTTAATTTCCCGACATTTACCCGATGGACGCTTTATCAGTGCTTCACCGGCGTCATGGAGTTTGCTCGGTTATTGGCCGGAGGAATTGCAAGGCAAACGTGCGCAGGCCTTGTTGCATCGACAGGATATTGTGCTGATAACGCAGCGGGCAAAAAATGCCTTAGCTGAAGACGGTTACCACACCATGACCCTGCGAGTGCGCCATCAAGCGGGGCACTATTTATGGTTTGAAACGGCCAGCCGCGCCATTCGCGAGACTTACACCGGTGCCATTGTTGAAGTGGTTAGCGTGTCACGTGATATCACCGCGCGCGTGCAAGCTGAAGAAAATCGCCGCCGTTTAGCAGAGGTGGTGGAGGTCAATACGGATCTGGTGTTGTTTGTTGATCCAACAGGTTTAATTCGCTGGATGAACTCCTCTGCACAGCGTTCTTTGCAGGCAGATACAACGCAAACCCACTTACAGCTATCTGATGTGGTTGATACGACCACTTTAAATACGTTAACTCAACAGGGCTGGCACGCTGCCGATCAGCAGGGAGTGTGGAGTTGTGAAGCGCGCTTGCAGCCCTATGCCGATGTTGCTTCTTTTCCCGTGTCGTTAGTGTTGCTGGCGCATCAAGCCGCCGATGGTCAGCGTTATTATTCATTGGTAGCACGTAATATGGCCGAGCGTGAATTACGTGAAGCGCAGTATCATAAGCACCAAGAAGAGCTGGCGCATACCGCACGCTTGGTGACTTTAGGTGAATTGGCCTCAGGTATTGCCCATGAAATGAATCAACCCTTAGCGGCGGTGATCAATTATGCCAGTGCCAGTGTGCGTTATTTACAGTCTGCCGATATGCAATCGCCTGCGTTAGAGCGTGTGGGGCAGGGGCTAGAGCGTATTACCGAACATGCCCATCATGCCGCGCAAGTGATTAAACGTTTGCGCGCGTTTTTGCGTAAAGAACCGCGGCGCGTACAAGCACTGAATATCGTTGAAGTCCTGCAAGATACGGTGCAGCTCTGTGCCTGGGAAGCGGTGAATACGCAAGTGAGTATTGAACAAAGCATGTCGACTGAGCTGCCCTTGATCTATGCCGATCGCGTGTTATTAGAGCAGGTGTTGTTGAATGTATTGCGCAATGCGATTGAGGCAAATCGTGAGCAACATCAGGATAAAAAACAGTCATCACGCATTTTAATCACCGCCGAGCAGCAGGCTGAGCATGTTTATATTAAAGTGCATGACCAAGGTGTTGGCATCGCCTCGGTACAGTTGGAGCAGTTATTTACCCCATTTTATACCAGCAAAGCGGATGGTCTAGGCTTAGGTTTGTCTATGAGTCGTACTATTGTTGAAGGCTTTGGTGGATCGCTGGAGGCAGAAGAAGGTGTATTGGGCGGCTTGTGCTTAACCTGTCGCTTACCGGTACGCCGTAGCAGTGATGAGCCGCTGACCAATTAACCATCAAGAATGATAAGGATTTAAGGTGAGTGCAGTAGAGCAGGTCGTATATGTGGTCGATGATGATCAAGGTATGTTGGACTCAACGCTATGGTTGCTGGAGTCGATAGGCTTGCGCGCCATCCCTTTTACCAGCGGCCAAGCCTTTCTGGATGCCGAGCTGCAGAGCCGTCATGCCTGCGTGATTTTAGATGTACGCATGCCGGGTATGGGTGGGTTGAATGTGCAAGAAGCCTTGCACACTAAGGGACTGGAGTTGCCGATTATCTTTGTCAGTGGCCATGCTGATGTGCCTATTGTCGTGCGAGCGTTTCGTGCAGGTGCGGTAGACTTTATTGAAAAGCCCTATAACGAACAACTGCTGTTAGATAGCGTGCAACAAGCACTGAGTCGCTTTGATGAAGTTGTGGATGAGAGCCTGCTCGATGCTGTTATGCAGCGTATTGCCAGCCTGACTCCACGTGAACATGATGTGCTGCTGCCCTTGGTGCAAGGCTATACCAATCGTGAAATCGCTGAGCAGCTGGGTATTAGTGTTAAGACCATTGATCTCTACCGCTCGCGCGTGATGAAGCATATGCAAGCGCAGACCTTGCCTGATTTAGTGGGTATGGCGATTGCTGCCGACTTAGTTGCACCGCTGACTTTGCGCGGTGCAACGGTATAGAGTTTTAATCTGCAGCGCGGGCCTTGGCGACATAAGCTTGCAATGCCAGCAGGCGTTCAGCATTAAGCGCCTGGCCCAGTTCTGCACCTTGCAGACCTTGCTCCAGCAGCGGTTTAACACTGACTGCACGCATCGTTGCTGCGGCTTGGCGTAAATAGTCTGCTTGCGGGTAGAGACAATCCTCTAGTCTTAAGCGCCCACGTGAATCCATCTCGCTGGCGCTGATAAAATCATCAAAACGCTGCGGACGCCGCATGATGTCGAACTTCATTAATAATTTTAATAAGGTCTCAGGGCGCAACTCCAAAGACCTGTGCGCATGAGTGTGATATTCGCCAACCAATAGTGCTAATTCAGCGCATTCATTGGGTGCTTTAAAGCGCTTATTCACTTTCTTAATCAGCGGCAGGCCATGTTTTTCATGGGCGATATGCCGTGGCCAGAGTTCAGGGTCAGTGGTGCCTTTACCCAAGTCATGCAGCAAGCAAGCCCAGCGAATATTCAGCGTGTGCTTAAAACGCGCACATTGCTGTAAGACGCTGAGGATATGCACGCCAGTGTCGATTTCTGGATGATGTTCAGCAGGCTGTGGTACACCAAATAAGACATCCACTTCGGGCAGTAACGCTTTAAGAGCACCGCAGTCATGCAGCACTTGAATAAAGACTTCAGGGTTATCTTCCATTAACGCATGGGCAAACTCTTGCCAAACCCGCTCTGCCGTCAGATGCGCTAATTCACCGGATTCAGACAACGAGCGCATCAGCGCTAAGGTTTCTGGCGCCACTGTAAAACCCAAATAGCTATAGCGTGCAGCAAAGCGTGCGACGCGTAAGACACGCAAGGGGTCTTCAGAAAAAGCAGGGGAGACATGACGTAACACCCGCGCTTTAAGGTCAGCTTGGCCGCCATAGGGGTCGAAGATCGTACCGTTATCGTCTTGCGCCATGGCATTCACAGTTAAGTCGCGGCGCAGCAAATCGTCTTCTAAGGTCACGTCGGGGCTGGTATGAAAAGTAAAGCCGCCATAACCATGACCACTTTTACGTTCAGTGCGCGCCAACGCATATTCTTCAGCGGTTTTTGGATGCAGAAATACCGGAAAGTCATCGCCGACAGGACGAAAACCTTGTTCGCGCATCTGCTCGGGTGTTGCACCGACCACCACCCAATCGATATCAACCACTGGACGATCTAAGAGTTGATCACGTACAGCGCCACCGACCTTGAAAATCTGCATATAGAAACGTACCTTAAATAAGCATAGCGCTCAGCCGACTGATTAACAGTCAACCGAGCTGTTTGTGTAGTGTGTCGCCAAAGTCTGCGAGTAACCAGCCTATATGATAGCAGTACAGGTTCTGTGCTTGGCAGACTGGCGATGCAGGTCAGTTATAGATGAAAAATTTCTCCATAGGTAAAAGCTATCGCTTCTATTTGATCAATTGATTATCTCTAAAGGTGAAAGTGACCTACTATAAGCATCACAAGTTCTTAACCCCACAAAGGAATTATTAAATGTCTTACATTAATAGTGAAGTAAAAGCGTTTAAAGCAACTGCATTCCACAACGGCGAGTTTATCGAAGTTAGCGAAGCAGACATGAAAGGCAAATGGTCAGTTGTATTTTTCTACCCAGCTGACTTTACTTTCGTTTGCCCAACAGAGTTAGGCGACCTGGCTGACAACTACGAAACATTCAAAAAATTGGGCGTAGAAATCTACTCAGTATCAACTGATACCCATTTCACCCACAAAGCATGGCACGACACTTCACCAGAAATTGGCAAGATTCAATACCCAATGATTGGTGACCCAACGGGCCAAATCACACGCAACTTTGGCGTGATGATCGAAGAAGCTGGTTTGGCTGATCGCGGTACATTCGTAATCGATCCAGACGGTAAAATTCAGATCGTTGAAATCAACGCCGGTGGTGTTGGTCGTGACGCACAAGAACTACTGCGCAAAGTTAAAGCAGCACAGTACGTTGCTGCTCACCCAGGTGAAGTGTGCCCAGCGAAGTGGAAAGAAGGCGAAGCAACATTGTCTCCTTCACTAGACCTAGTCGGTAAAATCTAAGGTTTAACCTTGGTTTTATCTTCGCTTGCTAAGTTGTGATCCAACTCGGTAAGCCCGACGCCCGGGCGTACAGCGCTCGGGCGTTTTATTTTCAAAAAACAGATTTTGGAGCAATTGATCATGTTAGACGCTAATTTAAAAGCACAATTACAAGCTTATCTAGAGAAGGTGACGCAACCCTTCGAGATTGTTGCGTCTCTTGATGATGGTGCCAAATCTGCAGAATTAAAATCTTTGCTGGAAGATATCGCCAGCTTAAGCGACAAAATCACCTTAAAGACCGACGGTGATGATGCACGCAAACCTTCTTTTGCGTTGAATCGTATTAATGGTGAAATCAGCTTACGTTTTGCTGGTATCCCAATGGGCCATGAGTTCACTTCATTGGTGTTGGCGCTGCTGCAAGTTGGCGGACACCCATCCAAGTTAGGCCAAGATGTGATTGAGCAGGTTGCCAATTTAGACGGCGAATACAATTTTGAAACCTACTTCTCACTGTCTTGCCAGAACTGCCCCGATGTTGTGCAAGCACTGAACTTGATGGCCGTGCTTAATCCGAAAATAAGCCACGTGGCGATTGATGGTGCATTGTTCCAAGACGAAGTTGAACAGCGCCAAGTGATGTCAGTGCCAATGATTTTCCTCAACGGCGAAATGTTTGGCCAAGGCCGCATGGATGTTGAACAGATTTTAGCGAAAGTCGACACCGGCAGCAGTGCCCGTGAAGCCGCTAAGCTGAATGAAAAAGAAGCCTTTGACGTACTGGTGATTGGTGGTGGTCCCGCGGGCGCTGCAGCATCCATTTACTCTGCACGTAAAGGTATTCGTACCGGTATCGCCGCCGAGCGTTTTGGTGGCCAAGTACTGGACACTATGTCGATTGAAAACTTTATTTCTGTCACAGAAACTGAAGGACCAAAACTGGTGCGCGCCATGGAAGAACATGTGCGTGAATACGATATCGATGTGATGAACTTACAACGTGCCAGCCGCTTAGTCCCAGCCACAGAGCAGGGCGGTTTACACACGGTTGAGTTTGAATCCGGTGCCAGCTTACAAGCGAAAACCGTGATCTTATCTACAGGTGCCCGCTGGCGCGAAATGAACGTGCCTGGCGAGCAAGAATACCGTAACCGTGGTGTGGCTTACTGCCCACACTGTGATGGTCCGCTGTACAAAGGTAAGCGTGTTGCGGTGATTGGTGGTGGTAACTCCGGTGTTGAAGCGGCAATCGACTTGGCTGGTCTGGTTAAGCATGTCACCTTGCTTGAGTTTGATACCAAACTGCGTGCTGATGAAGTCTTGCAGAAAAAACTGCACAGCTTGCCTAACGTGACGGTAATTAAAAATGCCCTGACCACTGAAGCAGTGGGCGATGGCAGTAAAGTCACCGGTTTGATTTACAAAGACCGCGCAACAGAAGAACTGAAGACTGTTGAGCTGGAAGGTATCTTTGTACAGATTGGTTTATTGCCAAATACCGAATGGTTGAAAGACACCGTTGCATTGTCTAAGCACGGCGAGATTGAAGTGGACGCACGTTGCGCCACCAATATCCCGGGTGTGTTTGCTGCCGGTGACGTAACGACTGTGCCGTACAAGCAAATCATCATTGCGATGGGTGAAGGTTCAAAAGCATCATTGAGTGCGTTTGATCACATTATTCGCTCATAAATTAAGCACAGCGCGTAATAAAAAAGGAAGCAGAGATGCTTCCTTTTTTTGTTTCTATAGGTCGACAAAGGTTAGGCTTTCTGTAGGCAGTATTGAATAAGAGCTTCACGAATACTTTGCCTAGTGTTCAAAAATAACAAGCCATACACGATATCATCTACATCAGAGGTACGGTATACAACTCTTAGCTGTAAGTTTGGATCAACGTAATCATGGTATGTCATCAGCCCGATGTCAGCAGCTTCCACGCATACAGGCGATGATTTTGGATGGTGTGCGATTCTTGCTTCAAAAGCGTCAAGAAATTCAGCTAATAAACTTTGTGCCGCTTGCTCACCGATATACCGTGCAAGGTATGCAAAACGGCTATAAAGCTGATCTCTAAAAGTCTCGGTGTACTCAATCTTGATGGCGATGGTCATCGGCTAAGTCCTTTAAACCGGCTCTAAGAGAGTTAGAAGATACTGTGCGTGCAGACCGCACATCTTTTTCAGCAAAAGATAGCAATCGTAGAAATGCCATTTGTTCCTGCTGTATTTCAAATTGAACAGGGTCTTGTACGACATACAGAGGCTCTCCGTTCTGTGTTACCAGTACAGGCTCAGAAACATCCATTGACGCCATCTCTTTTTTGAATGCTGACACAGTCGTCATACGCGATACAGTCATTATATTCTCCAGAATTATAGCTGCGGTGACTGATGTTAAAGATACATGCACGCCGTACGGCAGTCTATATAAAGACTAAATATAGACCAGTCTTTTTGTGTCTGCTGTCTATTAAAACCTAGAAGTGTGGTGGCATAGTTAATTTAGCCACCTAATTAGAGGTGCGACTATGCACCAGGATGGACTTCCCCTAAAACACTAGACACTCCTTAAGTTAGAATAAACCTTTAGGAGAGCAT
>LFRM01345821.1_pt1 | contig 16803 bp, 12 predicted proteins | sample 618341 | NCBI WGS metagenome assembly LFRM01 (sample SAMN03654438, study PRJNA283298) | anaerobic digester metagenome | isolation source: pool of bioreactors CSTR01a, CSTR02a, and CSTR03a thermophilic anaerobic... | place: Denmark: Kgs. Lyngby | collected 2014-05-21 | reverse complement strand
AATTTGCCGTCTTTCTTTATTCTTGTTTTTTTCCAATACAGCCATGATTTCCCTGGCCCTGTCAACTACAGGAAGCGGAACACCGGCCAGCTTAGACACTTCAATACCGTAGCTCCGATCGGTTCCACCTGCTTTAATTTGGTGTAGGAAAACAATTTCTCCACTACGCTTTGCGACATCTACATGAGCGTTAAATACACCTTTTTGGGTTTTACTCAGTTCGATTAACTCATGGAAGTGGGTTGCGAACATGGTGCGCGCTCCAACAAAAGTTGGATCCGCCAGAAACTCCACGACCGCCCAGGCAATCGACAAACCGTCAGCTGTGCTTGTTCCTCGTCCAATTTCATCCAGTATTAACAAGCTGCGTGGCGTTGCCTGTGTCAGAATACTTGCGACTTCGCTCATCTCTACCATAAAAGTAGATTGGCCGCCTGAAACATCATCGGATGCTCCCACACGTGTAAAGACCTGATCACATATACCGATAACGGCAGAATCGGCAGGAACAAAACTTCCGCATTGAGCCAAAATTGTGATTAAGGCAACTTGTCGCATATAAGTGGATTTCCCCGACATATTGGGGCCTGTGAGAACCATGATGCGCTGGTCGTCTGAATTTAAGTTTATATCATTAGGAACAAATTCGCTGAAGCCAATTATCTGTTCTACAACCGGATGCCTGCCCTGGCTTATTTTAACTATAGATTTTTCTGTCAGTTTTGGCCGGCAATAATTATGACGTTCCGCCACCTCTGCCAATGAAATCAATGTGTCAAGCTTTGCCAGCGCTCGGGCAGTCGCCTGGATCTGATCTAAATATTCTGCAACTTTTTCTCGCAAAGAAATAAATAATTGGTATTCAAGCGACTTCAACTTTTGGTTCGCAGTCAGAATCTTCTCTTCATATTCTTTTAGTTCCGGAGTTATATATCGTTCTGAATTGGTCAGAGTCTGCCGGCGGCGGTAATGCTTAGGTACCTTATCTGTCTGTGACTTAAGAACTTCAATATAGTAGCCGGCTACGCGATTATAAGATACTTTAAGATTTTTGATCCCTGTTTTGTCTCTTTCCTCTTTTTCAAGCTGTAAAATATACTCTTGTCCGTGTAAGGCAATTTTTGCTAGCTTGTCGCGTTTTTCATCATAGCCATCTCGTATCAGCCCACCATCCAATATTTGAAGAGGGGGTTCATCCACCAATGCCCGGCATAATTTATCTTGTAAATCAGGTAAAGAATGAATATTACCGGCTATTTCCTGTAAGGCATCAGTTGCTATGCCATCCAGCAAATTATGAAATGCAGGTAAACGCTGCAAAGCATCACGCAGAGATACTAAATCACGCGGCGACACATTAAATGAGGCGATGCGTCCCGACAATCTCTCCATATCGTAGAGACCGTATAGTGCCTCGCTTAAAGAACGACGACTCATAAAATTATCATGCAAAAATGCGACAGCATCCTGCCGTTGTTCTATTTGAGCAATAGAAATCAAAGGTTGTTCCAGCCATTGACGCAAATTACGACTGCCCATTGCAGTTTTACAGCGGTCCATCGCCCAGAGCAAACTGCCCCGGCGTTTGCGATCACGTAATGTTTCTGTCAGCTCCAGGTTTGCCCGGGCAGCTCGGTCCAAAATCATGTAATCCCGAAATCTATAAGCTTTAATCTCTCCAAAGTGTGTCGGGACCATTCCCTGAGTATCCTGCAGATAATCGATTAAGCCTGCAGAACAACGATGCCAGAGCAAATCTTGTTCACCGAAATCCAAACCGAATTCAGAAGCTTTTTGACTGCTAAAAGAACTATCCGGCAAAGTACTTACCGTGATCTGCTTTCGCGTGCAATAATCCACAAATTTTTTATTTTTAGAAAAGAGTTCGTTAACGACAAACTCCACCGGAGCGAAACGTTCAATTTCATCAAATAAATGCGATTCCGCCTGTTCTCCCAATAAATCGCTTGTTTCGAAATGTCCGGAGGATAAATCACAGGCAGCAATACCATAAGATCCGTCTTCTTCCAGAACACAACAAATTATTGAATATCTATGGGACTCTAAAGATTCCGGATCAACTTGAGTGCCCGGCGTCAAAACTCGCACTACTTCACGTGCCACTAAACCTTTGGCTTCGGCAGGATCTTCCACCTGTTCGCAAATTGCAATTTTATATCCACGTTCCAGTAAACGCTTTAAATACTTATCTACAGCCTGGTGCGGAACTCCACACATTGGGGCACGTTCGTCAAGACCACAATCACGACCGGTTAGTTTTAACTCCAGCTCACGTGCCACCAGCACCGCATCATCAAAGAAAACTTCATAAAAATCTCCTAAACGCATGAAAATCAAGCAATCTGGCCTCTCTTCTTTTTCTTCGACATATTGTCGCATCAATGGAGTCAGCCGTTCCTTGTCTGTATTTTCAAATGTTAAAGTATTCATTTCTACCGTAATCTTTTCCTGTATTTAGCATTGTTTCAAATTATATTGCAAAACAATATCGTCTAATGTTATTAAATATAGTTTAATATCAATTTAAGCCAGACCTGTAAATACACCCTCCAAAGAATTTGGCTTAGCTTTCGTAACCTTAATCAAGACTTCACTACCGTCAGTTACTGTTGATGTTACGAGTTCACCTCTGGCTGTGAAAGCTATATCAGGACGTAATTGCTCTTGATCTGGTAATGTGAAATTCACCAGTCTGTCATCTTTACTTCTGCCGGAAAATGTTTCCTCGTTTGCCTTGCTTCTGCCACTGCATAAAACATAAATAGTTTTCCCTACACATTTTTGATTAGATTCCAGACTATGCTTGTTTTGCAAGTCTAAAAGACGTTCAAATCTTTCCTGGATCTGCGCAGGATCGGCACTTTGATCCCAATTGGAGGCGGGCGTCCCACTGCGCGGGCTATAGATAAAAGTGAAAGCACGATCAAATTTAACTGCTTTCATTAAACTCAGTGTATCATCGAAATCTTCTTCTTTTTCGCCGGGAAAACCAACTATTATGTCTGTACTTATTGTTATGCTAGGCCGGACAGAACGCAATTTACGGACCAGCTCCAAATAATGTTCAGCTGTGTAGCGCCGGTTCATAATTTTAAGCAAACGATTGCTACCTGACTGTAAAGGTAAATGAATATGTGGCTCAATTGTCTCATATTGACCGATTACCTGGATCAACTCATCGCTCAAATCCTTAGGATGTGAGGTCATATACCTGAGAATGGACAATCCACGAATTTGAGCGATTTTTTTCATAAGTGCAGCAAAGGTAGGAAAATCTTTTTCACCTGAACGCTTTTTGTCATTCCCATAAGAATTTACATTTTGTCCGATTAGCATTATCTCTTTGGCACCGTTATCAATTGCCGCTTTTACTTCAGTGATAATAACCTGTGGATCCCGGCTGCTTTCACGGCCCCGCGCATACGGAACAATGCAGTAACTGCAAAAATTGTTACATCCTGACATAATGGAGATCAGAGCACGATGCTTATTTTCACGCTTGACCGGGAAAGACGGATAAGTCATTTCTTTGGCTTCACCGGTTAAATCAACGATAGAGTGTTTGGCTTTTTGATTCAATGATTCAAAAAGAGCGCGGGGCAAATTTCCCATATCTCCGGCATTCAATAAAAAATCAACAAAGGGAAAAGTCTCTTTGAGCCGACTATTATGTATTTCCAGTCCCGGTATACAACCCATTACACCGACGCGACGTTGGGAATTCTCGCTGCGCCAGGTTTTAAGAGCACCAAGGTGCCCGTAAAAACGCCGATCAGCATTCTCCCTGACACTGCAGGTATTAAAGATAACTATATCGGCTTTTTCAATGTTTAAGGCTGCTTCAAGGCCCATGTGTTCAAGTAAACCCGCAGAAATTTCGCTGTCACTATCGTTCTGCTGGCAACCAAAAGTGCGTATAAAATAGCTGAGCGGGCGCTCTTCCTGCTCATGGAATCGTTCGGCTGTTGCTCTTATTTCGTTTATATAAAAATCTATATTATTCTTTTTATTATTTTTCATGAAATCCCTTTACTTTAATTACTTATCTACCGTGGTAATGGATGGTATTCAGACCAAAGAAAACGCTTAAATATCCATGTTTTTCCAGGTAATTGCTTTTTAAGTCGTCGCTCTTCATTATCATAGAAAATAAGAAAATCTTGCAACTCTTTTGTTTTTATTACCTTTTCGGCTGGATCAGCATAATATATTTTTTCAGTGAGATCCAGATATATTTGGTCAATTTCATTCTCATTCTCACGCTTCATTCTTTCAACAAAATCGCGTATAGTTTCGCCGTAGAACCTGACTTTTCCTTCTAAGCTCCACATAGACTGTAAATCGAGATCAATTTTACTGATCAAATCCTCAATGGAAGTTTCCTGCAACTTCTTCTGCAGATATTCCTGATCGTGGCGGCGCTTATACACCCAGTAACGCCAAAGTATATAAATCCAGACAGGCGCTGTATAAATCAATATATATAATAACAACTTCAGAATAAAATACAGGAACGCCAACAAAGAAAAACCACCATTCTTACCCCCGGGCAGCTCCTCCGCCTCTGTATGTTCTTCACCTGGTATTTGTTCAGTCTGAGGAACAGTAACGGTGGGATCCGGCCGGCCCTCGGTTGGCGGGGGCGGCTCGTTCTGATCAAATGTCGGCCTGTTTTCCATGCGATCGAGCGTCCCGGCAGGTGTAGCGTCCAGCGGAACCCATCCAAATGTATCAAACCAAACTTCTGTCCAGGCATGTCCGTTTTTTCCGTTAAGCTCACGTGTGAGATTGCCCTCAGCCTGTGGAACCAGAAATCCTTCAACGTATCGTGCCGGTATGTCTGCACTTCGCAACAAGACAGTCAGCGCCGTAGCAAAATATGTGCAATATCCTTCGCCGCTCTCCAGAAAATAAGTAACAAAATCCCGGTCATCAGGAGGAGTTTCTACATTCAATGTATATGTAAAATTATCAGCCAAATAAGAACGAATAGCTGTTACACGTTCAGCATCATTAAGTCCGGATTCATAAATTAATTTTTCCAGTTCTGGATGCTCTTGCTCCAAAACAGCTGCTAGTGAGGGCAGCTGAGGCAATTCTACCCAGCGCTTCCTCTCTTCAGCCGACATCTGAATAGTCGGAAACAGGCCTGTCAAAGTTTCCAGGTTTGCAGCTTCATGCATAGCCCTCACTGAGAACCATTGTCCTAATCCGCTATAGCCATCACTGGTGATACGCCTGTCCAGGTAAAGATTTCCGCTTTGGTTGAAATATACATTAAAAGAACTCTTGTCCATGCTTGCAAACTCTTTCGGCCTGCCACCATGGAAAATAACCTGTTGCTCCCGAGCCGGCCGCAGTTCAAAAGATCTGTCCGGCAACATTTCCTGAACTTGTCCTTCAGTAATAGCATGCAGCTGGCCCAGAATTTGTTTCTGTGCTTCAACATTACGGGAATGAGCCATCAACCAGTTAGGGTTCATGCCATCTTGAGTCCAGCCAAGGCCGGTGTATCCCAGGTAAGCTGTACCGCGTAAATGGATAGAGCGAGCATCTGAATTGAGATACATGTAAGGTTCGTCAGATAAATCCGGAGTTCCGCCCAACCTGTTCTCCAGAGGATAATAACCTAGATCTCTTAATGAAAACTGCAAATAAGGGATAGACGACTGCTCCTGATATCTTTGTCCAAACAGCCGTGACATATAGTCATCAACGGATTTTACATAAAATGCACTGGCAGGAATCAAAGAATTTAAAAGCATAAGTACTGACAGTATGATTATGCTGATCGGTATCGCTCTTTTACGTCTGCTCTGCTCATTAGCATTGCTTCTGATTTTGAGATTATCTCCGGTTCCAAAGGACAACTTGTGCTTATTATCCCCATTAGCCCAAACCAAAAGAATAATCAAAATCGAAGCAGCATAGGCCAGTTGGATTCCATTACTTTCAAGCTGTTCTGATATTTCTTCTGCAAAACCAAACAACATGGAAGAAAAGAAAAATCCCAACAGCGGTAACGGTCGCCATAAAAGGATTAAGGCAGACAATAGCGCCAAAACAACAACAAAACCGGCACTTGCCGTCAAACCTGCTTGCATCAGCTCGCGTTCAATGCCCAGACCATATGATAAGCGGTTATAAATCAATTCAAAAACTGCTCTGATCGGTTTACCTATGAATCCCAGCAAAGGCAATTCAGGCACCAGTGCGCCAATTATTCCCAGAACCAATAATAATATGGCGATACCGGAAAGCAATTTCGAAAAACGCATCATGAGATAAATCAGAAAATAACTCAGGAACAACACTAGTGCTTGCAGCAGCCAATTGACTTCCAGGTTAAAAGCTTTCATCCATAGCGGCAGAACCGACAACGAAAAAAGAAAGCAGAAAATAAACCGACGCAGTATTTGCCAGGATTCACGATAAAAAAAGGAATCTTTATTACCGTTTCGAGCAGTAACTCGTAAAAGAAGATTTGGTGATCCGTATTGTTTTTCCTTTTTTACAGTTTTCACTTTTTCTTCCGTTCACGTAAATATCCGCTTGAACCATAGACGTAAACATAAACATCCACGCCAGCCACACGCATACGTTCCAGAGACTGTTCCATATCATATTCAGGTGGTTCTTCCACAAAATAAAAAAGACTTATATATGGTGCCTGTTCTTTTAATTTCAAAATTGCAGCTACTGAATCAAAACTCAGCCGGGTTGTCAGCATAAGATAACGGTCTGCTGAAAGCTGATTTAATTCCTGAACTATCATAGTGCCTAGTTCGGGGGTTGAATCTATGGGCAACAAAGCCAGCTGCCGGCGAAGAGACTGTAATTTTTCAATTTTTCTGTGAAAAATACCAACTGCCGATCTTTCACCTGCTTCCAAACGAACAAACAATTCATTTTTAAGAAATTCGCGTAAAATTCCAGCTGTAGAATCAAGTAGTAAATCGCGACGCGTCAGTGCCTGTTCGCATTCCCATGCCGTATTCATTTCGTTATAGCCGGTAAATTCATCAACCACAACAGCCGTTCGCATTTCCAAAGGTTCATCGTATTGCTTAATCATTAAAGAATGAAGCCGAGCACTAACTTGCCAGTGAATACGGCGCGCATCATCACCCGGTGAATATTCTCGCAAAGTGTCTATCTCATCACTGCGGTCTTCGATTCGCTTACGCTGCAGGTTTCCTTCTTTGGTTTCACGAACCGCTTTAACTGCGGTAGCAGAGTCAAATGATGCAACAGGAAGTACCAAGGTCTGCATATCTTCTTTATCAGAACTATAGCTGTACTTGGTCTTAAGAATGCCGAACACACCGCACAAAACCAAATTCACTTCGTCCAACTGCAGCCAGCCGGTGTGTTTTGCCTCCATGCTAATAACAATTTTCTCTTCTCTTCCCGGAATCAGACTGCGGCGTACAATATGTTGTTCCGGTTCCATGGTTTTGTCAGACAACCCGTACCAGGCTGTTACTGAAATTTCAGCAGGAAGAAAAAAACTATTGAGCAATATTGAAAATCTGAAATCTGCTAAATCTCCGCGACTTGTTTCTGCCTGAGTCTCGACTTTAGCTATTCGCAAACTTCTGCGAAGATAGATAATTTCTAATATAGAATATAGCAATAATATTATGACAAATAGCAAAGCTATTTTAAACACTGCCAAGCCGAAATAGCTCACTCCGGCCAGAAGCGGAACTATCAGCAATAGCAGTAAGAAAAATAATAAAGTCATTTTTGTGCCGGCACTTGCACAGTTTCCTTTAGGGCCTCAACTATACTGCCTGCCTGGGCACCACGCAAACGACCCTCAGCTTTTATCAAAAGACGATGATCAAACACATAATGCAGCAACTTTTGAACATCGTCAGGTATGACGTAATCACGGCCGCTAAGCAAAGCTGCTGCTTTGCTGGCTTGCAAAAGCATTAAAGAAGCTCTTGGACTTGCGCCGAGCTCTACATCCGGATGCTGCCGCGTCTGTTGGGCAAGGTTAGTTATATAAATTTTAATTGCGTCAGCAACATATACTTGCCGTGCCTGATCGCGCAGCCATAAAACATCTTCCGCTGCTGCTACAGCCTGTAAAGTTTCGATCGGACTTTCACTGGAAAAACGGGACATAATATTTATTTCTTCTTGTGGAGAAGGATAACCTAATGTCATACGAAACATAAACCGATCCAGCTGGGCTTCAGGTAAAACGTAGGTACCCTGCTGTTCAATCGGATTTTGAGTAGCCATGACCATGAAAGGCTGGGGCAGCTCGTAAGTAGTCTGATCGACTGTCACTTGATTTTCCTGCATAGCTTCAAGTAAAGCGGACTGAGTCTTGGGAGATGTCCTGTTTATTTCATCAGCTAAGAGTATCTGTGTCATAATAGCACCCGGTTTAAAGATAAAATCACCGGAATTTTGATCGAAAATATTATATCCGGTTACATCTGAGGGCATAACATCAGGTGTAAATTGAATTCGGGCGAAATCTAAGTCCAAGGAACGGGCCAAGGCGGTAACCAGAGTTGTCTTGCCTATACCCGGTACATCTTCAATCAAAACATGACCGCCCGCAGTCAGAGCAGTAAGTAGCAACCGGATAATTTTGTTTTTGCCGACCATAACCTCTGCAACATTATTTTCAATAGTTAAAGCCAGGGTACAGGCCTTATCAGGATTGATTACCATTATTGTTTACTCCTTTGTCCCCTGTTTTGCTTTCCACATTATCCCTGGGGGCAGTGGTTTTCTGTATGGGGATATTCTTCTTGGTTACTGACTGTCGCTGCACGTTCTCTTTTTCTGATAAATGTATTAATTTCTCTGTTTCCATTGCAGCTTTATTCTTTTTATTGTTTCGCATATTTAGTACACGTGCCACATCGTTGATTTCAGGCCTGTTTAATAAAGCCCGTAAATTGGACAATGCCGATCCTTCTACTAAAACAATCATGTCAGAATGCTCTATCTCTTCTGATGTGGAAAAAGGTTTTATCATTATAAATCTCTGACGTTTAGCCTGCGGATTACGGTTTAAATAAGCACGAATAAATGAAAAGTTAGGTTTCATAGCTAATTCAAGCTTTTTAGCCAACTCATAGTCACTGTTGCGCAAAAAGTTTTCGCCATATAAAACGGCAATACGCTCAATGGTTTCCAGAGGTATGATAATGCTACGGTATGGTCCGTCAATAATGAGTTCATCACGTCGGTTTAAAAGTAAAATACTGTCTCGGCTGAGCGTAGTAGATAAACCTGACACAATCGCAACAGCACCGACCCATTTAGCTTTATATTTTTCCATCGCTCTTTGTAATCTCAGCGACAGACGTGCATTTTCAATAAAAATATAAAGCAAAACAGCCGCCGACCCTGCGCTGAACACAATACCGAAGACAAACGGTAGAGTTCCCTGCCACATAAGAAAGATGCTAGCTATGAAAAATATTATTAATGCGATTATCATAAGTTATTCGTTATTTTAACACGTCCTGTTCCCTATCATAAACTATTGGAACAATTTGACCATTTTGCTTGTGTATTGAATGGGCTGGCACAAACTTTCTCAGTGAAGACAAAGGATAAATCCGACTTGAAGCTCCGATCATGCTGCCGGGGTTAAGCACTGCGTTGCAGCCTATTTCCACATTTTCTGCCGTTATCCCGCCAAATTTACGTAAATTTGTGGCTAAATTTCCCTTTTCTGTGCGAACAAAAATGTTCGCACCATCTGCCCGCAAATTGGATGTAATGACTCCGGCACCAAAATGTGTACCAGTGCCAAGTATGCTGTCACCTATATAATTAAAATGTGGAGCTTGAACCTGTTTAATAAAAATACTATTTTTTAATTCTGTAGAATTACCTACCACGCTACCCGGACCGACAAAAACATTCCCCCTGATAAAAGCTCCGGGTCTTATTTCTACATTTTCACAGACAATTGTAGGAGCCATTAACGTGACATAAGGAAAAAGCTTTACAGATTTTGACAGATATACACCCGGAGAATGCTGGTAGAAATCTTCCTGCGGTAAGTTCTGCTGAAGCGCAAGTATAAAGTCATGAATTTCAGGCAAGGCCTGCCAGGGATATTCATGCTGTAACAAAAACTCACCACACATGGAGCCGGGATTTAAATTGAAAAAATTTACAGTTTTCAGTTGGTTAAAAGACATTTTATTTTTCCCTTCCCAGAGAAAGAAAGCTTTCAATGTAAAAAATGCCTCTGAAGCTATCTTCAGAGGCAGCTGGTCGAGGTGACAGGACTCGAACCTGCGGCATCTTGCTCCCAAAGCAAGCGCGCTACCAACTGCGCTACACCTCGATAAAGAGCTAATCCATTCTAATAGCAAAGACTGTTTCCGTCAAATAGTCTTCGAGAAAGAAAGCTTTTGGTTGGTTGCAATAGTAACTGCTCAGCTGAAACAGCTTTACCGGCTACTCATTGTTGTAAGCACTTCAGTTTTAGAGCAACTAAATCATTCAGCGCAACCAGTATACCGTGAAAGCAAATATCTAAAATCTGCGTCATCCGCTGTCATTAGCTTTACAACAGCTTGCGCCATCATTTGCATAGAATCAGCTATATTATTACAGAATTTTTCCGGAACATCTAAAACAGAAAGTTCTGTACAGGCAAACAAAACAATACCGTGGTTAGCAGTATATGTGTCTAATAAAGGATCAAGTGCGGGGATTCGCGTTTCCTGAGTTTCCTTAACATGATAAATAGAGTGCATAATCAATTCTTGATCAGCATCACTGGGATAATGCAAACTCAACCCTAAAGCTTTTGCATAAAGCAGGTATACTTCTGATTTATAGGTGCCACGAGTAGAAAAAAGAGTAACTTCTCTTTCAGCGACAAGTTCTTTTAGCTCCAGCACAGCATTTTTAACCATATTAAAAAGCGGTATCGGACTTAATTCCTGCAGTTGGCCATAAAAAGAATGGCTTGTATTACACGTCATAGCAATCAGATCAATGTCATTTTGTGAGAAAAGCTCAATATCCTGCGCAATCGCTGATATTAAGCGGGAGCCGTTGCCGCTTTCCACCGCTTCTGTACGATCGGGAATGCTGGCGTGACCTGATAAAATCACATCGAAATGATCCTGATCACGTTTGGCGGGAGTCTGCTCGATTAGCATTCTATAAAATTCGCAGCCAGCCAGAGGTCCCATACCGCCAATAATTCCAAGTTTTTTCATTTTTAGTATTACCTTGCTAATAGTCTTTTTGCTGTTTCAAGTTTAAGCACATTTTCAAAGCTAAAAAGAACTTTCATCTTCAGCCTGAAGCTTTAACTGATCAAGCTCATTGTGCAGAGATTATTATACATAATCATAATACGAAATAATAGCTGACATATTAGACTGATTTAGCAGCTGGGATTTTTATAATGATGCTTTTGTGAGTGTGCTCTTCTGTTACAGAATAAATTTCAATTAAAACAGCCGATAAAACTTGCATTAAATTGACCTTTAGAGGTACAATCAACATGTTTTGAGATTCGCAACAAATCTCCTTGACAGACTAGCATATCTTACTTATAATTCTGTTTGTTGCCGTCAAAAATGATTTTGCGGGCCATTAGCTCAGTCGGTCAGAGCAGCCGGCTCATAACCGGTCGGTCCGGGGTTCAAGTCCCTGATGGCCCACCAATTTATCATTTGTTTATATGGGGGAGTTCCCGAGCGGCCAAAGGGGGCAGACTGTAAATCTGTTGTCAACGACTTCGATGGTTCGAATCCATCTTCCCCCACCATGATAATCGTCTCCCCCGGGAGACGATTTCTTTTACAACATATGCCGGTGTGATGGAATTGGCAGACGTGTCGCACTCAAAATGCGATGGGGGTAACCCCGTGCCGGTTCGAGTCCGGCCACCGGCACCATAAAAGGACTACAGAAGAGATACAATTTTGTAGTCCTTTCTCTTTGCCTGCAATTCCAAGCTTTACGGGATATTGTTAAACACGATAAAGGGTGCGAAACGGGATAGAAATGCGTAAGCAAGGTTAATGTATAAAATGCACATATATTGTAGCAATAAGTTCTTGACTATGTGCAAACTGACCCCTACAATAACAGTAGATTGGTATTCATAAAATGTCCAAGATATAGTGCGAGTGTGCCATGAATTGTTGCAGAAGGTAGATAATTTATACTTCGAAATTGCTGCTTAAGGCAACTTGGACTCATAGTACGCTATCTTAAGCGGCAGTGAATGCATAAAATGTAAAGCATTGCCATTTTTGTAGCAGATCAGATTTTACTTGAAAGTTGTAGTACGTGAAGTATCTGCAAGGCGAATATACGTAGGCGCTGTAAGGGAAGATTTTATTGTTAGCTATACTCAGTTGTATATAGCATTAGGAATAAGGAAGAGAAAAAGACGAGGATACAAAAACATTCCAGTGTTTCACAGTGAATAAATGCAGCATAACGTGGATATGCCATAAAAATGCATCTGAAAGACAAATGAAAGTGGTGTAGTTATGAAACGTGAACGTATATTATGTGCAATATTGGCTATTTTAATCTTATTAATATCAAGTAACGTAACGGTGTTTGCTGTTAATGAACAAACTGATTTTAGTAAAGCAAAACTAGAGCAGAGCACTATTAGTGAATTGCAAGAATTAGCTCAAAGAGCAACGAATGATATTGAAGCTACAGCTGTGTATAATGAATTGTTAGATCGTGTTGAGAATTCACAGGTACGATCTTCGTTTGTGATTGATACATACATTACTTACTACTCAACCACAGTTAGTGGAAGGTCAATAGATATATACTATAGGATTAAAGCATTAGTTCCTTCAGGAGCAACTTTAGAACTAGGTTATGAATATCCTGCTAGTACTAGGACGTATGGGAGTTCAATCTTTGTAAGTGGCAAGCCAGTAGGATCATATCATGCTTATTTTACTTCTAAAGGCTTGCGATGTGCCTCAAGAACCTATGCATCATTTACAGCTCGCAATTATTCAGAAAAAGCAGCCTATAGGACATTTTACGCATTTGATACAAGCTCTCGCTATACGTATCATACTGTAACTGCTGCTGAAGTAAGAACAAATCAAATTGTGTTAACCGCTGCTACCTTATATACTGATCTATATTTTCCAATAGGGAAAGCTGCAAAATGGGTAGCAAGAATAGTTAGCGGTCTAACTATAACTTCAATATGGAGTGCGTCTCCTGGTATCTCTACAGGTCAATTTATTCAGCTATACACATACTTTAGTGGTGGCAGAATGTATCAGAAAGTAAGTATATGGCATAATTATCTTGCTTATCAGCAAGGTCCTAATAATCCCATGTACAGAAGTACATCTTCAGCTAAACTACCTGGATTTTAATTTCTAAAAATAATTAATGTGGTGCCACGCTTAGAGAAAATCGATAATCGATCTTATTCATCGGAAGGTTCTCTCATCGTAGGAACTGTAATAACAATAAATACATACTACTTTGAGAGAACACCTTCGGAGTCTTCGTGAAATGTGTAATATACATATTGGGAGAAGGAAAGACAATGGAAAAGATATCTAAGAAAAAAATAGTAATGATAGTATCTTCAATAATTGCGAATCTCGGCTACTTTTATATAATGGTGTTCAGGGAACCAGGTGTACTGGAAGTGTTGGCTCTAATGATTCTTGCTGTAGTTCTGCGTTTTACAGCAGATTTTATCTTCAGTCATGAGTCTAAGCTTTCTAATTATATATACATAATATTGGTTACGCTATTGCTATTTTTTGGTTTTAACCGTCCATACAAATAATGTTCAGATGCTTCGGGGTTGCTGAAAAACGGACAAGCCTCTGGGAGAGTATGTTTGGGTCTTCGTGACATTATCGGACAATTTATTAAGCCACAATAACCATAAGATGGTATAATGTCGATTTTATGGACAAGTTAAACTAACGGTTAACAAGCGATATGAAATACCACACAAACCACACGAAACAAAAAAACGGTAATTACAAATGCACCCCCCTCGGGGAAATTTGCACCCCCCTCTAGTTTATCGTGCGATTATATTCGTTTTGGGGAAGGATGCCAGAAAAGATACCATCTATTGATAAAAGAAATTTTGTCAGTAGGTGGTTTTTTGTTTGCCCGAAAGTGCTTGATTTAAGCCACTTTCGGGCTTTGTGCTTTTTGTCTTGTAGCAATAGTTGGTGTTTTAGAGCTGCCGTTTTCGGAGGATACTTGACACGAACTTGCGGCTGTTAAGTGTTTATTTTTAACGATTAGACCTCTGGGGGTGTGCATCTTTTAACGATTTGTGGAAACCATGTGGGTGCTAAACTGAATTTTACATATTTTGCTAAATAAGATTTTACACTTCCTGAAATAAGGCTATCCTAAATCTCATATAAACAATGTGGAGATTTGGGAGGCTCAAATGAGAAAGGAAGAACGCATCTTTATGTATGGTCAGATATATGCATTAAAGAACAAGGGCTTTAACATCAGTCAAATAGCCTATGAGACGGGGCTAAGCAGACCAACAATTTACAAGTATTTGGATATGAATCTTGAGGAAATCGAATCCTGGTGTAACGACTTGACAGTCAGGAGCAAGAAACTCGATCCATACCGAGCTCGGATTTTGCAATGGCTGAACCAGTATCCACATATGAGCTCTGCCCAAATATACGACTGGCTGTTAGAAATAGATGGCGACTTAGATTGTGCAGAGAGCACAGTCAGACTTTATGTCAAGAACATAAGGGAAGCGGAAGGGATCATCAAGAATCCTCAAGCAAGATCTTACATGGCAGTTCCGGAGTTTGAGCCCGGGAAACAAACTCAGGTTGACTGGGGAGAAAGCTGGCAGAAGAACATAGATGGTGGTCAAACAAAACTTTACTTCATATCCTTTGTTTTAAGCTACTCACGCTACAAATTTGCTTACTGGCTGGACAGACCATTTTCCACAGACGATGGCATCTACGCGCATGAACTTGCCCTGGCATATTTTGGCGGCATGACCGAAGAGTTCGTCTACGATCAGGACAGCACCATTTCCGTGAATGAAAATGCCGGTGACTTCATGCTGACAGCAGCTTTTCAGGCCTATGTTGAGACGCGGGGAATTAAGGTTCGACTATGTAAGAAGGCCGATCCGGAATCCAAGGGTATGGTTGAAAGTGTGGTGAAGTTTGTTAAGAGAAACTTTGCGGAGAACAGAACATACGCCGGTTTGGAGGATTGGAATCAGCGAACATTAAACTGGCTGAAGCGAACAGGCAATCACAAAGTCCATAAAATAACAAAAGAAAGGCCGGAGAAAATGTTCATCGTCGAGAAAAAACATCTTCTACCGGCCCATCCTGTAACTCTTGACCAGAATTACAAGTTGAGTATAACAAGGGCAATCCGCAAGGACAATACTATATTGTTTAAATCCAATCGCTACACCGTCCCCTTAGGCACCTACAATCGATTTAAAGATCACAAGCTATCACTAATACTGGAAGGAGACCAGCTGCTAATTATGGATCCGGCGCAGGAAGAGTTTCTGGCAAAACATACAGTTTGTAAGGATCATGGTAAATTAATCGACACTAATCTTCATGAGCGAAAGCCTTCAAAATCGCAGATAGAACTGAAAGAAAAGGTATTTCAACTGCTTGGTTTTACTCGAGAGGCAGAGATCTTTGTTAGAAAGATCTGGGACAAATATCCTAGACACAGGCAGGAACAGTATCGACTGCTTTTAAACTGCATTAAAGATTATCCTGACAGTGCAAGCAGTGCTCTTGAGCGCTGTATCTCCGAAGAGACCTATTCTGCTAACTCCTTTAAGAGCTTCTTACTCTACGAAGATGCCTGGAAGAAGAAAGACCATCAGCTTAGGCTGCTCGAAAATGACGAGAATTTGAGATATGCACTGGAGAGTGCGCCACAGCGCTCAGTAGACTCTTACTACTTAAAGTTGGGAGTTGAGTGATGGATACTATCAGTAAAATGCAGGAACAGTGCAGCAAACTAAAACTCATGACCACGAAAGGTCAGTTGAATGACATCCTGAGACAGGCACAGAAGCTTTCCTGGACGCATACGGAACTGCTGCAATATATTTTAACAGCAGAAGTAGACGATCTGGAAGAAAGGAGTCTGAGGAGAAGATTAAGCTGGGCTCAATTTCCTTACCTGAAGACCTTGGACGACTTTAAAGTGGGTGAACTTAGTGCCATGTCAGAGAGGCAAATAAAAGAATTAACTGAATTTCATTGGGTTAAGGATGCCTACAATCTAATACTTCTAGGACCCCCGGGAGTAGGCAAAACTCACCTGGCTCTAGGTTTGGGACTGGAAGGGATAAAGCAAGGACTCAAGGTTTACTACAGCACGATGAACAGCCTTTTGGATGCATTAAAGACTGAAGAGTTCATGCGAAAATCTCAAATAAAGGTGAATAGAGTCAGGAAGGCTGACATTGTCATCATCGACGATTTGATGTATTTCGGCAGCAATGCCAGAGAGCAGGCGATGTTCTTCCATTTAATACATGACCTATACGAACAGACTGCCATAATCCTTACTTCCAACAGATCTCCTGAACTTTGGAGCACACTTACAGATGATCCGGCAACTACTACAGCTATTCTAGACCGCCTCTTGCACCGGTCGGAAGTGGTGAAAATGGATGGTGATAGCTTTAGAATGAAGCATCAAATGAATATTTTTGTTAAAGAAAGTGTAAAAATCTAGTTAGCAGTTTATGTAAGATACTACTTGACGCCTACA
>LFRM01043151.1_pt1 | contig 16805 bp, 26 predicted proteins | sample 618341 | NCBI WGS metagenome assembly LFRM01 (sample SAMN03654438, study PRJNA283298) | anaerobic digester metagenome | isolation source: pool of bioreactors CSTR01a, CSTR02a, and CSTR03a thermophilic anaerobic... | place: Denmark: Kgs. Lyngby | collected 2014-05-21 | reverse complement strand
CTGTATCGCCGCATCCCTCGAAAGTTTCTTGTAGGTTCATATGTCAAGTTCGGTGCATATGATGAGACTAAGGCGGCCAATAACTACAAATCACTTGGGGTTAGGCTGGCAAGTACAAATCAGTATATCAAGTTTGTGCAGTGAAGAAATAATTTTAGAAAGTATATTTACGGCTGCGCATAATTATGATATAATTAAAAGGTAAGGAGAGTGATAATCATGGCAGTGATTCAGCCGAAAAACAAACCAGTGATTCAGCAAGGTGAGGGATATTCTTATAACCCAGCAACTTTCAAAGAACATAAGATTGACAAGTTCATTGAAGTTGAAGACCCGCAGGAAATACTATCACAGGTAAAACCGTTTGAGTTTCGCGGCAGACGCTTTATAACATTTGATACAGAAACTCACCCACATTTCAAAAACAGTCATATAGTACCTAAAGAGGTGGTAAGACGCTGGGTTGGTACAGGTAAGAAAGCAACCCCTCAAGATTACCCATTCAGTCTTCAAGTATGCGACGGAAAAAATTCCTACATTATATATGATACTGTTGAAAACAACTTTGCAAAGTTCAGACAGTTAGCGCCTTTATTTGAGGACGCTTCCATTGAGAAGATTGCACATAATACCAAGTTTGATATGCACCAAATGGCAAATGCTGGTATGAAGATTAAGGGTAGGCTGCATGACACCGTTGTTCTCTCTAAGCTAGCGAATGAAAACAGAACTTCATTTCAGTTGAGAGACATCGCCGCGAGGCTGCCTGGCGGAATTGTTAAGTTCGAGTTCATGGTTGACTCATACAAGACACTTAACAAGGTTACTGATTACCGTCAGATTCCAAGAGAGTTACTTACTCAATACGGTGGTGCAGACGTTTGGAACTGTTATCTTGAGTTTATCTCTGACTATGAGAAACTGGAAAAAGACGAACTTGTAGAACTGTATGACAAAGAATGTGAATTGATGGTTGCACTTTATGCAATGGAGCGCTTTGGATTCGCAACTGATAGTGAGTATGAAGGTCCTCTTAAGGCAGACCTACAGAAGCTTACTGATGATGCTGAAAAAGCAATTTATGATGAAGCTGGCAAGATGTTTAACATCAACTCTGGTAAACAGTTATACGAAGTACTTATGAGCCTTGGTGTTAATAGAGGCTGGATTCCGACAACAGCAAAAGGCAACCCTCAGCTTGATAAAGATGTTCTTAATACTTTGGCAACCAAGTACAATATCAGTATTGTAAAGAACATCTTGGAGTTTAGAAAGTATGAGAAACTTTTAACAACTTATGCTAACGGTATTTATGACCAAAAGGATGCTGAGACAAGAGTACATGGAAATATCAATCAGACAGAAGCAACTACTGGTCGTATGTCTATTACTAAGCCTGCTTTACAGACACTTCCTAAGAAAGATAAGAGAATCAGACGGGCATTTATACCTTCTAAAGATTATGAACTATGGTTTATGGACCTTGACCAGGTTGAGTACAGACTATTTGCACATTATGCAAAAATTCCAAGTTTACTTACTGCAATTGAAAACGGTCATGATGTTCATGCTGCTACAGCTGCAATGATATTCCATGTAGCAATTGATGAATTTTTGCATAATATACATGAGCATGAAGAGCTTGGCATAAAACGTAAGGAGCTTGTAGATGCCCGTAATGAATTTGCTGAAGAAGACCAAAGATTCTACAATGCTGAAATAGAAAATATTGATTCACAGATTGAAGCACTACAGACGTATGTAGATATGCGTAGCAAGGGCAAGACTATCAACTTTGCCCTGATATATGGTGTAGGTATTACTCATCTGAGTGAGATGCTCGGCTGTTCATCTACAGAGGCTACAAACTTGAGGGCGGTTTACTTTTCACAAATGCCTGAGGCAAAAGTGTTTATTAATACAGTGCATCAGGTTATTAAGGTACGCGGCTTTGTAAAGAACTTCTATGGAAGACGTCGCCGCCTCGACCCTAATGATTGCTACAAGGCACCTAATGCTTTGATTCAAGGATGTGCAGCAGATTACATTAAGGCTAAACTTGTAGATATGTATAAGTACATTCAATACCACAATCTTAAGACACAACTTATACTTATTGTTCATGATGAAATAGTGTTGGCTGTTCATAAGGATGAGCAGGAGCATATACCTGTTTTTAGATGGCTTCTCTCAGACTTTACTTCGTTTCGTTGTCCCATCACTGCTGGTGCAGAAAAAGGAGACCCATCATGGGGACAGAAACTTACCCCGCCTGATGTTGGTTTCGAGGAACCTGAAGATAAAGCGTATCTTGATTATGACGTCTATGATGGGGCAGTCTTTGACATCTACAAGGAGTTTTAAGTATGAGACTAATTGATGCCTTGAATAGAACAGCTGAAGCGCTTGAAAACAAAGCTAAAGAAATTAACCCACCTAAGGCTATTAAGTGTCCAAGATGTGGTAGTACTGATTTTATTCATACCACCAAGGGTTATAGCAAAGGCAAAGGACTTCTTGGTATTGCGGCTATTGGCGGTGCAGGGTTAGTCTTTGGAACATCAAAGAACAAGGTCTGTTGTATTTGTACGCAATGTTCTAAGAAATGGGAGGTCTAATTTATGATGCTATCAGAATTTATGAAAATTCCGCTCAAAGAAGCCGTTGACAGACTGAGTGTAGCTAAAGTCAACGCTATCTCGGATGACGTTGGAAACGTCATCAAAGTAATAGTCGAGTATACGCCCGAAGAGGCACTGAAGAAGGGAGCTAATAAAAATGGCAAGTAAAGCAAAGAAAATATGGGATAACTACAAAGTTATCGGAGAGGTAAGAAAGTCTGAGGCTATAAAGCTTGTGGTAGCTGCAGCTTACAGAGACGGGGTTCAGTATATCAACATCAGAGAGTTTTATATTCGTAAACGAGATAATGTTTGGATGCCTGGCCGAGATGGTATAACAGTTCCAGTCATTATCCCAATTAACGAGGGTAAAGAGAGAGTTCACACATACACTCAACTTGGTGATTTAATGACAGCGGCAGTCGCTGAATTGGCTGTAATGCCGATGGAAGATGCTGAGAATGCAGTATGGTACACACCGAAGGAGGGCAAGTAATATGAAAATCAAAGAGCAGAAAATGGGCAGCACATTCACAATCCCTCTTGTAGTTATCGGTGCCACTGCCAGAGAGACAAAGGCAAAAAAGCCTTATCTACAAATGGAGTTCTTTGACGGTACTGATTCAATCTCCGGCAACTATTGGGATTGGGCCGGTAAGGTAATTCCTGAAAAGAACAGTATTCTGAATGTTAATGCTCAGCTTACAGAGTATCTTGGCACTCCTCAGTTGAACATCAAGAGTATGACTACAAACACTGAACTTCACATCAGTGAGTTTACTCCGAATAGTGGCGTCGATATTGGTGCTACATATCTTGAAGCTTATGAGATGGCTTCAAATGTGACCGATGACTTTTTAAGAGATTTGACACTTACAATTCTTGACCAGCTTAAGCATCTCTGGGTTACAGTACCCGGCGCCAACACTATTCATCATGCCTATACTGCTGGTACACTTATCCATAGTGTGTCTGTTGCAAAGATTGCGAAAGCGCTGGCCGAAGTTATTCCTGGTTCTTTTATAGAGCTTGCAATAGTTGGCGGGTTGCTTCATGACTTAGGCAAACTGTTTGGTTACAGAATCAACGGTATTGTTTGTGAAATGACTGACGAAGGATTATTATATGAGCATACTTTCCTTGGTGCGCAGTTTATCAACAACTTTGCTGAAGAGAATAATTTGCTCAAAGATGATAAAGACGAAGCTAAGCTTGAACTGCTGTGCCACATTATTCTCAGCCATCATGGGAAGCGTGAATACGGCGCCGCCATACCGCCATCTTCGATTGAAGCTCATATTGTACACCAAGCAGATGCCCTAGACGCAGCAGCTGAGCAAATCAGAGTTGCAAGTGCTAAGGCTGGTCGTGCCAAATGGACTGAGCGTATCTGGGCACTTGAAAATCGTCCGCACATTACAACTCAGTATACAAATGCAGTGTATCACAACACAGAGAAAACCGTGTAGCTACTTCATCGTTTCCTTCTTAACCTATGTACGACTGCGTTCTTTCGTGATATAATAATATAAGAGTTAAGGTCACTGCAGTAATGACTCAGACTACGCCAGCTTGACGAAGTGACCCGTTGGGCTGGCAGCTTAAAGGGGGTGTTCAATTCGATGAGCATAAAAGAAATGTTTGTATCTGACAAAGATACAGAGACCCACCGAGTTTGCGGAACATGTGGTGAACTCAAACGTGTAGAAGATTTCTACAAGGATGGCAAAGACAACCATGGTAACATAAAGTACAGACGCGATTGCAAAGAGTGTTACAAAGTCACTCGCATTCGAGAGGCCGAAATGAAGAAAGGTAGGGGTCGTAAATGAGATGCACGAATTGTCCATCAGACATTGGTATCACACCAAAATGTGAGTGGTGTAATGAAGAGTTTGAAGAATCTGAACTAACTGACACACAAATAGGAAGATTGTGCAGTCAATGTATTGCAGCTATAAGGAGTCGCGGAGAGGAGATATGACAAAGTCGCTCGCATTCGAGAGTCCGCTATGAAGAAAGGCAGGAAGAAATGAGCAAAGTCGTGGATGAATATAGTACAGATATGTGTGCTGCATGTGATATTGATTTAGGAACTTGTGATACTATCTGGGCAGCTGGTGGTGGTCTTTATTGCTCACGAGAATGTGCTGTACACGACTTGCGGGTTAAGTACGGTGACAAAGCTGAAGAGGTCTTTAACGATGCTGCTGAAGAACTTGTACCACGAGATATTGGTATCAAGCCTACATGTGCTTGGTGTGGCAGAGAAACGTCAGAGCGTACCAGCAGCCCTATCGGGCTACTATGCTTTGGTTGTAACGAAAACTACAAGAATAACTTAGGAGGAACAAGAATGGATAAGTACGAAGTTCACTTATGTGAAGGCTGTATAGCACTTATGGATGAGCACTACCCATACACAGTGCCACGTGAACATCTTAAGGTTATCACAGTGCCTATTGCAGAATGTGACAATAGTGATTTGGAAAACTACGATAAGAAACTCAGTGAACGAAACGCAGACTACTACAAGAATAACTGAGGAGGAAAAGAGATGATGACGTTAGAACAGTTACTGGAGAAAACATCAGACGGTGACTTGATGGACATCTACAATGAAATTCATAGTCAAGTCGTCCCAGCGACAGGGTATGCACATGAGTTCTGCCGCAAAGTAAACAGAATGATTGACAAAGGCACGATGTGCATCAATCCAACAACATACCGCAAGGTCTACCTTCCAACATTGGTGAAGGTTGTAGAGAAAGAGATGGCAAAGCGCTATATGGCTTGTTTGATGAAGGGAGTGATTACATGCAATGGAGAACTGTAATTGGCTTTGAACTGTATAGTGTCAGTGAATCAGGTTTAGTTAAGAATAACGAAACAGGTCTGATTCTAAGTCAAGGTGATTGCGGTAGTGGCTATCTACACGTTAGACTTCATGGTAAGTATAACAAGTTAGTTCATAGACTAGTCGCCGAGGCATTCTTAGACAATAAGGATGGTAAAGACCAAATCCATCATAAAGATGGAAATAAGCACAATAACGCTGCTGACAATCTTGAATGGTGTAATCAAATAGAGCACCAAACAATTGAGAATGGAAAAGCAGTACACCAGATTCTAAATGGAATTGTTGTTAATACATTTCGTTCATTGCAAGAAGCTTCCAGATTTATGCAGCTTTCAAATAGCTCCAATATACGTCGAGCTTGCAAAACAGGCATGAAGTGTAAAGGGTACCATTGGGAGTATGTAGAGGAGGCAAGCCTATGAAGAAAATCGAGACCACGGTGACCTACAAAGTTTCAGATGGCTGCCATTGCAATCTACGACGAGAGAGCCACAAAAGGTTTCCAGCAGACCAGCGCTGCAGGTTCTGTACAAACTTAGGTAAAGATGGATTTGTGTGTGTCTTACACAACGTCCCACTTGTAGTTGAAGAGGGTTGTCTGATTCGTAAGGCTCAAGCATGTATGCGTAACATGGCTTATAAAAGCCAGACAGTTCCTGATGTTGGCGGTTTACCAAAAGTAAATCCAAAAGATATAATTAAGTGGGCACTAGATGAATACATGAAGACCTACAACCAGTTGGTCAAAGATGGTTACCCTGAAGCGCTTGCAGCAAAGCTTGCAAAAGAAGCAGTAACGAAGTAGGAGGCGAATTTAATGTCAGCAACAAAGACATGTAAGCAATGCGGAGTTATTAAGCCTCTTGAACAGTTCCGTAATTACTATGGCGGACGCAAGGGCACTTACACCGTATGCAAGTCATGCGAAAAGATTAACTCAAGAGTGAAGTATCTTGAGAGCAAGAAGGAGCTGAATGACAATGAGAAGCTTGAGCTTCAATCTATTTATCAGCTTTGGGAAACACAAAGAACATTAGGCTACCAGCCGCCGCGCACCACAGTCAAAGGACAAAAGCCGGTTGTAGATACTGTCTTGGAAATGATGGACACCTACAAGAAGCGCGCAAAGATGCTGGGAGAAGTAGCAGAGGAAGTCCTCACCGCGCCGCCTGAATTGCTTAAGTGGTTGACGGTTGAGTTAACTGAGGAACCTGAGTATTACATGGATGTCGTATATGAGGAGCTGAAGGTTACCTACAAGCCAGTTCTTAGGATTGACGAGAAAGCCATGATGCCTGTATACGATACAACATACTCTGGTATCCTTGACAAAATACTTGAAAGGTTCTGTGCCTATGAAGATAAGTATTACGAAGATAATTGAAAGAGGCTTATGCCTGATTAGTTGCTTGTTCATGCTGTGGCTGTTTATATCATGGGCTGAAGTTGTTTCAAAGAACTTAAAGCCCAATCCTACATACAGTTCATGGAATGCATGGGTGATACTAACGGAGGTGTCACATGTTTCGGAAACTTGCAGTGCAAATAACTGAGAGAAGTGTTGTGAATGTATACACAGACATAACGTGCTCAGTTGATGACCGCTTGGTCATTGAAACTAAAGGCAAGTGTCCATATGAAGGTTGTACTGGCCAATGTAAGTTGGCACCTATAACCGACCAAGAGGAGGCTAAACATGGATAGTAGAGATATTCAACGATTGGATGAACTGTTGCAGTTCAAACGTGTATTACTTGAAAAGGAAATACAAATGAATGGTATGATTGCTGATAACTTGTCTAAGATGGGTGAAGTGGCACATACTGGTAAAGATTTTGAAGAGCTAATAAACGGGATTGGTCACAATGACTATCCATATTACAGGGGGTAATAAGGATGAGCTTCAAAGAGAATGAAATTGTACTATACCAGAACGGTGATAGCTTCGAAGTAGGTAAGATTAAAAGGCTCTGTGATGACGGGGCATTTGTCTGGTATCATTCCGGCGACACCGCAGCAAAGACACCATATGAAAATCTACACAAACTTAAGAATGCCGTATACCTAGCCGATGCCAAGTTAGGCAAGCATAGCTATGCACGCAAAAATAGTGAAGAATAGGGAGGAGACAAGGATGAGAAAATTTGAACTAACGATAGCAAGTGACTATGTTCCTGATTGGACTATTGTAGACGCTATCAGAGAATTATTCCAAAACGCTCTGGACCAAGAGGTTCAGAGCCCAGACAACAAAGCTTCATGGTCATATGAAGATGGTACATTCAAAATATGTAACAAGTCCTCGCAGTTGTCAGCCAATACGTTACTGCTTGGGACATCTACAAAGGCTGATGATAGTAGAGCCATTGGTCAATTCGGTGAGGGTTATAAGATAGCAACTTTAGTGCTACTTAGGAACCAGAAGACTGTTACTATCTACAATTATGGTCTACGTGAAGTCTGGCGACCAAGGTTCGTTCAGTCGCGTCGCTTCGGCGTTCCTATCTTGACATTCTTCATTGACAAGGAATATCCTTGGACAAAGGTGCCAGATAACGACCTCACAATCGAAGTAACTGGTCTTACTGATGCTGAGTGGTTTGAACAGGTCGTGCCCTCTAACTTGCATCTACAACCTGGTTATGGTGTAGAGGAATTAAACGAATATGGTGAAGCACTGTCAGACGCAAAGCATGCTGGATTAGTATTCGTCAATGGTCTGTATGTTTGTAAGTATGAGCCATACAAGTTTGGTTACAACTTTAAGCCAGGCAATCTCAAGCTTGACAGAGACCGTAAGTTAGCCTCGGACTTTGACCTTAGGTGGTTAGCGTCGAAGTTCTGGATGAATAATCCAAGAGTAATCGAATTTGTAGAGCAAGGTCTAGCTGATGTAAGTTACGTGTCAGATATGTCGTGGTACAGTTCTTCAATCAATATTTTCAACGAAGCATTCGAGAGGTTTCGCCTCGTCCACGGGCCGCGCGCGGTTCCTGTGACCACGCAAGAAGAAGCTGATAAGGTGCCCGCCGGTTACAAAGCCGTCGTAGTCAGTAGTAACTACAGGACCCTCATAACAAGAAGCTCAGCCTATGAGGAACCAGAAGATGATTCCATCGACCCGCTTGATAAGCTTCAGCAATGGTTTGAAGAAATAGAGAGCTTACTGTCTTCAGACAGTAAGGACCAATTCAATGAAATCATGGAGGAGCTGAGACTATGACTCCCGTGTTTGACCTGTTTGTACATAGGACGCAAAACCTACTTGAACGATGGCAGTACTTCTACACTACAGAAGCTAAGAACTGTGAAGACCTACAAGGTCTTCAAGACAAGTGCTTACTTGGTGTAGTGAGCGAAATATCAGACTCGTTCACGCAGGGCATAATTGATGAAGTCAATCACCGCATAGCAAGTACTAAATAGTGAATGCAACAATAAAGACCCTGACGGTTAAGTCAGGGTCTCTTTATATTGTCAATTCTTACTCCCACTCATAGTTGTCCTCATACTCGTCGAAGCGCGTCGCCACGGCGTCAAACTTCTCCTTGTACTTGTCAGTAACTCTACCATCAGCACCAAGCGACTGTTCTCTCACCTTATCTAACAAGTCTTGATACACGTCAGGTTCTTCTGTCAACTCAAGTACTAACAATCGGTCGTACTCCATCATCGCGGCGTCGCGGCTACTAAGCTGCTCGCTTATGTTAGCTAACATATTGTCTAATGAAGTACTATCCTTATGGACAATCTCAACTCCCTCAAGAATATGTTTGGCATATGCTCCAATCGGCGCCCCGCCTTTATCTACAAGCATCTTGTAATATTCGGCCATCTTATCCAGGAACTCTTGTTCTTTCTTTGTATTCTCAGCTTTCCTCCAGATATTTGTAGAAGTGCTGTTCATCTTCTCACATTCTCTACAAACAGTATTTCTTCCGACTGTAGTCTTGCGTACCCCTTTACCTCTCGGTGTATACGGTCTGAAGTATTCTTCAATATCTGGTAGAACTCTCATGCATTGCTTGCATCTCTTATTCATTCTATTGGTCTTCCTTTCATTAAGTTTTGCACATCTTCTGGTACGACACAGCCTTGTGCTGCTAACTCCATATAGGTCTGTTGTAATTCTACAATCTTATCAAGTGTAGTTTGTGTTGGCTTATTTCGGTACTTACCTAGCAATCTGTAATATCTTGTCCTTCTTGATATGCAGGGTTTGCACAGATTGGGATAGGTACTATGTTGATTCTGATAATGATGTCCACACCACTTGCAATACATCGTCGCCTCACCTCCTTATTTATATTATACGCAAAAGTGTATCATTAAATAGCTGAAGCTAAGTTGCAAATGTTATTAAGGGTATTTAGTGTGTTATCTGACGTTTATTGGGTTTATAGGGTACTTTGGGTTATTAATCACGAGTTTATTTTTCTTTATTATATAACATATAATTAAAATCGTACGAAAATCTGAAAAAATAAAATTAAATTAAGTACACTAAGTACCATACAAACCCTATCAACAGTTAAATACAAAACGTTGAGGAGGTTGAGAAAATGGAGGAGCTCAAGAAACAATCTACACAAGAGTTGATTGTGGACACTACAAACAGAATCATACAAGGATACGAAAGTAATATAAATACATAAATAACAGATAATAATATAATATACCAATAATATATAATATACCTTATATATATATATATATATATCTTATTCTTAAATAGAAAGAAAGAACTAGAAGATGGTCTTAACCAGTATCATATGTAATTATAACAAGGTGGTCAAATTCCTGTTTCCAATCGTCTAGTCCGACGTCCGTCGGTCAAAATGATTTGTAGATACAGCGGCGCGGAGGCGATGCTCCAGGTCCACACTGGCTTCAGGAAAGTAGCGACGCCTCGGCCGGGCGGCACGGAAATAAAAGGCAAGGCTTTTACGCGGCGAAGCGCAGTAAAGTTCGGTTGTAGATGCCTACAGATTACTACAGTTCAGGCAGCCAAGATGAGCCGCCGGGGCAATTTGAGCAGTGTAGCCTCGGGCCGGCATAGCTAGAGCTGCTTTTACGCGGCGCCGCGTGGCTTCGTCCGACCGTGGCCGCATTGCTTACGCCAACTGTGACTGTCCGCGAACTAGTAGATAACCCGGCGCAGTCTCGTCGTGGCCAGGCGGCACTGAAGTGATGCGCAGCCTCAGCTAGTTGGGAAAGAGCTATCCTACTTGGCGCAGCCGGTAAAAATAATTTCTAAAACTGAATACAAACTACTAGATATGTGTTATAATTATATTAGAGTTAAGAAATGAGAGATTGACTCTGTGGTTATGTCACGATTTGTAGATACCAATGCGGCCGCCACATCAAATTGAAATAACATATGTACAGCCGCAGTAAATCATGATATAATAAATATAGAGTTAAGAACGAAGCTCTTAACCAAATAAGCCGGCCACTGCGAAGTGTGGCAACTGCTTGGATGAAGCAGAGAAAAGGAGACTACCATGTCTGAAAAATTTACTGAAATGTTCGCAGCGAACACAAACGAAACCACTACTACAAACAACAGAAGCCTCGCAGGAACCGCACAGCTCACAAGCCTTGCAAACAGCATCGTGTCGGAGCTCATCACGAAGATTGACGCGGACCTTGAGAACTACAAAGAGAAGTTTGAAGCTTCAAAAACTGACCACAACGCAATGGATGCCCTTATCGCTGAAGCGTATGACCTCAGCAGTGTAGATGTTGAGTTCATCAAAGAGCTCGGCGACGAGGTGCAGAATGCGATGCTGAAATCTCAGCAGTCAAAGCGCTCCCGCTGCAAGAGCAAGACAATGACCCTTGAAAACTATAGAAGCTTGATGTCAGGTGCAGTGGCTGAGTTGTTACTACGTCAGGCTATGGGCAAGGCGAAGACGACGCTTGGCTATCGTCGTGCGTCAGGGTCGATTGAATACACAGCTGAGGAGCTTGAGCAGTTCAAGAATGACCAGGATGCACTCAAGAGAGAAATTCGCAATGTGCAGTCGAAGAAGTCCATTATGAAGTCGAAAGCTGCCTTCGAAGAGACTGACGAACGCTGGGTACAGTTACTCGCCGCTGAAGAGTCACTTAAGAGCCTGAGAGTCGGCGGCACTAGCGTGAAGACAGTGGTTGTAGATACCACTAAGGAGAAACTGCTTGAAGAGCTCGGCGGCAAGGAAGTTGATAGTCTTAAGTCTGCTGATATGAAAGCACTGCTTAAGAAACTGCTTGCAGCTGAAGGAAGCGAAGAACCTACAGAAGTCTAATCAAGATGATAATCGCTCGCATAAAGACCCGCTGGACTTGTCACCCAGCGGGTCATATCTTTAGCCCGCGGCGCAGCCACAGCCGGGCGGCGATATATTTAGGCTCTCTTTTATGCGGAGCGAGGAGGCGAGGACTTGCCATAGCTCTCCTTGCTTTTACGCGGCACGACTCCGCCCAATCTAACAATAACAAAGGAACGCGGCGTCGCTTCCTCACGGTCTCGCTGTGGCTGGCTGCGGACTAGTAGATAGCTACCTCGTGGACTGGCCATAGCTGCCGCGGCTCTAAAAATTAAATTCAAGAACTGACACAATCCGCAGCGGAACATGGTATAATTATATTAAGCTTAAGAGCTGAATAAATGGCTGCTAATAGCAGCGGAAAGAGGTTAGATATGAAACTGAAAATAATTGAAGAAGCATTGAAAATGTATGAAGCACGCGGCGACCATGACGACCAGACGCAAGCAGATATTTGTAACTGCTGGATTGAGCTAGCAGAAATGAAAAAGCCGGAAGGCGTTGACGATTGGTATTGTCAAGACGTAACAATTCTACCATCAATTTTGATGAATGACCTTTGCAATCGGTTATTGTATGACACGTATGGCCGCATGGCACGAAGGCTTCCGGATGGCCGCGATATAGCTGCCAACTTCATCAATGCTGTTCATACCGAAGATTACATTACTGAAATAAGCGACTTGATATTGACCGATGCGTTCGAATTTCTTTGCGACCTTTGGAGCGATAACGAAGCTGTTGGCGATAATAACCCAGACGGCACATTTAAGCGATAAACAGCGACGCGGCGATTACTCGCCGCGTCTCTCTTGGCTTTTATGCTGACGCGACCAGGCGGTAACGAGCCGAGCTGCTTTTATGCGATGCTACACGGTCTTGACTGACCGCGGCGGCACCCGTTGCTTTCGCTCAGTCCGGCTGAGACTGTCCGCGAGCTAGTAGATTTGCACAGAAAAGCCGGGTCATTTCTGACCCGGCAATTCTGCACTGAATTATTCTGAAATTGTTCTTGCTATTTGGTTCTAATTTCTATACCTTTGAAGGTTTCATTTTCATCATCAAGTATTACGTATACATTGTATTTATAGTCGTAGCTCCCGCCTAATTCATCTATGATGAACTTCAAAATTTCATCTTTATTCAGTTTTCCATGTTCTATCTTTTTTACGTTCATTTATATAAACTCCTTTTCATATATCCCCCAGGGGGGAAGGGGTTTCCCCCTTTTTCTTATGCCAACTTTTTCAATAATTCTACAATTTTCTCTTGGCTTAATTCGCCGCTTTCTTCAATCGTATCGATAATTGTTTGAATTTCGGTTTTTCTAACGTTGTTTTCATCAACCGGCTTAATAATTTCGCGTCTTGCAATCAACATCTTTTCAATTCGTTCGGCGTTTCTAAATTCATCGTTGTCGCCTTCAACTGTTGTCAACCATCTTGATAACGTCTTTTTTGATTGAATTGAACGGATTGCTTTAATCGTTTCATCATAATCAAGTTGGTCAACGTCGGCCTGTTCGTATTGCGTTACGGGTTTTTCTTTTGGGTCTAGAAGCTGGCGGGCCTCTTTTAGGATTTGTTCTTTCTTGATAACCTCGGTCATTTCGGCCTCATAAGTGCTTTTGCCTTTTTGCTTTTTAAGACGGCATTTGATTGACTGAACCCTTTTAAGTTCTTTTGCTACCGCCTCAACTGAACCCAGCTCTGCCGCTACTGCCTCGACCTTTTTTAGATTTGTCATTTTTTTTCGCTCGCTTTCGTTTATTTTTTGAATGATTTATTATTCATTCATTAATTACATTATAACATGCTTTCAGCTATTCGTATACTGACGTTCTGCATAGAGTTTGGAAATTTTTTCTGTCTATTATGACAGGAATATTTCTCTGTGCAAATAGCCTAAAATTATGACCGATTTCTGTGCATTTCGGCAGCGCCTGGCGCGGCGGCGCTCGCAACAGTACCCCTGCCCAAAATAACAGTTCGCAACAGTACCCCTGCCCAAAATAATATCCTAAATATAGAACAGGATAGTCGCTGCAGCGAGGCATCTATGTAGGCAGAAAATCTTGTAATTCTTACGCTACTTCTTACAGTATATCAGCGCCGCGGCATTAAGTAAGCTGATATACGACGCGCACCCTGGCCCAGCGACAGTTTGTAGATATACGTCGGAAACTAAAGCCTTTATTAATTATATATATAATTATATGAGTAATTTACGCGCTACGCGTCCATACTTAAAAATAACAAGTACGTGGGTGATTTAATAATAATTTATAAGCCTTTATTATTACGAACGCGCAACGAGTTTAATATTTATCTGGATTCCTCACGGTATCTACAATGTCAGAATCATACTTGTAGCTATCATGGGTAGCCAATGCGCGTATATTATAATTAGGAGGTGATTGTATGCCAGATAATGGATTGGTTCAACTTATAACATGTCGGAGATGTGGCATGCAAAAGGAACCATCAAGTCGAGATAAGCACCTCTGCGTGGAATGTGCGAAGGCTGAGAACTCACGAGTTACATACTACAGGCAGCATCAGGAGGATTGGGTCGCGGCGGCTAAGGAGCAAGGCATAGACCTGTGGCTACAACAGCCAGGTGAGACACAGTGGGAGTACACTGTCTGGGTTAAGTACAGGGATAGCTATCCCGGCAAGAAACCGTCGTATCGCAGCGTCGCGGAGGAGCTCGGAATTACCTACAACGTGGTTAGTAAGATTGCACAGCGTTGGAGCTTCCCTATGAGGATGCAGGCTTGGATGGTTGAGTGTGACCGGATTACTATGCTGCAGCGCAGAGATGAGATTTTGAACATGAATAAGGAGCATGTAGATATGGCTGCTATGCTCCGAGAAAAATTGAAGACATCAATTGAAGCTATTGACCCAGTGGCGCTTAAGCCAGGTGAGATTGCTAGCTTAGCTAAGTTGGCAACTGAGATGGAACGTAAGGCCCGCATCGACACTGTGGCTCAAGAGGAAGCCAGACAACCACTGCTTGTAGATACCGGCAACCCGAATCTTAAGAAGAATGAGACTAAGAAGGATGACCTCAAGGAGGTTATGGACATCTTACTTAAGGCCGGTGCGCTTGGTGACATTACTCACATCGGAGTACGCCACACGGAGACTACTGAGGTTGCCCTTGTAGATAAGGATGGTCAAAGCTCATCAATTGTGATGGAGGAAGATTAGTCGATGGCAAAGAATAAGAGAATGTATGGAGAGCATAAGTCCGAGGACTTTGCAGACGGCACGAGGCGCTGTGTCTTCTGTGGACAGATTAAGCCGCTTGTAGATTTTCCGAAGAATGGTAAGGATGCTCAGGGAAATGTTGTCTACAGACAGGATTGTAAGGTCTGTTACAACATTAGGCGTAACGAGAACCGTAATAAGAAGAAGCACTCTGACTTTATTGGAGGTCAGAAGCGCCGTGGTGAGGAGAACCCAAATTTCTCACACCAGGATTGGAAGAACTGCTTGATTTACTTTGGAGGGAAATGTGCCTATTGTGGAGGCACTCCAAGAAAGAATCAACGATTAACTAAAGACCACCTTCTGCCCGTTAGTCAGGGCGGTGAAACTATACCGGAGAATATTGTACCTGCATGTTTTTCATGCAACAGTTCTAAGGGAGCTGAGGACTTCAAAGATTGGTTTATGAAACAATCTTTCTTTAGTCAGGATAGTCTTAATGCAATATTCAAATGGCGTTCTATAATGCGGCAAGCAGGTGAGAAATAAATAAGGAGGTGATAACATGATTGAACAGGTTACTACTTTAATGGGAGCTCTTGGTACTATTGCATTTGTGGTATCAGTTATTACACAGGTTATTAAGGGTGTCAAGCCACTGGATAAACTGCCGACTGATATTCTGGTCTTTATCTTGTCAATTGCACTTACTCTTGTAGCTTTCTTTGCTTACGTGTCATATGCTGGTCTGGCGATTCTGTGGTACTATGTCGTTGGTGCTGTGATTGCTGGGTTTATTGTTGCGTTTGTGGCAATGTACGGCTGGACTAAGCTTAAAGAGCTCTGGGACCGATTTAAGACTGGTGAATAAGAGATTATGCCTCTGTCTAACACAGGCAGAGGCAACTCTTTAAGGAAAGGAGGCTTTGCATTGGACTTATCTAAAGTCGATTCTACAGAACTACAGAAGTTACTTACGCCGAGATTAACAAAATACATTCCATTTGAACCAACACCGAAGCAGAGAGCTTTCTTACTTATGAATCAGACTAAGGAGATTCTTTATGGAGGCGCTGCTGGCGGTGGTAAATCAGTTGCTCAGCTTATGGCTGCTCTACAGTTTGTAGATATTCCAGGCTATTCAGCTATTCTCTTTCGTAAGACATATGCTGACTTATCTCTACCAGGTGCTTTGATTGACATGTCGAAGCAATGGCTTATGCCGTTTGTAGAGGCGAAGGAAGTAAGATGGTCTGAGAAGGATAAGCAATATACATTTCCTTCAGGTGCTTCGTTGAACTTTGGTTACTTAGAATCAGCAAATGACTGTTATAGGTACCAAGGCGCGGAGTTCCAGTATATAGGAATGGATGAAGTTACACATATTGACCCGGCTAACTACCGCTACTTGTTTTCACGTCTTAGAAAACCTAAGACACTACAAGTTCCATTGAGATTCAGAGCCACGGCTAACCCTGGTGGAGCTTTTGGTGAGTACTATTATCAGCGATTCTTTGTTGAGGGGCCCGATAAAGGACGCATATTTATTGGAGCGGGACTTGATGATAACCCGTACCTTGATGCAGATGCTTATCGTGAATCACTTGATGAGCTTGACCCTATAGAAAGAGAGAGGTTATTGAATGGTAACTGGGAGATTAAGGCTTCTGGTGACATGTTTAATAGACATTGGTTTAACATTGTACCATTTGATAATGTACCGCCTGGGGCAAGAACAGTAAGATTCTGGGATATGGCTTCTACAGACCCTGCTAAGAGAAAGAAAACAAAGTCA
>LFRM01108050.1_pt2 | contig 16824 bp, 16 predicted proteins | sample 618341 | NCBI WGS metagenome assembly LFRM01 (sample SAMN03654438, study PRJNA283298) | anaerobic digester metagenome | isolation source: pool of bioreactors CSTR01a, CSTR02a, and CSTR03a thermophilic anaerobic... | place: Denmark: Kgs. Lyngby | collected 2014-05-21 | reverse complement strand
ATTTCAAACACACCCATCGCAAAAGGAATCCCCAAGATATTGTAAATAAACGCCCAGAATAGATTTTGCTTGATATTACGCATTGTTGCTCTTGACAAACGAACCGCTTTTTCAACATCCATTAAGTGATTATTCATCAAAACAATATCAGCCGATTCAATCGCAACATCCGTACCACTTCCAATAGCAATTCCGATATCCGCTTGGACTAAAGCGACAGAATCATTAATACCATCACCAACCATTAAGACACTATGACCCTTATCTTGAAGTTCTTTCACTTTGTTCCCTTTGTCTTCTGGCAACACTTCAGCTATCACTTCATCGATACCAGCTAGTTTTGCGATGTACTTCGCTGTTTGTTCTTGATCTCCCGTAATCATCACACTTTGAATACCCATCTTTTTCAAAGCTTGAATTGTTTCATACGCATCTTCTTTAATCACATCAGCCACTGCCACAAACCCAGCTAACTCGCCATCAAGACTCATAAACATCACCGTTTGGCCAATGGCAGATAAATCAGAATACTCTTTCATCACCTGATCAATGGATACACCATTCTCTCTCATCAGTCGAGCATTACCAACCAGAATTTTTTGTTTGTTATACATTCCCTGAATACCAAAACCATGAATTGCTTCAAAATCATCAATGGAAATCAAGTCTATATTTTCTGCATTGGCATTCTCAACAATCGCAAGAGCCAATGGATGTTGTGAATACTTCTCAATACTCGCGAATAGTTGTAAGAATTCACGTTGTTGCAGTTTCAACGAATGTAACTGTGTCACAATCAGAGAACCATGGGTCAACGTATTGGTTTTATCAAACAAGACTGTATCGATATGAGCAGCTTTCTCCAGTGTCTCTGCACTCTTAATAAAGATTCCTTGTTTCGCTCCTTGACCAGTACCAACCATAATTGCTGTTGGGGTCGCTAGCCCTAAAGCACATGGACACGCAATCACTAATACAGACACAAAATGCAAGAGACTTTGTTCTATATCTTTGGTCACTAGCATCCAAACGATAAAGGTCAATACCGCAATGGCCATCACCGCAGGAACAAATATTCCTGAAATTTTATCGACCAACTTTGAAATAGGAGCTTTATGAGCTTGGGCATCTTCCACTAACTTCACGATCTTCGCAAGCTTCGTATCACCTAAAATAGCAGTTGCTTGTATCGTCAAGGTTCCACTAGCATTCATCGTCCCCATAATTACTGAATCACTGATGTCTTTATCAACAGGAACACTTTCTCCAGTAATCATCGATTCATCCACAGCACTGCGACCACTAACAATCACTCCATCGACTGGAATCGAACTACCTGGTTTAACGATGATCAAATCGTTCAGTGCTATCTCATCACTATCTATTTCAATTTCAACTCCTTCTTTCAATAGAGTGGCAGTTTTTGGTTTCAAGTTCAACAATGCTTCAATTGCTTCAGAGGTTTGTCCTTTACTTTTTGCTTCTAAGTATTTCCCAAACATAATCAGCGCCAACACAACGACCGCTGATTCATAGTATAAATGATGAACTGCGTGATGATCACCCAGAATCAGTAAGACGGTATTATAAACAGAATAGATAATCGCTGCTCCGGTACCCACTGCAACTAATGAATCCATGTTTGGCGCTTTTCGAATCAAGTTCTTAATCCCTCTTGTATAGAAGTGCCTACCAAGATAAATGACCCCAACAGAAAATACTATCTGTGCTATCGCAAAGTTTATAGGATTAACATCGGGATGAATAATTTCTGGCAATGGCAAACTAAATTGACCAAGCATCGTACTCATTGCTATATACATCACGATAAACGACAAAATCAGAGCAATAATGACTTCACCCTTTTGTTTCTTTAATTTTTCTTTTTGTTCATCATATCGTGATGAAGTCATTGCTACATGGACCTTCGCTTGATAACCACTGTTTTCAATTTGTTGGATAATCTCTGGTGTCTTAACAAGACCAGGGTTAAAGATAACTTTTGCTTGATTGCTAACAAGATTAACAACTACCGAATCAACACCTGCTAGTTTTAAAACATCTTTTTCTACAGTATTCACACACATTGCACAGGTCATCCCATCAACATCTAGAATAACTTCCTTCAACTCATTCATGACAGAACCATCGTATCCTGCCTCACGAACAGCATGTAGAATAGTTTCATCACTTACTGTATCTTGCATCGTGACCGTTGCTTTATTGGTCAGTAAATTCACTTCACTCAGTTCAACGCCCTCTACCTTTGAGATGGCTTTTTGAACAGCACTACTGCACATCGCACAGGTCATGCCCTCGATTGTATATGTTTTTTCTTTCATGCACTCACCTTCTTTAACAAATCAATAACTTCATTCATTTTATTGTGTTTCAAATCCTCATCATCACTATTAAACGCCTCAAAAACACAATGTGACATGTGTTGTTTAATAAGTAAATTGTTAGCTTTCTTAATCAAAGCATTGACTGCCATAATTTGATTGGATATATCCACACAATAGCGATCATCCTCAATCATCTTGATCGATGCTTCTAAATTGCCTTGTGCTATTTTCAAGAGTCTAGCAACTTCTTTCTTCTCTTTATTCATTCTTCACCTCTACCCCCCCTATGGGGGATATTGATACTTTATTACAAACACTCTATTCAGTCAACACTTTTACATAAAAAAAGAACAACCGAAATTGTTCTAATCCTCTAATAAACTATTTAAAGCAATCTCCATCATGTGAGTGAACGAGTTTTGTCTTTCTTCTGCAGTTGTTTCTGCTTTTGTTATCAGCGAATCACTAACTGTGATTAAACAGGCAGCATTTTTACCCAAGTAGCGAGCATTCGCAAACAACGCAAAACTTTCCATTTCAACCACTAGTGCTTGATGTTCATCATAAATGGTTTCAACATGACTACTATCTGCACGATAGAAAACATCTGAAGAATGAATTGTTCCTTTGAAAATATTATATCCTAGTTTTTGAGCTGATCGTTCAAGCTTCATATTAAGTTCTGCACTTGGTTTTAAGACATCTTCTTCAAAACCAAAAGCAACTTTTCCGTAACTACTTTCTGAATAAGCAGCTTCAGCCAATACGACATCATATAAATTGACTTTGGTTGTGTATGCTCCTCCTGATCCAATACGAATAATATTCTTGACGTTGTAGACCGTATACAATTCATAAGAATAAATACCGATACTAGGCATTCCCATTCCTGAACCCATGACAGTTACAGGTTTGCCTTTGTAGGTCCCAGTGTATCCAAACATGTTACGGACTGTGTTAATTTGAACTGGATTTTCTAAAAACGTTTCAGCAATAAATTTGGCACGAAGTGGATCACCTGGCATTAAAACAGTTTCAGCGATTTGATTTACTTGTGCAGAAATATGTGGTGTACTCATTATCATTACCTTTCCTTTCTTCATTATTCTATCATAATTGTCTCTTAATCGAAATCAGAAACACCCTTTTTAATACTCTGTAGTGCCCGACGAATTTCTATCTCACTATTCTTTATCGACAATTCAGGTAGATCATTTAAACTAAAATATTTTGTTTCTGTTACTTCGTGGGAAAAGTTATTGTCTCCATCAATAATCTCACCAAAAAAATAGATAACATACTCACTAATTAGTGACTGCATTTTGGGTTTGTACTTGTCTCTAAAAAACACCCCTAATAATTTGTGAATTGCCACATTGTAACCAGTCTCTTGTAAACATTCTTCAATAGCCGTTTGTTTTGGACTATCAAAGACATCGCACCAACCTCCTGGTAGAGAATACTTACCATCCGCGGCCTCTTTGACCATTAGGAATTTTCCCTTTTCGTTCAATAAGAGTACTCGAACACTGATGCTTGGAGTCGGGTAGAGATCGCGTTCATAAAAATCGGTTTCTAAGGGTTGCTCAACCACTTGATTAATCATCTCTGTACTGAGTTCCATCAGTTCTTGGTAGTTCTCAAGGGCATAAGGATCACTGCTGTATTTTAATCCGATTTTGGAAATTGCGTGGACTCGCATTATAAATTGTTCAATTGTCATTTTTATCTCCTCAGTTTTATTATAACACTCAATTAAAAAAAGTTATTACTGGCTATCATCTAACATTTTTGTAAGAAATAGAAGATTTTGAAGATTTTTAAGAGAATGTGATATAATCAACTTATGAAAGGAGTACTTATGTTTACATGGATCGACGGTAACGTGAACACACTAATCGCAACCCTTAGTCCAAACAGTATTATCCTCAATCAAAAAGCTGCTTCATATTTCTGCGATGTGCGCTTTGTAAGTGTAGGATTGGATTCAGAGAAAAACTTAGTGGCAATTCACCCTGTTACAAAACAGGAATTAGATTTATCAATCTTTACCCCTCAACAGCTTCATAAAATTTCGATTGGTAATGGGTATGCGAAAGTCTCCAATACAAGTTTAAATACTATGATTGCTAATCAGATTAATAGAGAACTTAATAATGTGAAGTTTAACTGTTATTTTGATGAAAAAAGTAAACACTTGATCATTGACTTGAATCAAGAAGTCAAAAAGGAGAATTAATATGGACATGCCATGGATTTGGTTTATTATCGCTATTGCTTGTATTTTATTTGAAATGATTACTCCATCTACTTTATTGACCATTTTCTTCTCATTTGGAGCTTTATTTGCTTTATTAACCTCTTTCTTTATCGATAACGTTTTACTACAAACCGTTGTCTTTCTGATTGTTTCTTTTGCCAGTTTATTAAGTATGAGACCCTTCTTTAGCGCAATGTTGCGTGGAGAAACAGTTTCTACGAATACTGATCGAATCATTGGCACACAATTTACTTTAGAAGATGATTTAGTGAAAGATAAGTGGTATCAACAACGTGTCAACAACAATACTTGGAGTATTGTTTCATCAACTAACAAAGAAATCTCAAAAGGTACACTGGTTGAAGTCATCAGTATTGATGGAGTCAAGCTTGTTGTCAAAGAGATAAAGGAGAAAGAATAGTATGAATTTATTTTTAACGATGGTAGTTCAAGATATTTTACCAATCATTGCTTTAGCAATCGGCTTATTGATTGTCTTATTCGTCATCTTCTACTGTATTCGCATCGTTTCTCAATCCGATGCCTATGTCATAGAACGTTTAGGAGCCTATAACCGAACACTCGAAAAAGGACTTCATTTCATCCTTCCTTTTGTTGAAAGAGTTTCCAACCGAGTCACTTTAAAAGAAATAGTCAAAGACTTTGCACCCCAACCAGTTATTACTAAAGATAACGTTACGATGCAAATCGATACGGTAGTCTATTTTTCAATCACAGATGCCAAGCTCTATACTTATGGGATTCATAATCCAATTAATGCCATTGAAAACTTAACAGCTACAACGTTAAGAAACATCATTGGGGATCTTGAGTTGGATCAAACTCTAACATCAAGAGACATCATTAATACAAAAATGAGAGCAATTCTTGATGAAGCGACCGATCCATGGGGAATTCGTGTAACACGTGTTGAAGTTAAAAATATACTTCCTCCGCGCGATATCCAAGATGCGATGGAAAAACAAATGCGTGCTGAACGTGAACGCCGTGAATCTATCTTAAGGGCTGAAGGTGAGAAAGCATCCGCAATCTTAGTAGCTGAAGGGCAAAAAGAAGCAGTCATCTTGAATGCTACTGCAAAAAAAGAAGCAATGATTGAAGAGGCATTAGGACAAGCTCAAGCGATGCAATTAGTATTTGATGCTCAAGCCTATGGTATCGAGAAAATTAAAGCAGCTCATCCTTCGGATGAATACCTCAAGCTTAAGAGTTATGAAACACTAGAAAAAGTGGCTGATGGAAAATCCACAAAACTCATTATTCCTTCAGACTTACAGAATCTAGCGACAACCGTCACCTCTGCTAAAGAATTCTTTACACAAGAAAATAATTAAAAAGAAACTGCGATCTCAATCTCGCAGTTTCTTTATTTACTCTTCCATGCATTTTTACGATTATTTTTCCTATGTTTAATGGCTTTAATTTCTCGATTTTTAGGCTCAATCATAAATTCAACCCCATCAAGAACATTATAGCCTTTAATGCGATACCCCATTCGAGTTGTCAAGCGTTCTACAATCGATAAACCTAAACCAAATTGACCATTTGTTCCTTTTTCGTATGGTTTAAATAGTTTCTCAATCCGATCGGTTGCCATTTGTTCGCCATCGTTATAAACCTTGATACTTTCCTGTTTCACACTAATTCGAATCTGGGTTTTCGCATATCGAAACGCATTCTCCAGAAGATTTTCAATACAAATTCGCCACGATTCATCATCTCCTTGATAAATCACATCATCAATATCTGCGATTACATTTATTTCGGTACGAATTGGATACATCGCCAAGATAACTTTATCGACAATCATCTTAATTTCAACTGGGTTTAGAACCACCGGCATGTCTTCTTGAGCATCAATTTGATTTAACAATAAAAGAGAATGTGCTTTTCGTTCTAAACGATCTGCATTTTCTAAAATGACATCTACACTTTTTTCTAAGGTATCATATGGATAAATTCCATCCTTAATACTTTCGGAGTATGTTTTGATGGTCGTTATGGGTGTTTTTAAATCATGAGAAATGTTATGAATCATTTCCATCTTAACTTTCTCTTGACGGCTGATTTCTTTTTCCATTTCGACGATACTTCGGCTGACATCCCCTATTTCATCTAAGCGATCAATATCGAGCTCCAGATTTCGATTTCCTTTTTCTTGATTTCTGATGTTGGTCAAATACTTAACGATTTGATTGAGCGGTTGAATAATCGAAGAAATCCAAACCAAAAAGATTAGGTAAACAACAATGATGGTCACTAGCACAATGAATAAAATCATTTGTAATAGGATTTCTCTAAAATTGAATTGATAATCTTTAGAAATAATCGTCGCAATCGACAAGTTATCATCGATGTGTTTAACTACATAAAGTTCTTTGTTGTTGCTTTCATTGAATCGATAACTCTCAATAGGCTTCGATTGGCTATCAACTTTCGACACCAAAATGTTTAGTTTTTCAATTGTTAATTCTTGTGGTTTACTAATAAGAGGCTTTTCTTTGGTTTTATCAAAGATGACATGAGTCACTAGAGGATCTTGGTAATCAAACAAGAGTTCAGTGTCTTCTTGTAGTTTTGAGTACCGATAGACCAACTGGTTTTGACTTCGATCAATTAGCTTTAGCATCTCACTATTGACAAAACTATCGATGTACGTTTGTAATATAAAATAACTCAACAACAACAACACTAAAGAAATCGTTATGATTATTCCGATTAATTGCTGCGTAAGATTGAGACTTTTAATTGAATTTCTTAATTTTTTATACATTATCCTAACCGGTATCCATAACCATAGATGGTATGAATATTTAGCTCTGGCATCTTCTTGCGTAGACGTCTTAAGGTATCATCCACAACTCGATCGCTACCAAAGTAATCGTTTCCCCACACTTCATTTAAGATGTATTCCCGATCAAAAGCAACACCTTGTTTTCTCGCAAACATCATAAGTAGCTCAAACTCTTTTGTTGTTAGTTCGATTTCATCTCCATTTGTATATACTTTTCTTTGAATTTCATCGATGACATAACCATCCACTTCCATCTTATTTTGCCCTAAATTATAAACTCGTTTCATCAGGTTGTTAACACGAATCACCATTTCTTTTGGCAGAAAAGGTTTCGCAATATAATCATCGCTACCTTTTTCAAGACCAACAAGTCGGTCCAATTCGTGAACACGTGCGGACATAAAAATTACAGGAACACTGGAATTTCTTAACTTAATTTGATCGATTAAATCAAAACCACTTTTTTCCCCCAGCATAATATCTAAAATCCATAAACTAACATCATCTCTTTCGATATCTGCCATTGCTGATTCGTAGGTTAGGTACGAGCGAACTTCATACCCATCAGCTTCTAAGTACGATTTCACTAAATCATTTAATTGTTTTTCATCTTCAACAATTCCGATGACTGGTTTCATTTTGCCTATCCTTTCTGTTAATTAATATCCTCTTTGAACAATGTAATCAATTACTTCATCAACAATGCTGTCGCACGTCACTTGGTCTTTAGCTTCGACCATGACACGAATTAGTGGTTCAGTCCCTGATGGTCTAACAAGTATTCGTCCATCTTTGTTTAAGCGAGTCTCAACCTCAGCAATGAATTGATTAATACTAGCATCCTCTAGAACATTTTGTTTATCCTTAACCTTTAAATTCTTAAGAGTTTGTGGATAAATAACAAGTCCATTGGTTAACTCTTTGAGGCTCTTGTTTTCATGAACCATAATCTCGACGAGTTTAAGTGCTGTTAAAACACCATCTCCAGTATGAGCAATATCTTTGAAAATAATATGACCTGATTGTTCTCCACCAATCACACCATCTTCTTGACCTAAAACTTCAAACACATATTTATCCCCTACTTGGGTCGAACGATAATCGATTCCTTCTCTTTCAAGTGCTCTGAATAAACCTAAGTTTGCCATGACAGTTGTGACTACTAAGTTATTTTTAAGTTTGTTATTCTTCTTCAAATACTTACCAACAAGATACAAAACATCATCCCCTGTTACAAGTTCACCTAGATGATTGACACCGATACAACGATCCGCATCCCCATCAAAAGCAAAACCTGCATCCGCTTTTAACTCTAATACTTTTTCGATTAGTTGCTCTGGATGTGTGGACCCACATTTTGTATTGATGTTGTAACCATCCGGTTGATCATTCATGACAACAACTTCCCCACCAAAGAGTTCAAAAGCTTTCTTAGCTGTTGATACACTAGCTCCATTGGCACAATCCAAAACAATCTTCAGTCCACTTAGATCCATTGATAAGTTTTCTTTTAAATAATCCATATAGGCATGAATCGTGTTTTCATCATCATAAACAATAACTCCTAAGTTATCACCATTGACCCATTCCAACTCAAATTCATTGTCTAAATAACGCTCTATATATTCCTCTGTGTCAGGATCCATCTTTTCACCAAGTTCACTAAACAGTTTGATCCCATTGTCATAATATGGATTGTGACTCGCTGAAATCATCACCGCTCCCACTGCATCGCTATTGGCTGTGATATAAGACACTACTGGTGTAGGAACTACGCCAAGTAATTTAACATCCATACCCATACTTGCTAGTCCACTTGCTACTCCTGCTTCAAGCAGTGATGAGGATAAGCGGGTGTCCATTCCTACGTATACATTCTTTTTACCGTGTTTGTTGTAAAGAGCATTGCCTAAACACGCTCCGACTTTAAATGCTTGAAGAGCATCTAAAGTGTAGTTAACTTTTCCTCTAAATCCATCGGTACCAAAATACTTCATCGTTAATTCTCCTTCTGTGTTACAACGATATCTATTTCATCACTTACTAATCGGTAGGTCACTAATGAGTCTGGTCCTTCGACAACTAATTTAACTTTTTGTGGACCTACACTTATGTTTATCATATCCAACGACACCCGAATCTTGCTGACATCGATTGCATCTAAACGTGCTTGTGTCCCTTCAATGATAACAGTAGCTACCATTGGTGCATTGTCTGGTTTGTTGATTTCATAGTTCTTAATGTTATTCTCAAAGAAGATTTGAGAACCTTCAATTGAACGAGTTGTTTTATCTTTCAGTTTGATATCTAAATTAACTGTCGTGGTATTCATCGAACGAACCCCATCAGGTGTCGGTATAGTCACTTTTAATTTAGTATCAGCTGTTAAGCTTTCCGCATTGATCGGTACTTCAATCATTGATATTTTATTCAAAATATCTTGAGGTGCATACAGTGTTACCGATTCAAAATCCATCGTAATACTATCAATGGCTTTATTGTTTGGAATTGTGCCTGTTGGTTTAATAACAATAGGAACTTGCCTATTTGGTGAAGAAATTGCAACCGAAGCGTTGACAACACTTGGCGATACAACGACATCCATTAATTTTCCATCTTGATCATAAATCTTTACTTGTGCTTCGATCGTAAAGGATTCTTTTTTATCCTTTACATCAATCAAGGCTCTTACCATTGAGATGGAGTCTAATTTTTCATTAGAGGCATTAATTGTAACTTCACTTAAATCTAAGATTGGCTCTGAAACAATATACTGTGCATCCAAACGATCTAAATTAATAAATTCTGGAGTCACCACGAAGGTTCGACTTGACTTGCGTTGTAGTGAAACATCCGCATATTCTGGACTTAAGACAACACTTAATCCAGGTAAAAATCCTTTTGTACCAAATTTTACTCGATGATTTCCTTCGCTCAAAGCTTCTAAGTCCAATACAACTGAAACTTGTCCGTCATTCTTCATGGCGTTGACGGTCACAAAGTCTCCTGTTACCACAGCTGTTACATTGTCTGGAATACCCACGACATCCATCATTTCTTTGTTGACGAGTGTTTCTATTGTAACGTTATCAAAGGTATAACTTGATGTTATTGAGTTTGCTTGTTGATTTGAATAATTGACAGAAATAAACAAGAGTGCAGCGATTGCTAATGAAACAAGAGATGCATAGCGATTAGAATACAACAATTTATCAACTATCAACGCAAAAAAGGAAGCAATTCTAAAAAAGGCTCTATTTATTTTATAGAAGATTCCACTCGATGTTTTCTTACTCATGTTTGCCTCCATTCTTTCTTGGAAGTTTCATTGGGTCATCGTCTTGAAGTGCTTTTGTTTTGCGTTGTAACTCTGACATTGATGTAGTTGAAACGTCTTCAAAACTTGTTTCTTTACTCTTTCTAAAGAACGACATCCAATCATTTTCTGGTGGTGTTTCTTCAAAACCTAAACCATTGTACAAGAACTCATACAGTGTTTCCATAGAATCCATAAGTGTTAGTTTACCATTTTGAGCAATTGAAATAGACCCTGTCTCTTCAGAAACAACAACCGTAATCGAGTCCGTAATTTCAGAGATTCCAACGGCTGCTCGGTGTCTTGCTCCAAAACGCGATGGAATTTCTTGGTTGGTCGGTGGGAAATAAGCAGAGGCACACGCAATTCGATCGCCTGTTACAATTACTGCGCCATCATGAAGTGGCGTAGAGGTTACAAATATTGAGGTTAACAATTCTTTGGTGAGATCGGAATTTAAGACTGTCGCATTTTTAATATAATCTTCCAAAGAGATTGATTTTTGTATTGTAATTAATGCTCCTGTTTGGGTAGATGACATTGCAAAGACAGCTTGAACAATTTCGTTGATTAAGTGTTCTTTTTGAGTAATTGACAACTGGGTCAAACTCGAACGTTTGGAACCTTGTCCCATCTTTTCCAGCAATCCTCTTATTTCTGGTTGGAAAATAACAATCACTGCTAAGAACCCCCAGTTGACCAAGAAGTTTAAAACCATATTAAATGTTGGTAATTGAAAGAAGTCTGCGATAATTTTCGCAACAAAAACATAGATGATGCCCTTCATGATTTGCATGGTTCGTGAGTTATTACGAAACACTTTCAACAAATAATGAATCACAATCCATACAATCGCAATATCGACAATACTCCTTGATATTTTAATGAGACTATCAATCCACATAAGAAAATGAACTCCTTTACATCAGAATTATAACATGTTTAGAAGGTATATAAAATGATTTGATAGAGATGTGTTATAATGAATTTCGTTAGAAAAGGACATTTTATGAAACAAATTCAACTTAACAACAAAAACATTACTTTGGTTTTGACCGCTCATGTTTCAAAACAATCGGTGCTAGATGTTCAAGAGACCATTCAGAGAATACAACCCGATTGCATTTGTATCGAGCTTGATGATAAACGTTTAGAAAGCATTAACAACCCTAAAGACCTCTCGTCAATGAAATTAATTGATGTGATAAAAGAAAAAAAAGTAGCAATGGTTGTTGTCAACTATATTTTAGCGAACTATCAAAAGAAAATGGCGGAACACATGGATAGTGGTGTTGGTGATGAAATGCGGGAAGGAATAAAACAAGCGTCATCTTTAAATGTTTTTCTGCAACCGATTGATCGCGATATTCAAACAACTTTTAGCAGGATTTGGCATTCTCTCTCATTTTTTGAGAAAGCTAATTTAGTAGTGTCCTTTATTACAATGATGTTTGATGACCAAGAGCTCAGCGAAGAAGAATTACTTCAAATGAAACAAGAAGACATTTTGAATGAAGCGCTTAAAGACATTACGAATGAATTTCCTACGGTAGCACGAATTCTTGTGACAGAACGTGATCAGTACATGGCACAAAAGATTAAAGAAGCTCCTGGTAATACAGTTGTTGCTATTATTGGTGCTGCTCATGCTAACGGGATCCTACAACATTTACAACAATCAGACATTGCTCTAAATGATTTAGAAGTTATCCCCAAATCATCCATCTTATCAAAAACAGTCAAATACTTACTCCCCATTCTTTTGTTAGCACTTATCTTTTTTACATCTGGAATCGATAAAGTCGGTTCTTGGTTATTCATTGCGGCTGTCGCTGCAGCTATAGGGGCATTACTCATGTTTGCACATCCAATAACCGTTTTAGTGTCGTTTCTTACTGCCCCAATTTCGACATTATCTCCAATACTATCTGTCGGATGGTTTGCTGGGTTAAGTGAAGCGCATTTTAGAGCTCCCACCGTTAGTGATTTCAACTCACTGAACGATGACGCTCGTTCGATAAAAAAAGCGCTGAAGAATAATATTCTTCGAACGCTTCTAATCATGTTAGTAACTTCTTCACTGTCAGCTCTTGTGACCATATTCTTTACGGTTGACGCAATTAAGAACTTCTTCTTTTAAGAGTTATTAAATTACCACTGTTATCAATTAACCTATTTGCATGTTGTGAATAGGTTTTTTCATCGACTTCTAGTTCAAAACCAACTAACCCTAAGTATTGCCGAGAGTTTTGTCTATCCAGTCTTGGATCCCATGTATTGGCCCCGATATGATGATGGTACAACCCACTCGCAAAAAACATCGCTTGTTCACCAAACTTATACTTTAAATCGAGCTGTAAGAGGTCATGGTAGAATTTATAAGTTTCATCTAGATTGAGTACACTTAAATGAATGTGCCCAATTGTCGTTTCTTTTGGAAACATTTTAGAAGAAGTAGTTACTTCTTCTAAAAGATCCTGAACATCCAGTGGCTCTGTGACACCAACTATTTGCCCATCCATTAGAATATCCCATTCTGAAACCGGTTTATCATAATAGATCTCGATTCCGTTTCCTTCAGGATCATCAAGATAGAGAGCTCCACTGTATCCATGGTCTGCTGCTCCTGTTAACCCTATTTGTCGATCAATAAAATCTTTTATTTTTTCACCCATTGCTTTTTTAGTCGGTAATAAATAAGCAATATGGTAGAGGCCTGCTTCGTTTGGATTGCGACTTGTGTCCACTTGGATGAGTTGTAATAATATTTCACCATCAACCCCTAACAGAGATTGTTCTGTGTTTTGACTAATTATTTCTAGCCCAACTACATCGTTATAAAACGTTGTTAGCTTTTCTAAATCACTGACATTAAGTGATGCTTTTTTGATTGTAATCATGTTTTTGTGATAACCAAAACCTGTTTGGTTATATTCCTTTCTATAGCCACTCAGCAGTTGATGGTTTATCATCACATTATTAAATGATTACTTTTTCCATAAATCGTGAGGGTAGAGACCTTGTTTCTTAAACTCACGAATCGCTGTTTGTACAAGTGGCTTATCTTCTTGATACGTTACTCCATACCAACGATCGTTGGATGAATAAACCTTGATACGTGCTGTCTTCTCTTTAATTAATTCAGCGACTGCCGTAGGAATAACATATTCACACTTCATTGGATTTTTATTGTATTCTCTATCTAGAAAATTTTTAAAAAGAACTTTCATTTCTTCAAAAACTTTTGGAGTAAATCCCCAATAATTCATCGAAACAATTTGGTCACCATTGATGACTTGCCAAATTCCTTCTTCTTCAATACAAACTCTTGAGTTCTGTTTTTCAATCTTTTGAACCTCAACAATTTCTTTTAAATAACCATTTTCTGTTTCACAGATTGCTCGGGTTACACTTCCATGATCAGTTAGAGTGTTTTTTAAAACATAGCCAACCATTCCGTAATGGCTGTCTTTCACTTCGGTGGACAAGAAGTTGTGCATTAATACAAAGGATGCTTTTCCATAATAATCATCTGCATTAATTACCATAAATGGATTGTCTTTGACAAGGGATTCTGTTGCTAACATTGCATGGACAGTTCCCCATGGTTTTTCGCGACCCTCAGGAACACTATATCCCTCTGGTAAATCATTCATATCTTGATAAGCATATTCAACATCAATAAAAGGACGAATTTTACTGACAAGAGATTCTTCAAATGCTTGTTCATGCTCTTTTCGAATAATTAGAATTAATTTTTTAAAACCTGCCTGAATTGCATCGTAAATCGAAAAATCAATAATACTTTCTCCATTATCTCCTACAGTATCAATTTGTTTAAGGCCACCATAGCGTGAGCCCATGCCAGCTGCTAAAATTACAAGTATTGGTGTTTTCATTAGTTTCCTCCTAATTTCACCTTCCATTATACAACAATTTAGTTGGAAGTGTTAATAGGATACAGATCTTCGATTTGTTTACTGTTGAATCACGTTATAAAAGCATTAGTTGTAACTATCAGCACTGACATTGTTTTGATTGATCGGTCTCTTTAATCTTTATCGTCTTTAGGGTTGTGTCGGTGTTGTGATCTATCCCTTTTATTGTTTCCATCTTCCCTCCTTGATATACTTTTTATATCAACATGGTGATAATATCAAAGTTTAGGAGCACAAACAACGAAGATGCCCAAAAAAAGAATCCCAAAGGATTCTAAATAATTGCAATTTCTTCTTTAATTTGTGATGGTCTTTCTAAAACATCTCGTTTATTAATCTCATCCAACAACATGACTACTTCTGAAGGTAGTTCTATTAAGTAATCTGGATTTTCTTTTCGTAAGGTATGTTCATCGCGAAAGCCCCAACTCACTGCAATTGCTAAAGCATTGACGTTATGAGCTGTTTGTATATCGATTTCACTGTCACCAATCATAGCTAATTGATTGGTTGATATCATCATTTCTTGTGCTACTAGCTGTAACAGCGAAGGATCGGGTTTCTTTGGTAAGTTTTCTTGTTCACCAATAACATCAACAAAAACAATTTCTTTAAAATGTTGTTTAATCAAGTTGACCCCAAATTCATGGCGCTTGTTGGTAACTACTGCTAATAAATAGCCTCGCTTTACCAACTCATTGAACATTTCTACAATTCCTTCATACGGTTTTGTTTTCATCATGTAGCGTTGACCATAGACTTCTAAAAACTCATGATAAGCTTCTTTAACAACTTGTTCATCGACATTGTCTGGTAATATCTGCTTAACAAAATTATTGATACCATTACCAAGTGCTTTTTGACAATAACCAAGCGATCGGATTGTGTAACCTCTTTTTTGAAGAACATAGTTTGCACTATCTACTAAATCGTCAATGGTATTTAAAAGCGTTCCATCCAAATCAAAAACAAGACCTTTTATATGTTTTTTCTCAAACGAACTTGATTCAATCTCTAAGGTCTGTTTGTTTTTTTTACGACTTTGTACTGTTTCTTTAACAATCAGCTGTTTGGTAAAGGTTTGGTAAATGCTAATTAAAAAAACAACAATTCCTAAAGCAACGACCCCCACTCCAACATAAGGTAAAAACTTAACCATTTCACCGAGTCCAAAACCGTTAATATCATTCAAAAGATTGGTCACATGGATCCAACCAAACCCAACAATCGCTAACATGATTCCTGTAAATAGACCATAAATGCTAGGATTTATTCTGCGTCGTGTTTTCACTTTGTTTTTATCTGCCATAATAACCTCTTATCTCACCGATACATTTTATCATAACCTATCTCAAACGACAATTGTCACTCAAGAGATGCTAATTTCTCAATGATAATTTTATCTTCAATTAGCTTTAAGTAACGAGTTCGAATCGTTAACGTTTCTCTAATTTTACCATTAAACTCTTCGAGTACAAGTGTCCCATACCGTAACTGTGGATTATTCAGTACCCAGGTCTTCAGGTTCGAGAAGTTTGTTTGTTGGTACAACGTCCCCTGTTCTTCTAGCTTTAATAACGACAGCGTTAGAGGCTGGATAACATCGTGGCTGTTCGCATGGCACAACAAATTCAAATATCCCTTAGACACGGCTTCATCCATGGAATCAAAAATTGTTTTAATTACAATCGCATCTTTTTGATCCACAAGATTTAGATAACGTGCATCAAAATTGATAGGTTGATACTTATTTTCATGATATCGATAGACTTTACCCTTTTTAAGAAGATAAAAATCATTCCCCACTTTTTCATCATTAACAATAAAGTTTCCATCACCTAACAGCTGAATCTCAACTTCCTGTGATAACTTCAATAAATCTTCAAGCACCACTTTACCGTCTCCTGTCATAAAAGTAGAATACACTACTTTACCAAAATTCATATGAGGGAAAATGTTTACTTTCTGATAACCAAAAGCTTTCTGAACAACAAAATCTTGATATTCATCATTAGTGGGTGTTAAGACAATGTGTTCACTCATTAACATTGCTCCTGCAGAAAGCCCCATTACAATACCTTGATAGTTTTTTAAAAACTTTTTAACTTTCCTATCTTTTAGAAAGTCCATAAACTGTAAAGGATTTCCGC
>LFRM01096245.1_pt1 | contig 16826 bp, 12 predicted proteins | sample 618341 | NCBI WGS metagenome assembly LFRM01 (sample SAMN03654438, study PRJNA283298) | anaerobic digester metagenome | isolation source: pool of bioreactors CSTR01a, CSTR02a, and CSTR03a thermophilic anaerobic... | place: Denmark: Kgs. Lyngby | collected 2014-05-21 | reverse complement strand
CTCGCAGATTGGGTGTTCATACCGGAGCTGTTCCGGCTCACCAGTGTGGATCGGATATATGTCCTGGTCCATCAACTGCTGCACATTGCCAACTCAGGTTATTACACAGCGCAATCAGCGAATTATCTCATCACTTCCCTGCTGATTGAGATGTCTGATCAAGCTTTGAAGTCCACTTTACAGGAAAAGCAGGGCCAGAACTCAGGCCAAATTAACAGAATTGCCAGTTGGATTAAGGCGAACATCGAAAAGCCCTTAACTCTGGAAGGGATAGCAAGGGAGTTCGGTTACAACAAAAATTATCTGACCCGCAAGTTCCGTGAGGAACTGGGAGTGACCACCCAAAAGTATATCAACCTTTGCAAGATAGGCAAGGCGAAGGAACTGCTGTACCGTTCCAACATGAACAACAAGGAAATCGCCTACCAGTTGGGTTTCAACGATGAAAAGTATTTCATGCGCATTTTCAAGCAGTACGAAGGGCTGACCATGCAAGAATTCCGCAACGCATATAACCGGATTCGTTACACAAATAAGTAAGCATGGCGAACATGCTGTAAGTTTGGGGGAAGCGGCGTGAGACTCAGGGCTGGAATGCTTGCAATTATTTGTCTAGTCTTAATATTGAATAGTATCCCGGCAGCTGCGTTTATGTACCAGAGTTACTACGTGGACTATTACGGCACCGCTGTCCCGGCTCCCCACGCTTATGTCCCGCGCAGGCTGGTCTATGGAAGCGACTTGGGTGTGGGCGATCTGAAGTCACCCCAGGATGTTGTCGTCGTGGACAATGCCATCTACATCGTTGACACAGGCAACCACCGCATCATTCACACAGACCTGAGTTTCAACGTGATCAGGGTCATAGACAGTTTTGAGAGGGACGGGAAGCTGGACAAATTCCGCAACCCTTACAGTGTTTTTGTGGATCGAGAGGGGCGGTTGTTCGTAGCCGACAGAGACAACCAGCGGATTGTATGCCTTGATCAAGACAGCCGGTTCGTTTATGAAATCACATCGCCCCACGAGGGATACGAAACGGTCTTTCCAGCTCATTTCCGCTTTCGGCCTGTCAAAGTTGTGGTCGATAAGCTCAACCGCATTTTTGTAATCGTTGAGGGGTTGTTCGAAGGGATTATGGAACTCACGCCTGAAGGCGAGTTCCGGGGCTTTATGGGTGCTCCCAGTGTCAATCCAAGCTGGTGGGATTATTTCTGGTCTCTGATCTATTCGGCGGAACAGCGGAAGCGCACCCGCGACTTCCTGCCTACTGAATACAGCAGCATGGATCTGGATTCAGAAGGGTTTATCTACACCACGATTTCCGGCGGTGAAATCATACCGGAGCAAAGGATTCGGCGTTTAAGCCCAGTCGGTGTGGATGTGCTGAAAAGAGAAGGCCACACTCCTCCGATGGGTGAGGTCCGGATCAGGGATTATCTCTCCGAGGAAGCGACCAGCGGCCCTTCGATGCTTGTGGATATTGTGGCCCGGGAAAACGGCATGTACTCGGTCTTATGCCGCCGCAGGGGCCGGGTATACACATACAACCATTACGGCCAGCTTCTCTATGTGTTCGGCGGTATCGGCCAAGGAGTCGGCTTGACGCAAACAGCGTCCGCTGTGGCGGCCGCCGGGGACCAGCTGCTGGTTTTGGACAGCGGGCTCAATAGAATTACCGTGTTTGATCCGACTGAATATGCAGTGTTGATTCATGCGGCGACCGAGGCGTATGAACGGGGGGACTATGACGGCGCGGCAGAGCTTTGGGGGCAGGTGCTGAGCCGCAATGCCAATAACGAGCTGGCATATATCGGGATCGGCAAGAATCACCTCCAACAGGCCATCACCGCAGGGACCGACGCGGAAGACTACCTGGGCGCCATGCAATACTTCAGGCTCGGCAATGATCGGAAAGGTTACTCCAACGCGTTCTACCGCTATCGCCGGGCAGTTGTGGGAGAGCGGTTCAGCCTGATTATGAACACCCTGTTCGCGGCAGCGATCCTGATATATCTCGGCTGCAGATTCCAAGTGAAAAGGCGGCTGGGCAACCGGTGGCGCAGGACAAGGCTGTATGCCCATATTTCCAGCGACCCGGTCCAGAACAACCACATTTACAAGTTCACTACCAACACATTCGGTTCGCTGCGCTATGCCACCCATGTGATGTTCCATCCTTTCGACGGGTTTTGGGATTTGAAACATGAACGAAGGGGCAGCGCCGCCGCGGCCACAGTCATCCTTGGCTTGGTGGTCTTGACCTATGTTTTCATGCGGCAGTACCTTGGTTACGTCTTCAACACCAAGCAGCCGGAAACACTGAACATCTTCATTGAAATGGCAAGTGTGGCGATACCGTTCCTGATCTGGTGTGCTGTCAACTGGTCCCTTACAACGCTCATGGACGGCAAAGGTACAATGAGGGACATCTACATCGCCAGCGCCTATGCGCTCACACCGATCGTAATCTTCTACGTTCCGGCGACAATCATCAGCAACTGGATTACGTTGGACGAGGGTTCGCTCTTGTATCTGGCGCTTGCGATTGGTGTGTTTTGGGCTGGAGCCCTGTTGGTGTTGGGGACAATGGTGACCCACGAGTATGAGATGACCAAGACGCTTTTGATCGTAATCGCCATTGTGATTGGCATCGCCGCGGTCATCTTCGTGTCACTGCTGTTCTTCATGGTGATTGATTTGCTGCTTCAGTTCGTCAGCGAGCTGTACAACGAGTTCGCCTATCGACAGCAGTGAAGAACCTGCTGCGCAATGAGCATTTTACGCGATTGGGGAGGCAGACCGATGAAGGTTCAACAGCCAGCTATCCGTCTTACACCTGCGGCAGTCATAATTAGTCTTTGTTTCATACTGCTGGTCTCAGCTGCTGTTGATGCCAGGCTGGATGGATTTGATCTCGTTTCGGAAAATGAGTATCTGGAACTGTATTTCAACAGTCAAACAACAGAGATCGCAGTTTATGACAAGGTCAATGATAAAACCTGGTTTTCCAACCCTCAGGATCGGGCTAAGGCCAGAGCCGCCGTGCGTGACAGGCTGAGCAGCCAGGTGGTGATTTTCCACGGCGCAGGTTCCGGCACTGAAAAGAACAGCTACAAGTATAGTGTCCAGTATGAGCAGTATGAGTATTCGTATATCGAAAATGGTGTCAGGGTCGAATACCAGATTGTTGAAGAGTGGCGCAATGAACATTATCTGCCCGTTTTGACCAGTCAGGAAAGGATGCACGATTTCATCCTTGCCAGAATCGAAGACCAACAGGCTGTCAGCGAAATTCTCGATGCCTATCACTTGATCAAGCTGGTGCCGCTGGGAGATCAGGAGCGGGAGCCCATCTCCGGCATTAACGTGGAGTTGGCTTTTGGAGATTACACTCTGGAAGTCCTCAGCCCGGACTATCTTCAGGCATTGGCAGATATCGAGCGGGATGAGCGGCAGCTGGAAGAGCTGAACTTGGCCATTGCGGCTGGTGATGAAAGCCTTGTCACGCAGCGGGACCGCCTGGAGCGGGATCTCAACAGAGCGCGGCAGCGGGCCGACAAGCAAAAGCAAGATATTGTCTGGCGTCTGATGTATGCGGTTCAAAAGCAGCGCGGCGACTTGGACAGGATGGAAGACATCCGGCTCGATGATTTGAGGGCGCTGATTGACAACCCCACATATCTTTTGAAGGACGTTGGCGGATTCATCATCCAGGATATCAAAGAGATTCTCGAGAGTGTGGGCTTTACTCCCATCGACATGATCGAGGATCACAAGATGTACGGGATCGATCCCCATCTTGCCAATATCGAGGTGTTTTTTGTACCGATTGAGTACACAATCGACGGCCCTAACCTGCTGGTCCGGATCCCGTGTTCGGAAATAGTGTATCCCCTCAATGTCGTTGACCGGTATGGCATCAAGCGCACAATACCAATCCAGAGAATAGCGGTCCTGGAGTACTTTGGGTCGGCCAATCTCGACAACGAGGGCTACATGCTTGTACCGGACGGTTGTGGAGCGCTGATTTACCTAAATAACGGGCGGATCAATGAATCGGCGTTCGGGCCCATCGGCGGCGAGTACATCTACGGCTATGACAACGCTTTGGATCCTGCGTCATCGCGGATGGTCTATCCCGAGAGCATGAGATTGCCCGTTTTTGGCATGGTCCAAGACGATCAGGCGTTTTTCGCAATCATCGAGAAAGGAGAGGCATTAGGGACTGTCAGGGCTGATATCGCCGGCAAAATCCACGACTATAACCGGATTTACGCTGAATTCACCACCACGCCGGTCGGGGTTGTGAGCAGAGATGCTGTCGGCGCGGTCTGGCGCTTCCAGGAGGATATCTACAAAGGCGACTTTGTGATCCGCTACAGCTTCCTGGCTGGCGATGATGCCAATTATGCCGGTATGGCCAGACTCTACCGCCAGTATCTCATAGACAAGTATCAGCTTGAGGAGCGGCCTACAGCGGACCACATTCCTTTTTACCTGGAACTGGTCGGCGCCATTGACAAACGCAAGCCCATCATGGGTGTGGCCCGGGACGTGGTTGTGCCGTTAACCACGTTCAAGGAAGCCCAAATCATTATTGACGACCTGATGGAAGCCGGTATTGACCACATCATCGTCAAGTACAGCGGGTGGCTGGCAGGTGGGCTGAAACACGATTTCCCCGTCAAAGCCGAGGTTGACAAAGTGGTGGGTACCGCTAAGGAATTGCAGGATTTGGACGCTTATCTCGAGGCCAGGGGCGGCAAGCTCTATCCCAGTGTGGGTTTGTTGAACGTCTACCGCAATACAGCGTTCAACGGGTTCAGCACCCGCAAGGATGCCGCGGTCAGGGTCAACCAGCTGCCGGCAGATGTGTCCTACTACAATCTGGACTTGTACACAAGGGGAGATTTCAGCCATTGGGTCATCTCACCGCGGAAACTCGATCCGTTTGTGGATCGGTTCCTTGCCAGTTATGAGCGGTATCAGATTCAAAGACTCTCCGTGTTTGACATAGCCCGGGAAGTCAACTCCGATTTTCGGGAAAATGCATTGGTGGATCGGGTTGAAAGCCAGAAAGTCATTTTAAGGCAGCTCGGCAAGATTGAGGAAAAAGGGTTTGACCTCATGGTCGATTACGGCAATGGTTACGCGATTCCGTACGCGGCTGCCATTTTGAACTTGCCGACTTGTTCAAGCCAGAGAAACATCACCGATGTTGATCTTCCCTTTTACCAAATGGTGATCCGCGGCTTGGTCGACTATGCCGGAAGCCCGATCAACTTGAGCGGAAGTTACCGGCAGGCACTGCTAAGAGCAGTGGAAACAGGTTCTTATCCCTATTTCATCGGTAGTTTTGCCCCGTCTTCGGAGGTAAAGAACACGAAGTACGCATCCCTCTATGCCCTGCATTACCGGGACTGGCTGCAAGAGGCAAAGGAGATCTATAAAGAACTGGATGAGCTCCTGCGGGAGGTTCAAGGGCAGAGCATCAGCGATTGGCAGGTGTTGGCTGAAAACGTCCACCAGACCACCTTTGAAAATGGGTTGTCTGTAATCGTCAATTACAATTTAGAACCCGTCACAGTCAATGGGATGGTGATTCCTGGACAGGATTACGCAGTTGTGCAAGGGGGGGCACTTGAGCGATGAAACTTATGCCGCGCTTGACTCTAACACGCAAACGGGCGCTGTGGGGTGTGGTGTTCACTTCACCGTTTATCATAGGTTGGCTGCTATTCTTCGTCAAGCCAATGTATGAATCTGTAAGGTATTGCTTCCATCAAATGGAGGTGACCCAGAACGGATTCAACATGGTTTATATCGGGTGGGACAATTTCAAATACGCCTTCCGCACTGATCCCGAGTTTGTGCGCCTGTTCACGGAAACAGTGATCTCGGTTCTGACAAACATCCCTACGATCATCATCTTCAGCTTTTTCGCCGCCACTGTGCTAAACCAAGAGTTCCGCGGCAGAGGGCTGGCCAGGGTCATATTTTTCCTGCCGGTGATCCTTCGTTCAGGAATCATCGCTGAGATCGAAGCCAGTGATCGGCTTACACAGGCACTGGCGTTGAATTTCCTGGGTACCAGCGGCAGCGGCGTATCGGTCACCAGGTTCGCCTTGTCGCTCTTTAGGAACCTGCGCATTCCTGTAGGGTTTGTGTCTTTCATCTCCGAGGCGGTGGGCAGTATCGGGCAAATCATCGGCGCATCCGCGATTCCGATCATCATTTTCCTTGCCGGCTTGCAGAGCATCCCTGACTCGTTCTTTGAGGCGTCGAAGATTGAGGGCGCCACCAAGTGGGAGAGTTTCTGGAAGATTACTTTCCCCCTCATATCGCCGCTGTTTCTCACCAATATCGTTTATATCATCGTCGATTCCTTCACAGCGCCCGGCAACCGGCTGGTGAGTTACATCAGCGGGCTGGCATGGGGCAGGAATCTGTATGGCGCCAGTGTGGCCATGACGTGGGTGTATTTTGGCGCGATCGCGTTGGTGTTGGCTTTAGTGTTCTTAATCTTCTCCCGCCGTGTCTTTTATATGGGAGATTAGGCTAGGAGGTCCGCGATGAAGGCTGCGTTGAGGAAAGCACCAGAGGCAAAATCCCATATCCGGCTGGGCAAATACCTGCACAGATCATACTGGCTTTCATTGGCTTGGAGCCTGGTGAGAGGGATATTGATTATCGGGCTGTCATTCATCATCCTCTATCCGATTATTATCAAGATCTCGTCTTCCCTTATGACTGAGCGCGATTTGTTTGACTTGACCACCAAATGGCTGCCGCGCAAGTTGGATCTTGTCTCTTTGACACGCAATTATCGTGACTTGTGGATCGAGATGCAGTACCCGAAAGCGTTCCTGAATTCCTTCAGCCTGGCTTTGTTGGTCGCGGTATTGCAGCTGATTTCCACAACAACAGTGGGGTATGGGTTTGCCAGGTTCCCCTACTTCGGGAGCAATTTCATGTTCGCTATGGTGATCTTTACTTTGCTGGTCCCGCCTCAGATGGTGATGATCCCTTTGTTCCTGAACTTCCGTTTCTTCGACGGCTTTGGGTTGTTCCGGCTCTTGCACAAAATAGGGCTTGTTGGCCAGCCAGAAATCTCGCTGTTGGGAACGTTCTGGCCTTTTGTGCTTACCTCGATTACCGCTATGGGGCTAAAAAACGGCCTGTTCATCTATATCATGCGCCAGTTTTTCAAGGGGATGCCCAAGGAACTGGAGGAGGCTGCCCTTGTGGATGGAGCAGGCCCGGTCAGGACATTCTTTACCATCATGCTGCCGGGTGCTTCGGCGGTGATGATTGTGGTCTTCCTGTTCTCCTTTGTCTGGCAGTGGAATGACATCTTCCTGACAAGGATGTATATTCGGGGCCACGTCACAATGCTCCCGTTCATGTTGGAAAAACTGAACCAGCTTTTCGACAGCTACGGCTACAGCGACCAGTACATATCCGTCATAATCAACACTGGCATGTTGATGTTCATGGCGCCACTGCTCGTTTTATACGGGCTGCTGCAAAGATACTTTGTTGAGAGTGTGGAAAGGACTGGAATCGTCGGATAGCACCCTGCTGTAAGCGGGGATGATATCCGAGCCTGCATGCCGGCTGCAAAATCTGTAACAGGAGGGTAGAGTGATCGTTTAGCTTGCAGAGGCGTGTTCTGTCAAAAGAATCTTCTGAAGGAGGATGAATAGAGTGTCGAGGTTTGTTCGCTATGGATTGTCGGTTGTGTTGGTAGTCCTTATGGCGGCAGCCGCCGCTGCGGCACCATATGATTTCGGCGGCCAGACTGTAAGGGTGTCTGGAACCCACCCGAATGCAACCACTTTTGGCATCAACTTCGAGGATGCCCGGGGCATGGGGCATGTGCAAGAAGTGGAGAGGATGTTCAACGTCAAGATCGAATGGGTCAAGGATGATTCATCGTATAATCCACAGACGTTTATCGCGAATGTTTTGGCAGGAGATCCTGTAGCCGATATTCAATTGTTGGACCGGGGAAGAGCCTTTCATCAAATCGCGGCGGAAGGATTGCTGGTTCCCCTCGATGATATCCTGACCGAGGAGTATTTGGAGAATATACCGGATGTTTACAAAGCGCTGGAGCATTGGAAACACGGCGACACAATATATGGTTTCTCGCTGGTGGATGCTGCCGGCTGGTGTGTGTACTGGAACAAGAGTCTGTTCGAGCGGGAAGGCTTGCCGGATCCTTATGAGTTGTACTACGCTGGTGAATGGAACTGGGATGCCATGCGGGAAATCGCCATCATGGCCACCAAGGACACCGATGGTGACGGCGAGGTCGATCAATACGGTATCAGTATCGATCCTGGGATCGGCTGCACTGACCAAGTGGCCGCTCTGTTGTCTACAAACAACGCGGCTGTCGCCAAGATCATCGATGGGAAAGTGACATTCACCCTGGATGAGCCGGAGGCTCTGGCTGTCTATGAGTATCTGCAGCAGTTGATTCATGAGGACAAGGTCGTTGCTTTTGAAAGCCAGTATGCGATTTTCCAGGGCAATAGAGCGATGACTCTGTCCCATCCATGGTGGTTCCACTACACTGCAGATCCACAGTGGATGGAAGATGACTGCGGCATACTGCCTTATCCAATAGGGCCCAACGGCACGCCCGGCGAGTACGGCAGTTATTCCGCCTATAACTGGAACTGGGTCATTCCCAAGACCACCAAGTACGATCCAAGGGCTTTGATTGAGCTGTACAATGCTCTGTTCATGGCCTCTTATGACTATGTGATCGATGACCCCGAAGAACGTCTGATAAACGAGTTTGCAACATATGTCACAGACAGAAGGGATTTGGACATCTACCGCAGCTTGATCAGCAACTTGAAACTTGCTCCATATGTTCAGAACTTCTTCTGGCCAGACTTCCAGAACTTTGAGGACTTCAACCGCCGCATCACAATAGACGGCGAGAATCCAGCCGCGGCTGTCGCCGGTATCAAGGACGCGGTTCAGGCACGTCTGGACGAGATATTCAAGCAGTAGCTAAGCAGATCACATTTGGAAAGGGGTTTGTCCAAAAATGACGGGTCATACACCCCCGATGGGATGGAATTCCTGGAACACGTTTGGGGTAAACATCAATGAGCAAATTGTCAAGGAAGTTGCAGACGCCGTGGTCGCCACAGGTCTCGCAGACGCAGGTTATCAATACGTTGTGATCGATGATGGCTGGAGTCTAAGGGAACGTGACGGAAACAAGCGGCTGGTGCCCGATCCGGAGAAATTTCCCAGTGGCATGAAAGCCCTCAGCGATTATATTCACAGCAAAGGTTTGAAGTTTGGGATCTATTCCTGCGCCGGAGTGAAAACCTGCGCCGGGTACCCAGGAAGTTTCGAGCATGAGTTTATCGATGCCGAGACCTTCGCCGAGTGGGGTGTAGACTTCCTTAAATATGACTACTGCTACAAACCTAGGGATATGGATGGCAGGCTGCTGTACCGCAGGATGGCGATGGCCTTGAAAAACTGCGGCCGGGAGATCCTGTTCAGCGCCTGCAACTGGGGCATAGACGACTCGCATCTTTGGATGCGTTCCGCTGGCGCCCATATGTGGCGATCCACCTATGATATTCTTGACAGCTGGGAGTCAATCAAGAAACTGGCCCTGCAGCAGTTGGGCAAGGAGTGCTACAGCGGCCCTTACAGCTACAATGATGTCGATATGCTCGTCGTTGGTATGTACAACAAAGGAAATGTGGCCTTGGGCGGCTGCACCGACGAAGAGTACAAGACTCACTTCTCATTGTGGTGTATGATGAACTCGCCTTTGATGATTGGCTGTGATGTCCGGAAAATGAACAAGGCCACCAGATCCATTTTGACAAACAAGGAGTTAATCGCTGTGAATCAGGATCTGGAAGGCCGTCAGGCGTACACCATAACTGGATGGCACAGCAAAGACGTCATCCATTATATCAAACCCTTGGTTGGCGGCGATTATGCCATCTGTTCCGTGAATTTCGGCGATTCCAAAGCATGGTCGCACCTGGAATTCTGGGACTTGGGTCTGCCGACGGCGGCTGGTTACGGATTTGAGCTGCGGGACCTTTGGACAGGCGAGAATCTCGGGGTCAAGACTGAATCCTATATGACAGCGCTGGAGCCGCACTGCTGCAAGGTGTTTCGCGCCAAGCTGAGAAAAGTTGATTGAGGGTAGTGTAAATGGCAGAATCAAGATGCGTCAAATGCAGCGAACCTCTTAATGGAGATGAAATCGCAATCTACAAACGTCTGGTGTCGCGGTTTGCCGAAGAATACCTCTGTGTCCCATGCCTGGCTGAGTATTACCGATGCAGTACAGCGGTGATTCAGGATCGGATCGCCTATTACAAGCGGATGGGATGTACCCTGTTTGTGAACGATGATAGTGACGAAGCGGCTTCTGATAATATCAGAAGCCGCTGGAAATAACGGAGGAGAAGGGAAAAAAGTGATCGCAAAAACACCACCAATGGGTTGGAACTCATGGGTCTCCTTTGGCGAAGATGTCAATGAGCAATTGATCAAGGAAGTGGCGGACGCGTTTGTTGAACACGGATTGGCGGATGCCGGGTATGAGTACATCGTGATTGATGACGGCTGGAGTCTGCCGCAGCGGGATAAGAACAAGAGGCTGGTCCCGGACCCGGACAAATTCCCCAGCGGGATCAAAGCCTTAAGCGACTATGTCCACAGTAAAGGGCTTAAGCTGGGCATTTATTCTTGCGCGGGTGTGCAGACATGTGCCGGCTATCCCGGCAGTCTGGAACACGAGTTTATTGATGCCGAGACCTTTGCCGAATGGGGTATTGATTGCCTGCGGTATGTTTACTGTTATAAACCCCGCAGCCTGGAAGGGCGAATCCTCTACCGCCGGATGGCCATGGCCTTGAGGAACTGCGGCAGGGACATATTGTTGAGCACAGTCAACTGGGGCTGGGACGAGCCCCACAAATGGATGCGCTCAGCCGGTGCCCATACCTGGAGGTCCACCGGTGATCTGCAGGATAACTGGGTTTCTATTAAGCAGGTCGCTCTGGAGTTGGTGGGGCATGAGTGTTACAGCGCGCCTTATTGTTTCCACGATAACGATTTTCTGGTGGCAGGTGTGTACGGCAAAGGGATCATTGGCTTGGGTGGATGCACTGATGAGGAGTACAAGACTCAGTTTTCTTTATGGTGCATGATGAATTCGCCCTTGATGATCGGCTGTGATGTCCGGAACATGAACGAGGCGACGAAAGCGATTCTGACCAACAAGGAACTGATTGCTATCAATCAGGATCTCGAGGGCAGGCAGGCTTACACGGTGACCGACTGGATTTCCGAGGATCTTCTCTATTACGTCAAGCTTCTTTCCAACGGCGATTTGGCCATCACCTTGGTTAACTTCGGCGACCGCAGGGCTAGAGCCCACATTCAGTTTTGGGATCTTGGTCTGCCGATGGCAGCCGGATACGGGCTTAAGTTGACCGATCTTTGGAACAATGAGGAACTGGGTGTTGAGTCCGCGTTTTACCGTTCGGTGCTGGACCCCCATTGCTGTCAGGTGCTGCGGGCGAAAGTAGTCAAGCTGTGAGGAAAAGGAGAAAGCCAGATGCTAAAATTAAACACGGCAGTAACAGCCTTATGTGCGCTGCTGATTATATGCTGCTCCAGTGTCTATGCGCAGGAGATCGTTTATGTTTCGCCAAGGGAAGTTGTTGCTTCGGCGTCAGATACTCTGCAGTTGTCCACCAGCCCTCACAATGTGATCAACAAGGATCGGAACTCAAGGTGGACAAGTGCGGATGTTGACAACCCCCAGTGGATTGAACTGGGCTTTCCCCACGAGATAGATTTCTCTGGCATTATCATCAAGTGGTTTAGCAATAATACCCGGGCGAAAAGTGTTCAGATATATTTGTCCATGGATGGAGAGGTGTGGACTGAAGTTGATTATTCAAAGGAAACACTGAGCCCTGGTTATATCGATCAATTCACATTCCCCAATCAAAAAGCGCGGCGTTTACGCATTGTCATGGCGGATCCCGCCGGCCTGGCTTATTCCATCAGTTCTGTGGAGATTCCCGGTATTGAGTTTGAATTTCCGTTTTATCTGCAGGCGGGATATGGTTCCGGCCAAGGGGAAGCGTATCTGGAATCGGAAGGTGAACGTGTCGGACTTGATGTGCTGCATATCTGGTATTCCAATACCTTCACACGCGGATGGGATATCAAGCAAGAATACTATCTCGCCAAAGTCATGGTGAACTACCGCGACTGGGTCGAGCAAGTGATCGGCCACAACATGGATCAGACATATCATTTGTTGGTTTCCGACGAGCTGCTTAAGCGCTCGGAGATTTCGGAACAGGAACCGAACAGCTTCTGGTTGGCTCCCGGCGATGCCTGGCAAAACCTCAGGAAGTTTGGTATTAGTCCAAGTGATTATGATTTGGTGTGGTCTGTATGGGCCTGGGAGAACAGGGCGGATGCTCGGCAGATGTATGGCGGTGCCGCCATGACCGGGCCAAACACGACTCCATTCCAATCATACAGCGTAGAACCGTTCACAGAACCAGCCGATGGCATCTTCCACCTTCATGCCCACGAAAGCCAGCATACATATGAAAGTCTGTTCTATGAATCTGGAATTCCAGTGGTGACAGATCCTCCAGAGGATGGCATTATTGTCGGGATTATCCATGCCGACCGCCAGAGTGTATTGTACAGCACAATTCTTGATTTGGAACCTGACTTGTTCATGCCGGAGGTTACATACGAAGAAGCAAGGACAGCCCAGCTGTTAGGCAGAGTCCTGGACGCCTGGGCTTTAAGATACCAGCCGAGAGAGAGCTATCTCAAGATTGCTCAGAGGTTTGGCAAACTGGTGCCGCCAAGAGGGGATTTGATCATTGAGCCATTGTTCGCCAGTGTTACGATTATCACTGAGGTTGAGCAGCGCGATGTCTATCTGGCGCTGAGGGCCCGGAACCGCGGGATGTTTGTCGAAGACCTAAATGTGACAGCGAAAATCGGTGATCGGGTGTTCGAGTTTGCGAAAGACTCGTATCAGCGTACCGGTGACGCCCGCATGCCCCGCCAGGTGCGCTGGTCAATCGGTTGGGACGGGCATTCGTTCTATGGCGGGTGGGTGTCTGTCAACAAAGAGGACACTCAGATCGAACTGACTGTGGCTGGCGATGGAATACATGAAGCCTTTGTAATCCCAATCACCTATATCGTGTTTGCGGAAGAGGAAATAGTCATTCAGGACGGAGCGGAGTCCGATTATGTCTACGATCAAGTCAATTTGATCCAAGAAGATGGTGTGACCAAGTTTGGGGAAGGTTCCTCGCTTGAATATGAGATTCCTTTATCCATTTTCGCAGGTGAAGATCTCGCCGGATACAGCATCGAGATCACAGGCAGCGGGTATATCAGCTTAAAAGTCAATTTGCACGGAGTATTCAGTTCAAGTGTGTGGTCTGGCGAGTTGAGAAACGAAACTGTGGCAGTGTCTATGCCAAAAGGAACTTTGAAAATGTTTGAAGGCGAGGAAAACATCTATTTGGAACTGGAAATGCCCAGGTTTCGCCCAAGCGAGTATAAAACCGATCCATGGTTCCATTTGGAAAAGTTAGCTGTTACCCGCAAATACCAATATTAAAAGCAAAACCATGGCGTGAGCCGAGGAAGTTCGTGGTTCGCCGTGGCTGATAGGGCAGGAGGAATTGGGTTATGAGTGATTCTCGGTTGGAGTTCATTCGCCACGTGGGGCTCGGTTCCAATCAAGGCGAAGCCTGGATGCCTTCTCCAGGGCCTCGCCTGATGCTGGATGTGATGATCCCGGTCTTTACTAGGACTTTCACCTGGGAGTTTGACAGGCGGCAAGAGTGCCTGATCGTCAAGCATCTGATCTCATACCGTGATTGGGTTGAGCAGGTGGTCGGCCATAATATGCAGCAGAGCTATCATTTAGTGCTGTTGGACAATTTGCTGGAAAGAGACGATATCGCTCAGTATGATGCGAATAAGTTTTGGCTGTCGCCTGCAAATGCCTGGAAGTGGTTCGACAAGTTCGAAATCGATCCTAAAGAGTACGATCTTGTGTGGTGCCTGTGGGCATGGAAGAACAGGGAAGACGCGAGCCAAATGTATGGCGGAGGCGCCCTTCCCGGGCCTGGCGATGTACCGTTCATGTCCTTTAGTGTCCAGCAGTTTGACGAAGAGGACCAGGGCATAACCATGGTGTTGGAGCACGAGGCGCAGCATACCTATGAGCAGTTGTTTCACAATACGGGCCAGACAATCAGCTATGAAGCGCCGATTACCGGTTTTCCCTTTGCAGACCATCTGGACATCTTAATCGAGGAAATTGTCCGGTTGGAACCTGGAGTCTTTGAACCGTTCATGAGCGATGAAGAGGCGCTGCAGCATAAAAGGGGAGGCCCGAAGCGCTGGCCCGGCATGAACCTGCAGCGCGCAGTCAATGCCTGGACACACCGGCAGCAAGATCGGAACACCTATTTGGAGATTGCCAAGAAATACGGCAGGATTGTGCCAGCCAGGGAGGATTTGGTGATCGAACCACTATTCGGCAGTGTCATAGTGGTAACAGATCGCCCGTCCAGGGATGTTTATCTGCCGGTGAGGGTACGTCATAAAGGAGAGCATATTCCGGCAGCTGTGACCGTCCGGCTCGGCGATGAAGTGATACCACTTAAGGAGGATTCGTATTACCGCATGGAGGGTATCAGGATGCCCCGGCAGGAACGGTGGCGGATCGGCTGGGACGGTCATTCTTATTACGGCGGCTGGGTCACGGTGGACAAGGATTCTGTCCTTGTATTGACCGTCACTGGTAGTGGATTTAAGGAGGTTTTTGAGATTCCTGTGGTGTACAAACTTATTAGAGATAGAAAGTGAAATAAACAGTATCTGTGCACCGGGATGATAGGGTAGAGGTAAGTGATGGCGCGGGGACGGTTCAAGGGACCGTCCCCTTGTGCGAAATGGCCGGCAGGTGTTTGTGTGCTTCATGGAGATCCCCGAGTTCCATGGGTATATGCAGTTCATCCTGGATTTCTTGAATAATCATGTGCGGAACCCGCATCAATGAGAACTGTCCTTTGATAAAAATACGCCCCTTTGCTAGACTTCAAGCATATGACCTTCACCGACAGCGACTTGCCCAGCTTAAACCTAACCTGCTTCGTTTTATCTCACTTCGAGGTGGCTAGAGATTCCGAATGGTTCCAATTGGCGATGGAATTCCTTAATCGTTATAAGACAGAATCCAAAGTAACTACAGCAGGGGGAGTGAAGGTGCGGTGAATAGAACGAAGCGCATATATGATACGGGTTATGATGATAAGCATGGCGGTTTGAAGAAAGAATATGCCTCACGAGGGATTGCTGAGCTGCTTGGCCGGCGGCATGGTGCTCGACCGGACAAAGGAATTTCGTGAATTTACGCTGAAAGATAACAGAAGATTTGTCACTTAATCTGAGGAAACTCGAGCGGAAACGCGGAAGTATGACGAAGAAAAGGAAGTTCCTTTGTAGGAGGTAACCCTGTGGGCTCTGTTTTGTCTAAAAGCGCAGAAGAACTGATTGCTTGTTTTGAGCAGCTTCCTGGTGATGACCTTACCATTGACTATGAGTTGTCCGTCACCCAATATTGTTAAGCAGTCCGTGAGTGAAGACTTCGAGCGAGATCTTATTGACATTCTAGGCAGCGATTTGGATGAAGATCTGCGGTATGCGGCCTTTTACTGCCTGGCGATCTTGTACCGTTATCAAAAGGCGTTTGAAAAAGCAGAGCGGCATCTTAACTCCTATGTCGAGACTTTCAAAGACAAGGCTTCTTATTCTCACCTGCGGCTGCTGCACCGCCTGGCCGGTGGTTTTCCTTTGACATACGACGATTTAAGGATAGCGTACGAGAATACTCTTATCTGTCCAGAGCACGCAGGAGTCCTTCATCTATTTGCCGACATAACCGCAACGTTTTATGAACACAGCAATGAAAAAGACGACCACAGATATAACGAGAATTTGCGCAAAGCGATAGAAGCGATCGAGGCTGCTATCAAGATAGACAAGAACTATGCGAAGTACCACTGCACAAAATCGAGGCTAGTCTTTTTGAAAGGCGATTTGGAACTGGCCAGGAAGGAAATTGATGAGGCTATTAATTTGGAGTCTCCCCAGAGCAGGAATTACATGATCAACATGTACACATACTACAGCCAGCGGATGAAAGTAGACATTGAGCTGGGAAAGCGAGAGCTCATGGAGCAGACACAGCGCATGACACACCAAATGAAGCTGGAGCAGCAGGGTATCAAGCAAGAGATTGGGAATCTCAAGGACGGACTCATGAAGAACATCGAATACATCGGTTTCTTTACTGGTGTCATATCCTTAATCCTCGGCAGCCTTCAGATTGCGGCTAATCAGCCCTTTGAGAGCGCGGTCAAGCTGATTGTTGTGCTCTTTGGCGGGCTTTTATGCGTCTTTTCTGGATTTGGGATTATCTTGCACGGGTTCGACAAGCGAAAACTTGTGCCGAATGTGGCAATTTTGATTGCTGGAGTAATTGTTGTTGGAGGTGTCCTGCTATTTTTGTAAGTCATAAGAGCATAAGCAGATCTGGTAGTGAAATCAATGAAGACTATGCGTTTTCCTGCGATCAGTTTATCTTTGTTGTCGATGGAGCCTCAGCCTTAAGTAAACATAGGTACACAGACTGCCCAAGCGACGCGAGGTGGTTTGCCCAAAGACTTGGCGCACTCCTGCAAGTTCGTCTG
>LFRM01293676.1_pt1 | contig 16829 bp, 11 predicted proteins | sample 618341 | NCBI WGS metagenome assembly LFRM01 (sample SAMN03654438, study PRJNA283298) | anaerobic digester metagenome | isolation source: pool of bioreactors CSTR01a, CSTR02a, and CSTR03a thermophilic anaerobic... | place: Denmark: Kgs. Lyngby | collected 2014-05-21 | reverse complement strand
AGGTATGGATGAAGAACGCCTGAAAGAAGTTCAAAGAGGCTTGTACACCAGCGAAGAAACATTATCGGAAAGATATAGTATAGGATTATCAAATATAAATAAGCGACTACGTTTATATTATGGTTCCGGCTATGGAATAAAGATTGAAAGTAAAAAACAAGTCGGTACAAAAGTAATACTGACAATGCCACTGGTATATTAGAAATATTTATAGGGAGTAAAGATATGTATAAAGTTATTTTAGCTGATGATGAACCAATTATTGTTGCAGGGCTTGTAAAGCGTATTGATTGGCCGTCACTTGGCTTTAATATAATCGGAAAATGTTTTGATGGTCAACAAGTTATAAATAAAGTTAGATCTACTCAACCTGATTTATTAGTTATAGATATACGTATGCCAAAATACAATGGCTTGGAAGTGATAAAAACAATAAATAAGAACTATAAAACAAAAGTTATTATAATTAGTGGATATTCCGATTTTGAATATGCCAGATCCGCACTACAATTAGGGGCAATAGATTATTTGTTGAAACCAATTACCAACGAAGCGCTTTACAATGCTGTAGTGAAGGCAAGAAATTTGCTTGATAATCAGAAGGCGTCTAAAAACCATAGCTTTATTGAATATAGTACACTGAGGTTATTACTTAGGAATGATCCCATTATGGCAAAGAGTATTTTGTTAAATAGCCTTGGAATACAGGGGCGATATCAGAAATATGTTTGTATTGCTGCATACCAGAAGCTTGAACAGATAAATGAAAAGGGTAAGAACAGTAAAAATTTTGATTTTTCCTTAATTAAATTTAATAAAAATATTACTGTGCTTTTAATTAATTATTCAACTTTAGAAAATAGTATAGAAACATTAGCAGAGGAAACATTGGGATATGATGGGTATCTAGGTATAAGCAGGCCATTTCAAGACATTACACAGCTTATTGATTATGTCCATGAATCATGTGAAATATTAAGCAGTTTATTTTTCACAGTCAGTACCGAACAATTATGTTATTGTAATATATCAGATACAAAAGAGCATATAAACCTATTCTTAAAAAACCTTGACTCAGCATTGGAAAACAATGATTACATTAAACTTAAAAATATACTTGCAGATGTTCCCAGATTGTTTCAAGATAAGTCTATCAGCTCTTTTGAAAGATTTTTTAATACGTTGATTTTTAAGGCTAATCAAATAATAGTAAACAATAAATTAAAGGTTGATTTTGAAATTACATATTTAAATCAGGATGAAATAGTAGAGAAATTTACTAATATACATAATGCCACCAATTACCTTAAAGATCTGTTTAATCATGTTTTATCCTGTATCCCGCCTGCAGACAATTCAGCAGTGGTGAGTTCGGATATGATTATTGAAATAAAGGAATATATTGAAGATAATTTTTACAAACCTTTATCCTTAAAGGAGGTATCAGAAAAATTTCATATTGATGCCAGTTACTTAAGCAAACGATTTAGAAACGAAGTTGGTGAAACGTTTATAAAATATATTACAAAAGTCAGAATGGAAAATGCCTGCTATATGCTTAAAAATACATTCCTGTCTTGCAGAGAAATATCGGAATTATGCGGCTATGATGATTATTCATATTTTAAAAAAGTATTCCGTAGGCTATTCGGAATAACTCCCACCGAATACCGCGGATGACGGTTAAATTCCCGGTGCTAATCCTGTTCCAGTTTACGTTTATTCCAAGAGAATCTGCGATTATTAAAAGTTAATGTTAAGTTTTCTCTGCAAAAAAAGTATTATACTTCATCTTGCAGATAGACCCTTTTTTAGTTATGAAGCAATATATAGGGATAATTTTAACTATTCGCAATATTAATTAATTTTATTTTATGTTAAGTAATTGAAACTTTTTAGTAAATTTTTCGTCTTATATACTTGGGATTGGTTAAACAGAACGCGGGGCGTTCTTATTGTTGTAAAACAACGGAAGAAGCAGCCCGGGAAGTTTTGTTCGCCGTTTTAATTAAAATAATGCTTGTATTTACAGCATAATATTGACAGTATAGTGGGCTAAAAGGAGAGATTATGGAAACGATAATAAAGATTAAGGACCTGAAGAAGGTATACCGGATGGGCCAGGAAAAAGTCTATGCGCTAAACGGGATTAACCTTGAAATAAAAAAAGGTGAAATCTGCTGTTTATATGGAACCTCCGGTTCCGGGAAAACGACACTTCTGAATATGGTTGCGGGTCTTGAAAAACCGACTAAGGGCAGTATTCTTGTAAAAAACATTCCTGTTGAAAAGCTGAATGAAGTACAGCTTGCAAAATTCAGGCAAAAGTATGTAGGTTTTATTTTTCAATCGTATAATCTTCTGCCAAACCTTACCGCCCTTGAAAATGTATGTCTTCCCCTTATATTTAAAGGGTATCCGAAAAAAGTCAGGGAAAAAGAGGCAGTAAAAATGCTTAAAGCCGTAGGTCTCGGCGACAGGCTTAACCATAAGCCTAACCAGATGAGCGGCGGGCAGCAGCAGCGTGTCAGTATTGCGCGCGCGTTTGTCGAAAAGCCGGAAATAATACTGGCAGATGAGCCAACGGGAAATCTCGATACGAAAACCACGATTGAGATAATGGAGCTTATTGCCGGTATGGCTGAAAAATACGGTCAGACAGTGCTGCTCGTTTCCCATGACAGTGAGGCTTTACCGTATGCCGACAGGATTGTACATATCAGGGACGGGGTTATTGAAAATATCGAAGAAAAAGAAAAATATAAGCTTAAGGAGTGTGCAAACAAATGAGTAAACGGCTTAATGGTATTCTGTTAGTGATTATGGTGCTGACCATGCTTCTCGGAGCGAATAACTTTGTCTTTGCCGAGGATTCCGGGGAAAATGGAGATACCGGAGACGAGGAAGGAATTATAAAGATAAGCGGTGTAGCCACACCGATACGCACTTCGGGTGATATTATTCACGAAGGCCATGAATTTATATTAAAAATAAGGGTACATAACGGCACAAACAAAGATATAACTCTCAGTAAAATTAAGTTTGGTGACAGTGTTTCTTTTTCGCCTTCGGATAATGAGTGGGAAAAGACATGGAAAGAAATAATAAATGCCGAAGACTACGGAGAAAGGGAATTCGTGTTCTTTTATGGAGGCCTTACCATAAGAGATCTGGAGGTGACCATAACTTATTCGGATGGCGGCGCTGAAAAAGAGCATACCGATACCATATACATAAATAACATACAGCCCAAAGAATCAAGCGGCGGCAGCGGCAGCAGCGATCCTTCAAAATATAAGCCTGTTCTCGCGCTTTATTCGGCTGCTATACCTGAAGGAAAGTCGGGAGGGGTATTAAATATTCCGCTTACAATAACAAACTACACGGATTATGAAGCAAGGCGGGTGCGGATTACGCCGCTGTTTGCGGATATTCAGAATAATCCTTTCGTTATAGATCGCATGATGGTGTATGAAGAAGTAGCGAGAATCAACAAGCAAAAACCGGTAGATATCAATTTACAGTTTACAATTGACAAACTCGCGAAAACGGGTACTTATACGATACCGTTAAAGCTTACATACAAAAATATTTACGGTGTTGATTTTGAAGAAACAATCGAGGTGTTTGTAAAAATCACAAACACCAACGTGCCCGCGCAGCTTGTCGTAATGAAAGCTTCGTCAAATCCTTCCGTAGTGCGGCCCGAGCAGGAGTTCACCGTGACATTTGATTTGTGGAATACGGGAACCCTGGCGGCCGAAAACGTGACGGTTGATGTTGATATTGAAAACGCGGGAGAATTCCACGTCCTTAATAACATTACAAAGCAGTACTTCTTTGAGCTTGGGGGCTTGAAAAATACCGATGTTACATATCGCCTGAAATCGAAAAAGGATTTGGAAACAGGAACATATCCAATTACGATATCACTTAGCCATAAGGATGCTGCCTCCCCCGAAACATATACGATGTATGTACACGTTGAGGGTGATGAAGAAGAAGAGGAAGAACAAAATGCGGATATTGTAACCGAAAACATTACAACTCCCAAAGAAGCAGTTTTGGCGGGACAGCCGTTTACCGTGTCAATGGATCTGAAGAACATGGGGACAACGGCGGCTGAAAATGTCAAGATTACGGTAGAAGCGGATGATAAGATTCTTCCGCAGTCTCTGAATGTAATGATTATCAATAAAATTGAAGCCGGCGAAAGTGTACCTGTTGCTTTCAGCTTTATTACCGGAAAGGACAGTGAAAGCCGGTCGTATCCGATAAAAGCTGTAATTGATTATAAAAACGGGGATGAAAGCGTTAAGAAAGAACAGTACATGGGAGTGCTTGTTGAAAGCGCGGAACAAAAAACAACGCTTAATACCGTACCGAAAATTATAATTTCCGAATACTCAACCGAACCCGGTATGGTAAACGCCGGAGAAAACTTTACTCTGAAAATGAAGTTTTTAAATACAAGCAAGCTGAAATCCGTGCAGAATATGAAAATAACGCTGGTTGTCGATGAGGGCAGTGAAGAAACCGGAAGCGTATTCACGCCTGTCCAGTCAAGCAATACTTTCTATATTGACAATCTGGAACCCGGCGAGTTTTCCGAGAAAGAAATGGTTATGTATACCATTCCCGACGCGAAAGCAAAAACCTATGTTGTTAAAACGCTTTTCGAGTACGAATATGAGGAACAGGACCAGATAAAGCAGTTCAACATGCAGGACGTTTTCGGCATTCCCGTTGTACAGCCGGCAAAGCTTGAAACAACCGATGTCATAGTATCCGAACCGGCTTTTGTAGGAGAACCTGTGTACTTAATGGCGGAGTTTTACAATATGGGTAAGGTAACTCTTTACAATCTTATGGTTAAGGCCGAGGGAGACTTTGACGCGAAGGAATCGAACTATTTTGTCGGTAATTTTGAAATGGGAAGAAGCGATTATTACGAAGCTCCCGTTATTCCGCTTAGCCCGGGAGAATTGCATGGTGTTCTTGTTTTTACGTTCGAGGATGCTGCAGGGAAATCGCACAGGATTGAAAGAGAGTTCACGATTAATGCAATGGAATCAATGCCGGTAATGAACCCGGATTTCCCCGGCGATCCCGGATTCCCGGGTGGGGACGGCGGATTCCCCGGTATGGACGGTCCGCAAAAACCCGGCTTTCCTATTGTTCCGGTTGCGATTGGCGGCGGAGTTGTCGTTTTGATAGTTGTCCTTGTCATCATACTGAAAAAACGCAAGAAGAAGAAAGAGATGATGTTCGATGAAGATATTTGACATAATAAGAATGGCGCTGAGAAACCTGTTCCGCAGCAAAGTAAGGACAGTATTAACGGTGCTTGGCATTGTTATTGGGACAACCGCGATCATTATCATGCTGTCCCTTGGGATTGCGATTAATGTATCATACAGGGAACAGATGAGCAGAATGGGAAGCCTGAATGTAATTAATGTGCATCCGAATTATGAAAATATAAATACCGGAAAAAGAGGACGTAATGATGTATGGGTTGAGCCGACGATCAGCCAGGAGGAACTTGATAAGATTAAGCAGATACCGAATGTTGAAGCTGTAACCCCGTTCTACCAGACAAGTGTGAAAATGGAGATCGGCAAGTATCTTGGCTATGTAACCATCGTCGGCATAGAGCCTGACGCAATGGAAGCTCTTGAATATAAAGCAGCGGAAGGAAGGCTTCTTAACCCGGATGATAAACTGCAGATTGTATTTGGCTCAAATATGAAAGATCAGTTTTATAACCCGAAGGAAATGAGAAGAGGCCTTGTGTTTTACGGATATGGCGGGCCAGGAGAGGAAAAGGATATTAACTTCCTTGAGGACAGGATAAATATGACTTTTGACATGAGTTACGGCGAGCGCTATCCGGGAAGCCAGACTGGAAAAAAGCCCAAACTTTACAAGGTTGAAGGCGTTGGGATTCTTGAAGAAGGAAACTGGGAAACCGCATACCAGGCGTATATGAATATTCATGAGCTTGTAAAACTCGACCAGGAATATAAACAGCAGCAAGCCAACCCCGATCAGAAAATCAGGAGAAGAAAAACAGAAGAAGTCGGTTTTCAACAGGCAAAAGTAAAGGTAAATGAAATAAAAAATGTGCTTGATGTGCAGGAACAGATACGCGCTATCGGTTTAAATGCCTGGAGTATGGCTGAATCCCTTGAGTCAGCGAACAAAACCCAGGCTGTAATGCAGGGCGTTCTCGGAGGTATCGGCGCGATATCGCTCCTGGTTGCGGCAATTGGCATTGCAAACACGATGATAATGGCTATATATGAAAGAACCAAGGAAATCGGCATTATGAAGGTTATAGGCGCGAGGATTAAAGATATAAGAAGGCTGTTTTTGTATGAAGCGTCGATGATTGGCTTTATAGGAGGAGTAATAGGCATTGCCTTCAGCTTCGGGGTGTCCTATTTCCTGAACACTGTTGGAGTACGGTTTTTAGGCGGTATGGGCATGGGTATGGGAATGACGGACACGAAACTGTCTATTATCCCCGTATGGCTTGCGTTGTCAGGTATGATATTCAGCGCGTTAATCGGGCTTATCTCGGGATTTTTCCCGGCACGCAAAGCGACAAAGCTCAGCGCTTTATCGGCGATACATACCGAATAGAATTATACAAATGTTTTCGTTTTATTGCGCAGGCGTAAACAATAAGCAAACAGGGGATTTTCCCCTGTTTGCATTTATGTTCGAAACCTTTCTTTTGAACTATTGCGCTGATTCAACCAGTCAAACAGCGGGTGGTTTAACGGGTCGAGGCATTGCTGCCGCGTTCCGGTGGGTACGCGGCTCTGGTTCGGGTGATTTCGATGACGACGGGCGACATGCTCCAGCGCCCTGCTGCTTACAGGCAAATGTGGAGCGTGTTAATGAGCGACCCGGGATATGGAGACCTCTTCGCAAAAAAAAGAACATGATCCGGAGCGTGTTGTTGGTAAGTGCTTTGTCGTCCTAGGAACCCGAAACACCCGAAACAGGACCCGCGGGAATAATGTTCTAATACTACCTTTTGAACTATTTACAATAGTTCCTGCACATTAGTTTAAAAACGAGCCAGTTAACGTGCCTTGCTTGAGGTTAAAATAAAAAGTATAATGATAGTTAATAATAACGATGTTGTTGGAAAGGGTTTGGTACGTGTCAGTCAACGGGAGAATAATTGAAAAAACGGATGATATAATGCAAAAACAGTTTTTATATATCGAAAAAATAAAAGAGATAATTGCCGAAAAAACAGCGATTGACAAAAAACAGTCAACATATGATCTGCGGGTTTACGGATGCCAGATGAACGAGCATGATGCCGAGAAGCTTGCCGGAATGCTCGAAGAGATGGGATATGTAAAGGCAGGCGAAGGCGAACCGGCTGATATCGTTATTTTCGAAACATGCTGCGTGCGTGAAAACGCCGAAGAGAAAATATACGGCCATCTTGGCAGTCTAAAACCGCCAACAGGCAAAAGCAAAAGCATTATAGCCATAACCGGATGCATGATGCAGCAGCCGCATGTTGTCGAAAAGATAAGAAAATCGTACACTCATGTTGATATTGTATTCGGGACGCATAACCTCCATACTTTTCCCGAGCTTTTATACAAACGCCTGACAACCGGAAAACGTGTGTTTGATATATGGGACGCTGAAGGTGATACAGTCGAAGGATTGCCTGCTGCGAGAGCGGACAGGGTTAAAGCGTGGGTAAATATTGTACTTGGCTGCAGCAATTTCTGTTCGTATTGCATTGTTCCGTATGTGCGGGGAAGAGAGCGCAGCAGGAGGAAAGAGGATATCATATCGGAAGTTGAAAAGCTTGCGGAACTGGGCTATAAGGAAATAACGCTTTTGGGCCAGAATGTTAATTCCTACGGAAACGATTTGGGAATGAAAGACGGGTTCGCTTCTCTTCTATACGCGCTGAATGATATCAACGGTATTGAAAGAATACGTTTTATGACATCACATCCGAAGGACCTTTCGGATAGCCTGATAACCGCGATGAAAGAGCTTCCTTTATTATGTGAACATCTTCATCTGCCTTTCCAGTCGGGCTCAACCAGGATTTTGAAGGAAATGAACAGAAAATATACAAAAGAGCAGTATCTTGGCCTTATAGACAAGGTCCGCGCGGCGGTCCCGGATATCGCGTTCACAACCGACATTATTGTCGGGTTTCCGGGTGAAACCGAAGAAGATTTCATGCATACCCTTGATGTCGTGGAAAAAGTCCGTTTCGATCAGGCTTTCACTTTCCTGTATTCGATAAGAACCGGAACAAGGGCGGCAACCCTTGAAAACCAGGTGCCAGAGGATGTAAAAAAAGAAAGGTTCGGCCGCCTTCTGGAATTGCAGAACGCGATAACAAACGAAATTAATCTTAAATATGAAGGAAAGAGTGTTGAAGTTCTCGTTGAAGGCAAGAGCCGTCAGAACAGCGAAATGTACACCGGAAGGACAAGGCAGCATAAGCTTGTGAATTTCTCGTGTGACAGTGATTTAACAGGACAGCTTGTAAACGTTGAGATAATAAAGGCCTGGCCTTTCTGGCTCGAGGGCAAGGTTGCCAAGTGAAACCCGTTATCCGATTTATTCAACCCGGAGGTAACTTGCTATGAAGCTTACACCGATGATGCAGCAGTATGTTGATATAAAAAACCAGTACAAGGACTGCCTGCTTTTTTTCAGACTCGGTGATTTTTACGAACTGTTTTTTGAAGACGCCGAAATAGCGTCAAGAGAATTGGAAATAACTTTAACGGGCCGCGACTGCGGTTTTGAAGAACGCGCGCCGATGTGCGGAGTTCCGTGGCATTCCGCGCATAATTACATATCACGGCTGATAAACAGGGGTTACAAGGTTGCGATATGCGAGCAGGTTGAGGATCCGGCACTGGCAAAGGGTATAGTAAAACGCGAGGTAATCCGTGTTATAACCCCGGGAACGGTAACCGATCCTACAATGCTTGAAGAAAAAAAGAACAATTTCCTAATGTCCGTATACTGCAGCAAGTCATATTTCGGCGTTGCCGCCGCGGATGTGACAACGGGCGAATTTTACGCGACACAGATTATATTCGGGAATACGCTGAAAAAGCTCATTGATGAGATATCGCGCTACAAGCCGTCTGAAATAGTTATTAACAGCGAGTTTGAAAAGATTGCTTCAATAAAGGATCTGAAAGAGAAAACGGGAGTATATGTATCGGTTCTCGGCAGCGAAGCTTATGACAGGGAATATGCGCTGGCCGAAGCCGAAGGGAAAACAGGCCATGAGGATTTAAAACAGCAGGAACTCGCGCTTTGCGCGTCAGGAGCGCTTCTTTATTATCTTAATTCAACGCAGAAGGCCGTATTAAGCCATATCAGGGAAATAAACGTTTATTCTATCGAAAAATACATGATGATTGACTCATCGAGCCGCAGAAACCTGGAATTAACCGAAACAATCAGGGAAAGGAAAAAACGCGGGAGCCTTTTATGGGTGCTTGACAAGACAATGACGGCAATGGGCGGGAGAAAACTGAGAAAGTGGCTTGAACAGCCGCTGCTTGATATCGATCTCATTAACGAACGCCTCGACGCGGTTGATGAATTTAAAAACAAGTTCATGGTACGAAAAGAAACGATTGAACATCTCAAACGAGTGTATGACATCGAACGGCTTGCGTCAAAACTGGTTGTCGGAAATGTCAACGCGCGCGATCTGCTTGCTCTCAAGGATTCAATATCGAAAATCCCGTACATAACGGAACTTATATCCGGTCTTCACGCGAAAATGAATGTCAGTATTTTAAATAATCTTGATTCCCTCCAGGATATTTATAACATTATAGATTCGTCAATCTCGGAAGACGCGCCGTTAACTTTAAAGGACGGAGGAATTATCAAAACCGGATATTCGGTCGAAGTGGATAAATATCGCAGCGCCTGTGTTGACGGAAAACAATGGATAGTCGATCTGGAAACCCGGGAGAGGGAAGCTACGGGAATTAAAAACTTAAGAATCAGGTTCAACAAGGTTTTCGGTTATTATATAGAAATAACTAATTCATACCTTCCGCAGGTACCCGACAGGTATATAAGAAAACAAACGCTTGTAAACTCCGAGCGCTTTATAACCGAAGAGTTAAAAAACCTTGAAGATACGATACTCGGAGCCGAAGAAAAGCTAACCGCCCTTGAATATGATCTTTTTTGCGAAATCCGCGCTAAAATAGCGTCGCAGGTGGTCCGCATCCAGAATACGGCCGATCAAATCGCGCTGCTTGATGTGCTGTGTTCCCTGGCGGAGGTTGCCGACAATGAAAACTATACGAAGCCTGTAATCCATGAAGGCGGCGAAATAAGGATAAGGGACGGCAGGCACCCTGTTGTCGAAAAAACACTTGCGGATACGCCGTTTGTTCCGAATGACACGCTGCTCGATTATGACAGCAACCGCATTATAATAATAACAGGGCCGAATATGGCAGGAAAATCGACATATATGAGGCAGGTCGCGCTTATTGTGTTAATGGCTCAGATCGGAAGCTTCGTTCCCGCTTCCGAAGCGTTGATAGGTCTGGTCGACAGGATCTACACGAGGGTCGGTGCTTCTGATGATTTGGCAGCCGGGCAGAGCACATTCATGGTTGAAATGATGGAAGTCGCGAACATTCTGAATAACGCGACGCCGAAAAGCCTTCTCATTCTTGACGAAATAGGCCGAGGCACAAGTACGTACGACGGGCTGTCGATTGCGTGGTCGGTTATAGAATACATAAACGATAAAGGACGCCTCGGCTGCAGGACGCTTTTCGCGACGCATTACCATGAGCTGACCGAACTGGAGGACAAACTGAACGGTATCAGGAACTGCTGCATCGAAGTTAAGAAAAAGGGAGACGACATAATATTCCTCAGAAAAATCAAACCGGGCGGCGCGAACAGGAGCTATGGCATTGAAGTCGCGAAGCTCGCGGGAGTTCCGCAGCTTGTTATTGACAAAGCCAGGGAGATAATGCAGGAACTCGATGCGGCGGATATAAGCAAAGGCGGAAGGTACAAAAAAAAGAATTCAATACCGCTTGACGGCCAGGTCGATCTTTTGACAGCCGGTGCGCTGACACGTAGCGAAAGAGATGTGCTTGAAGAGCTTCGATCGATTGAAGCGACGACTCTGACGCCGCTTGACGCGCTGAATAAATTATATTCACTGCAGCAGAAACTGAAATGACGAAACCGGGCCGACATATTATATAATCCGGTATAATACGGGAGTTTCATATTATGGGGAAAATTGTAATACTTGATGAAAATACCGCGAATCAGATTGCGGCAGGTGAAGTAATTGAACGCCCTGCTTCAGTAGTGAAAGAATTGGTTGAAAACTCGCTTGATGCGGGGGCGACGTCTGTAACCGTTGAAATAGTTAACGGCGGAAAAAAAAGCATTCGCGTTACGGATAACGGACGCGGCATTGAAGCCGATGACGCTTTTATGGTTTTTGAGCGGCATGCTACAAGTAAAATAAGAACGATAGAGGACATCAACCGGATCTCTACAATGGGTTTTCGCGGCGAAGCCCTCGCGAGCATCGCATCGGTCGCAAAGGTTGAAATGGTGACAAGATCTGAAAATGACCCAAACGGTACAAGGGTACATGTGGAGGCGGGAAATGTTATATCTTCGTCGCCTGCAGGTGCCCCTGTCGGAACAACATTTGAAATAAAAGAGCTTTTTTATAATACGCCGGCAAGGTATAAATTCCTGAAAAACGATACTGTCGAAGCGGGATACATTCATGAGATTCTAACGCGCATTGCGCTGTCAAGACCGGATGTATCGATAAAACTTATTAACCAGGGCAAAACAGTCCTGCATACGCCGGGCAACCACGATCTTCTCAGTGTTATTTACAGCATTTATGGAAATGATATTGCCCGTTCCGTTATTCCGGTAAAAATGTCCGATGACGGCATAGAAATCGAAGGATATATCGGCAAACCGGAAATTTCGAGAGGAAACCGCGGGTATGAATCGTTCTTTGTCAACGGGCGCTTTATATATAACAGGATAATGACAGCCGCCGTTGAAGAGGCATACAAGATGAAACTTATGCAGAAAAGGTTTCCGTTTGCCGTGCTGAAACTAAAAATATCGCCGCATTTCGTTGACGTGAATGTGCATCCGGCAAAACTCGAGGTCCGTTTTTCGGACGAGAAAAAGGTTTTCAGGGCGGTGTACCATTCGGTTTCGGCGGCTCTTTCGTCGGCATCGCTTATCAGGGAAGTGCACGAAGACGACGCGTATAAACTCCCAACGGTGCAGAAAACGGAGGCTTCGGAACAAATCCGTCTTCCCGAAGAAACCGCGGAAAAGGAGAGATTAATAAGTGAAGTATCCCCGTTGACAGCGGAGTATGGGCAAAAAATCAGTGGCTATGCCGTAGAAGATAAAACGACAGCACGGTATGAGCGGGAAGATAAAGCAACAACGCAAACCGGCCAGGAAAATGTTAAAACCCATGCAGTAGAGCGTGTTGACGAAAAAAAACCGGAAACAGGTGAGGTTGAAGAAAAAACACCGGTAAACGATAAGAAGCGGCTGCAAAACGCGAGGATAGCGGGCCAGGTTTTTTCGTCATACATACTGCTTGAGGAAGGGGAAGACATATTTATTATCGATCAGCACGCGGCGCATGAAAGGATAAGATATGAAAAAATAAGAAAAAAGTATGCGGAGCGTGAAAACTTTGAACAGGGCATGATAAGCCCGCTTACCGTCAACCTTTCAGAACGGGAAATGGACAGTTTCAAACAGATTTCCGGACACCTCAAACGTTTGGGTTTTGACGTTGAGGTTTTCGGAAGCAGGACAGTTCTTGTAAGATCTGTTCCGTATATTTTAAGCGGCGGGTTTTCATCGCGGGACCTGACAGACATTTTTGAAAAGCTTTACGCGGAAATATCCGATGTATCGGATATGATTCCGGAGGAAACACTTTATATGATGGCATGCAAAAGCGCGATAAAGGCAAACCGTAAAATGACGGATATCGAGATACGCGCTCTTGTAGATGAGCTCGCGAATACGGATGATTTATATACCTGTGTGCACGGAAGGCCGGTAATAATAAGCATTAGTAAAAAGGAACTGGAAAAACGCTTTAAAAGGATTGTATAAAAGCAAGGTTTTTGTTTTAAAACAGGGTGGTAAATATATGCGCTCGGTGGTGGTAATAACAGGCCCGACTGCTTCGGGGAAAACCGGGCAGGCGATTTATACGGCAAAAAAGCTAAACGGCGAGGTTGTGTCCGCTGATTCAATGCAAATATATAAATATATGGATATCGGCACGGCGAAGCCGACGGAAAGTGAAATGGACGGCGTGCGTCACCATATGTTGGATGTCGTGACGCCTGATGAACCGTTCAATGTGGTTATGTATAAGGAAATGGCCGAACGCTGCATCAGGGATATAATAAACAGGGGCAAGCTGCCCATAGTAGCCGGAGGAACAGGCTTGTATATCAACAGTCTTATTTACAACATACGGTTCAGTGAAACTGTCTGCGATGAATCGTTCCGCACGAGAATGAGAAGGCTCGCGGATGAAAAGGGCCCCGAAACGCTTCATGAAATGCTTAAAAAGGTTGATCCCGAAAGCGCGGAAAAAATTCATTACAATAACGTAAAAAGAGTAATCCGCGCGCTCGAAGTATATGAATATACGGGGAAACCGATATCGTGGCACAACGAACAGTCCCGTTCCGAACCACCGGAATACAGGTATATTGTGTTTGTACTTAACATGGACAGGGAACAATTATACCAAAGGATAGACGAAAGAGTTGACAGAATGATTGAAGACGGATTGGTTTCCGAGGTCGAGTCGCTGCTTGAAAAAGGCATAAGCCCCGATTCGATTGCTATGCAGGGATTGGGTTACAAGGAAATAATAGCCTATCTGAAAAATGAAACAACACTTGAAGAAGCGATACGTATACTGAAAAGGGATACAAGACATTACGCGAAGCGTCAGTTGACCTGGTTCCGGTCTATTAGCGATGCCGTATGGATTGACGGAGGGAGTGAGAATTTAGAAAAAAATACTAAAATTATTCAGGAATACCTTGAAACCTGTATTTAGATTTTATACAATAGGTATGATACAGAAATTGTTAATTATATGATATTATTTTGGCGAGGAGGCTCTATAAAATATGAATAAGAACATAAATCTGCAGGATGTATTTTTAAATCAGGTAAGAAAAGAGCATATACCGGTAACGGTTTATCTGACTAACGGGTTTCAACTGCGAGGCATGGTAAAGGGCTTTGATAATTTTACGGTCGTTCTCGACAGCGAGGGGAAACAACAGCTTGTATACAAGCATGCCATATCAACAGTATCGCCGATGAAAGCTGTTAATATTATTTTCAGCGATTCTTCGAGCAGGGAGGCTTAACCTGAAATCCGGGTGATATAGCGGTACGCATTTTGCAGCGCGTGTTCGCTTCGGCTATTTCCCGGTTTCCGGTCGCTCAAATACATAACGGAGTAATTCAGTTATGTGAAATTACAGGGCTGATTAAAAAAATCAGCCCTTAATTAATTTTGCATGAATTCTTAAGACAGCATGTAACAGCGGTATTTTCCTTTCTAACGCATTGAAAATGCAAATAAAGTATTGAGATATTATGATTTTTTATTGATTTATGATAATAATTTTTCAAAGAATTGAGATTGCGATTTTATTCAACTATAATTAAAAGTATATAGAGATCAGATTCCATATGCCATCCGTGAAAATTTATATATAAAACATATTGGGAGGTAAGCGTGCAATGAAAGTACATAAATCTAAGAACAGACTTATCGGGAATATGCCGAAAATCGGCATAAGGCCTGTAATCGACGGACGAAGGCGCGGAGTGAGAGAATCATTGGAAGACCAGACAATGAACATGGCAAAATCCTGCGCGCTCTTGTTGGAAAGTGAATTAAGACATGCAAACGGTCTTCCGGTTGAATGTGTAATTGCGGATACGTGCATAGGCGGAGTTGCCGAGGCGGCTGCCTGTGCCGAGAAGTTTCGGAAAGAAGGCGTCGGATTATCTATTACCGTAACTCCTTGCTGGTGCTACGGTTCTGAAACAATGGATATGGATCCCTACATTCCAAAAGCAGTCTGGGGCTTTAACGGCACGGAACGCCCCGGGGCAGTGTATCTCGCGGCGGTTCTTGCCGCCCATAACCAAAAAGGGCTGCCGGCTTTCGGGATATACGGGAAAGACGTGCAGGATAAAGGGGATCAAACAATACCGTGCGACGTTAAGGAAAAACTTCTTCGTTTTGCGCGTGCCGGACTTGCGGTAGCGGAAATGAGAGGCAAGTCTTATTTATCGATGGGTTCGGTATCTATGGGTATCGCAGGTTCAATTGTCAATGAAGGGTTCTTCCAGGATTATCTTGGAATGAGAAATGAATACATAGACTTGTCCGAGTTTATACGCAGGATGAATGAAGGCATTTTTGACAACGAAGAGTATAATCAGGCGTTAAAATGGGTGAAGGAATACTGTATTGAAGGCCCTGACATCAATCCTCCGGAAACGCGCAAATCCCGCGCCGAACTGGATAAGAACTGGGAGTTTTGCGTGAAGATGGCCCTGATTGCAAGGGATTTAATGGTCGGCAATCCAAAGTTGAAAGAGATGGGCTTCGAAGAGGAAGCGAACGGCCGCAATGCGATATTGGCAGGTTTTCAGGGCCAGCGTCAGTGGACTGATCATTTCCCGAACGGGGACTTTATGGAGACAATATTGAACAGTTCCTTTGATTGGACGGGTATAAGGCAGCCATACCTTATCGCGACTGAAAATGACAGCCTTAATGGGGTAGTTATGCTGTTCGGACATCTGCTGACGAATACCGCCCAGGTTTTCGCCGATGTCCGTACATACTGGAGCCCGGATGCTGTAAAGCGCGTTACGGGTTATGAATTGGAAGGCGATGCGGCAAACGGTATCATTCATCTTATAAATTCAGGGTCCGCGTCATTGGACGGAACAGGCGAGCAGTCAATCGACGGCAGGCCAGTGATGAAACCGTGGTGGGATGTTACTCCTGAAGAAGCGAAAAAATGTCTCAATGCCGTACGCTGGCGTCCTGCGAATACGGGATATTTCCGCGGCGGCGGATTTTCGGCCGATTTCCTGTCACGCGGCGGCATGCCTGTCACAATGTCAAGGATAAACATTGTAAAAGGGCTTGGACCTGTTCTGCAATTAGCTGAAGGATATACCGTAGATTTACCGGAAAAGGTTCATGACATACTCGATCAGAGAACGGACCCGACATGGCCTACCACATGGTTTGCTCCGAAGCTCACAGGAAAAGGAGCGTTCACCGACGTCTATTCGGTTATGGCAAACTGGGGCGCGAATCACGGGGCATTCAGCTATGGACATATTGGAGCGGATTTAATTACGCTTGCGTCAATGCTTCGCATTCCGGTATGCATGCATAATGTCGACGAAAACAAAATTTTCAGACCAAGCGCGTGGGCCGCTTTCGGAACAGTGGATAAGGAAGGCGCGGATTACAGGGCATGCAGGAATTTTGGGCCGTTATACGCATAGAGTCAAAAAGAAAACAGAGAAATTATTAAGTTTCCCGGCGGATGTATGCTGTCTGCCGGGGAATCATTTCTTACGGCTGTTTTCCAAAATGCATTATAGAAGAGAGAACAACGCAAAACGCATTTTTTAAATAGCACTTGTGTTTCGATGCTTTTTGGATTATAATA
>LFRM01227273.1_pt1 | contig 16833 bp, 15 predicted proteins | sample 618341 | NCBI WGS metagenome assembly LFRM01 (sample SAMN03654438, study PRJNA283298) | anaerobic digester metagenome | isolation source: pool of bioreactors CSTR01a, CSTR02a, and CSTR03a thermophilic anaerobic... | place: Denmark: Kgs. Lyngby | collected 2014-05-21 | reverse complement strand
CGAAAAAGTCACAACACTTTTTAATCTTACAGGTCCAACCCCAACAATTGACATTGAACCTTTTTTATACACGTTAATTTCCTAACAGGTTTGCATTACACTGCCGGCCGGCAAACTGCCATGGTTACATTTCCACCACAACAGCGGTACCCTGGCCGCCGCCGATGCAGAGAGTGGCAAGTCCGTACTTGGATCCTCTCCTCTTCATTTCATAGAGCAGCGTAATGAGGATTCTTGCGCCTGACGCTCCGATGGGATGGCCAAGAGCAATGGCTCCGCCGTTTACATTGACTTTTTCCATTTCGAAGCCAAGATCTTTTCCGACTGCTACAGACTGTGCTGCGAAGGCTTCGTTGGCTTCGATCAAATCCATGTCGGCAACTGTTAATCCGGCTTTTTCCAACGCCTTCTGCGAGGAGGGTACCGGCCCGATTCCCATGATAACGGGGTCAACACCTGCGGAAGCGTAGGACTTAATGGTTGCCAAGGGCTTGATACCCAGTTCATCGGCTTTTTCCTTTGACATAACCACCAGAGCGGCTCCTCCGTCGTTGATGCCGGAGGCATTACCTGCTGTTACAACTCCGTCTTTCTTGAAGGCAGGTCTCAGTTTGGCGAGGCCTTCGGCGGTAACTCCCGCTCTCGGGAACTCGTCCGTGTCAAAGATAATGGGATCGCCTTTTCTCTGAGGAACTTCAACGGGAACGATCTCTTCCTTGAACTTTCCGGCCTTGATAGCGGCCTCTGCCCTTTGTTGTGATCTTGCGGCAAACTCATCCAGCTCTTCTCTGGTGAGTCCCCACTTCTCTACAATGTTTTCTGCCGTAATTCCCATATGATATTTGTTGAAAATATCCGTCAATCCGTCATGTACCATCATGTCGATCAGCTTGACATCGCCCATTCTGGCTCCCCATCTTACATTGGGGGCGAAATAAGGTGCCGCGCTCATGTTCTCGCATCCGCCGGCAACGATAATATCCGCATCGCCTGCTTTAATAATTTGGGCAGCAAGAGAAACGGTTCTCAGTCCGGATCCGCAGACTTTATTCAATGTCATGGAAGGAACTTCGATTGGTATCCCTGCGGCAATTGATACTTGCCTTGCTACGTTTTGTCCCAAACCGCCCTGCAGTACGGTGCCGAATATTACCTCATCAACCATTTCCGGCTTAATTCCTGCTCTTTTCATCGCTTCCACAACAGCGACTCTTCCCAGCTCAACAGCCGGAACATCCTTTAACGATCCGCCGTAGCTCCCTATGGGAGTTCTGGCCGCTCCTGCAATAACAACTTCCCTCATTTTGTTTCCCTCCTAACGCATAAGGTATATATTAAATTGTTAGCTAAGTATTTAACACTCTTCATTTTATCACTTCGTATGTAATAATTCAAGGGAACGGAACCATATAATTCAATCGCTCCGTCTACTGAAAAACAGCGATATGCGTTTCGATAAGCTTGACAGGTCTGTAAGATAGTTTGGCCTTTCTCAAGCCCGGAATTCCCATATCTTCCTCTCTGTTTATGTATTTAATATTAGAGGCTTCATGTTTGCAAAATTCGTTGTTGATAGCTTGATAAGCCCCCCGGTATTCTATGTTCGCTTTTTCTACATGAACAGCAATTGTGTTGCGACCCAGGGGTCCACCTATGCACAACGCCTGGATGGCATCGTCAATAATGATGGCTCCCGTAAGGTAGCCTACCCGCTCCAGATTATATAATACATCCTCCATGGCCAGTTCCTCCATGCGAAGCAGATCCATCTCATAATCAGAAAGGGGCAGCTTGCGCAGATTGAACTCACGGATAAATTTCATCGCATCCTCCGCCATGGACGAGGTCAACCGGATATATTTGTAGTCGTAGTTCTCTCTAAAGTAATTGAGGTGATTCCTTTTGGGATGATATTTCCTGCCGGCGAGTTCAATGAGATCCTTGGCCAAATAGACGTAGTCGTAATTAGGCCTGTCCTCAATAAAACGAAGTTCGCCGGGAAACGCGGATTCGATGATCTCAATCATATGAAAAGGAAGCAACCGTATATTGAACTCATGACCTTTGTCTTCAAAGATCTTTTTTGCTTCAAGGATGGTTTCGCGAAGTTTTGAAGGATCGTACTCTCCTGTCTTTGTCAGAGGAGGAAATAGGAAGGGTCTCTTTTTATCCAATTCCAGGTGGCTTATACCGGAAATGCAAAGATAGTCGCCGATGATCTGCCAACTGAAAAAATTTATATTCCTCCACATGTATAGAGACGTGAAAGTAAGCCCGGAAGTTCTGTAATCGAAGCCGTTCAGATACTCCTCAAGCACGTTTCTTGATCCTATGGTAATTTGATTTTCTAACATAAACATGATTGTCTTATCGCCGCCTTACTTTACTAATGCCGATATGTCTTTGAACCCTTCGCTCTTTGCGTCTCCAAGAAGTTCAAAGAGAACGGATTCGTAAGTGGTTCCCACAGCTCCGGACTCGGCAATCCTGCGCTGGGCATATTTTTTGTCTGTGTTGCTTCTTGAGGCAACGCAATCATTGACCAGGAAGACCGAATATCCCGCCTCCACCAGGTCCAGCGCCGTCTGCAAGACGCATACGTGGGATTCTATCCCCGCCAGAATGACGGTCTTTCTCTTCGATTCCTTCAATTTCTCTACGAATACGGGTTCGCCCATGGCGCTGAATGCGGTCTTTTCAATGGGCTCATATTCCCCTAATGCTTCGTGGATACTGGGAATCGTGGGTCCCAGCCCTTTGGTGTATTGCTGGGTTACCAAGACAGGCACTCCAAGAGTGCGGCATCCCTTCACCAGTTTAACGACGGCTTTTTCAAGTTCTTCGTTTCCTTTCATGGCAGGCATGAGACGTTCCTGGAAATCGATAAGCACCAGTATGGCCTCTTCTTTTCTTATTCTCAACGGTTTCATAAAATATACCTCCTGATATTCATTAACATTCGTTTTTAGGTCTCTTTCGGGTCGTAGGGTTACTCTCCCGCTCGACGAAGCTACGCGCTGCGTGCCATACCATCTAGACGGTCCGTCCTGCCCGGTTGGCACTTGCTTGTACTCGCTGGAGCTAACCCTACGCCCCGAAAGAGAAATAGTATTTAATAAATGAATTTTTCACTCATTAAAATTAAAATCCCCAGGATTTTACTTCTTCAACCGNNACGAAGCTACGCGCTGCGTGCCGTTTTAAAACTCATTTAAAATCCCCAGGATTTTACTTCTTCAACCAACTGGTAATTGGTCAAGTCGTAATGCAGTGGCGTAATGGACGCATATCCGTCCTGAACAGCGATAACATCAATATCCCCCGGAAGGCCTGAATAGACCACCGGTTCTCCCGAATAAAGATAAGACGCGCTGCCTTTTTGCTTTTCATGCACCTGGAAATCCTCGTCGTATTCCCTGGCTCCCAGCCTGGTGACCCGAATGCCTTTCAATTCATCCATGGGAACGTCGGGAAGATTTATATTGAGAACCGTTTTGCTGTCCAGCTTTCCCGCAGCTGTCTCAAGGGCTTTCAGCCCAATCTGACAAGCGGTATCGAAATGGGCGGGTTTGCGGGAATTCACGGAAACGGCAAAGGACGGGATTCCGTTGATGACTCCTTCGATAGCGCCGGACACGGTACCTGAATACAGAGTATCGGTGCCCAAGTTCGAACCGTGGTTGATGCCCGAAAACACATAGTCGATTTGAACATCCAGGTCTCTCAGGATCCGCAGCCCAAGCTTGACGCAATCCGCCGGCGTTCCCGAAACGGACCAGGCCTTAGTTGCGCCGGGCATATGGTATTCGCTTACCGTGATGGGAACCGTAACCGTAATCCCGTGGCCGCAGGCGCTGCGCTGAGTATCGGGAGCAAAAACAAAGACCTCTGCAACAGAGGCCAAGGCAGCTGTTAAATGCTGAATGCCTTCAGCCTTAATTCCATCGTCGTTAGTTACTAAAATCCTCATAGACACCTCCATTGTAACTATAGTATTATACCATAAATATGGCTTTTTAAAAGCGTAAAAACCGTTAGGCGCCTTTTGAAAAAGCAATTGACAACTAAAAGAAATAATGATGAAATATTTTTACAATAGTCGTATTAAATACGAATTATTTGTTTGGACTCTAACGGTATTTTCATACCGATTCCTTCCGGAAGGGGAGATCGCTTGGAAAAACTCTGGGGCAAAATCAAGGAATCCATCATGTCTGTAGCGCCTATTGCAGGCATTGTCGCCGTGCTCCAATTAACTATCGTTCCCATGCCTTGGGGAACGATTATGCTTTTTTGGGCGTGGGCTGCAGTTCTGATATTAGGCATGGGGCTGTTCAGCCTGGGAGCAGATGTAGCCATGATGCCTATGGGGGAACTGATCGGTTCACATTTAACAAAGACGAACAAGCTTTGGATTTTACTTCCGGTTTGCTTCTTGCTCGGCGCCATGATTACTGCTGCCGAGCCTGACCTTCAGGTCTTGGCGGAACAGGTTCCTTCCGTTCCCAATTATATCCTCATCGCCTCCGTCGCAGCCGGCGTGGGTTTTTTCCTGGCAATGTCATTTCTTCGAATACTCTATCAGATACCTTTGAATCTGTTATTCATAGTTTTTTATATTTTAATCTTCGTTATGACCGCCTTTACATCCGAAACCTATCTGGCGGTAGCTTTTGATTCGGGAGGCGTTACTACCGGACCGATTACCGTGCCCTTCATTCTGGCGCTGGGCGTGGGTTTGTCTTCCGTTTTGGGTGGTAAGAGTTCCCACGACGACAGCTTCGGCCTGGTGGCCCTCTGCTCCATAGGTCCCATCATTGCCGTTATGATAATGGGTCTGTTTTTTAATTCATCTTCCATTCACTATGGGTCTGAGGTATTCACGGATATTTCCGACCTTCGGGAACTAATATGGGTTTTGGCCAACGGATTCCATGTATTTGGCAAACACGTGCTGATAGCTTTATGCCCTATTGTCGCCTTCTTCATTATATTTCAATTGACGGTTCTCAAGCTGTCCAAGCCACAGCTTATCAAGATAGCTGTAGGCATGATATATACATTTGCAGGACTGGTGATGTTTCTCGCCGGCGCAAATGTAGCTTTTATACCCGTAGGCAAATTTATCGGCGAAACCGTGGGCAGTTTCCCTGGCAATTGGATTTTGATTCCACTGGGAACACTGATGGGTTTCTTCGTTGTAGCGGCGGAACCGGCGGTTCACATTCTGAACAACCAGGTGTGGGAAATGACAGCCGGCGCCATTTCCAAAAAAGCCATGATGGCCAGTCTTTCAATCGGAGTCGCCCTTTCCATCGGCATAGCCATGGCTCGAATCCTATTTCATGTAAACATCTGGTATGTGCTTCTCCCAGGCTATGCATTGGCCCTGACTCTGACCTTTTTTGCTCCCAAAGTTTTTACGGCCATTGCCTTCGATTCCGGAGGCGTAGCTTCGGGACCTATGACCGCCACCTTCCTGTTAGCTTTTGCAATGGGGGCCTGCAATGCCGTGGGCGGCGATCTTCTTACCGATGCCTTCGGCGTGGTGGCTATGGTGGCCATGACTCCTTTGATTACCATTCAGGTCCTCGGCGTCATTTACAAACTGAAGCTGAAAGAGACAGAAGAAGAAGAGGAAGAAGCCCTGGATATGGATCTGGAAGAAGAGGAAGAGTATATCGAGTTGGAGAGCGAAGATTTGGAAACAGAAGCGGCTGTAACCAAGGAAGCGGCCTATCATGGAGAGACCTTGGAAGAGCTGTTGGAAAAAGACAATTATTACATAGATCTGGGGTTTTAAATTGAGAGCATGGATTATAAGCCGGAAATTATGATGAATGAAAATATGGCCGTAATTAACGGCCGAATGGAGGTTTATCATGGAACACAGTACATGCCCGGTTCCTAAGAAAATGAAGCTGCTCATCACCATTCTCAACAAGGACGACGGCGAAGAGATGGTTGCCTTCTATCGAGATCACGGAATTACCTTTAATATGATAGCCCCTGCCCATGGCGCTGCCGGCCTGGAAATAATGGATTATCTGGGCTTGACGGACACGGAAAAGGACATGGTGCTGAGCGTTGCAGACGAGGACAAAATACGTGACATTCTTACAAAGATCAAAGAGGTTATGGACCTGGAGAGACCCAACACCGGAATTGCTTTTACAGTTCCCCTAGCCGGGATAAGCGGACCGAAAGCGCTTCGCTATGTTTGTGGATATGAAGAGAGGAGCGATAGAGATGAACCCAGAGAGAGAGTATGATTTGATAATAACCGTAGTCAACCGGGGATATGCGGATGTGGTTGTTGAGGCGGCCAAGAAAGCCGGGGCCCAAGGAGGCACCATCTTTTACGCCAGGGGTACGGGTATTCATGAGGTGGAGAAATTTTTCGGAATCACCATACAACCAGAGAAAGAAGTGGTCCTGAATTTGGTGAAGCATAAGCTCACCAGGCAAATCATGCACGCCATCGTTGACGAAGCCGGTTTGTCTACACCCGGCAGGGGCCTGTCCTTTGCCCTGCCTGTTGAGGATGTGGTAGGAGTACTCCATCATGTGGATGTGGATGAGTTTTTAAAGCAATACCGCAATTCGGAGTAAACGATTCAGGATAATCGGAAGAAAATAAGGTTGAAGTACCCTATCGAAAGAATGTATATTAATATGCAAGCGTGTATATAAGCAAGAACATTTTCGGTAAAAAATGTTCGATATGCAGGCATGTACTTTCGGCTGAAAACGCTCGATATGCAAGTAAAACTTTTCGGCTGAAAATACTCCAACCGGAAGACATAAAAGCACAGGAAAGAAAGGATTATAGCAAACTATGATTTATGCAACCATATTCCATGATGACAAGGAGCAGCTCTGCTGCATCGACGGCGTGGGTGCCAGAGTTTTTTTGTTAAAGCATTTTTTCGAACAAGAGTTGGCCAGGGAAGAAGCTCCCTCTTCGATGATCGATTTTATTCGTTGCTATGATGAGAAATGGACAGACAAAATCGCTTTCTTTTTTGGACAGCGCCCCGAGTATGCTATTCCGCTTGAAGAGGTAAAGCTTCTGGCTCCCATACCGGCTCCTGCAAGAAATATCGTGTGCTTGGGCAAAAACTACAAGGCCCATGCGGAAGAGTTGAAAGGACAAATCTTTTCCGATAAGCTTCCCGAGCATCCCATTTACTTTACCAAACCCGATCATACAGTCATAGGCACGGAAGAGACTATTCTTCTCCACAGCCATGTCACCTCCAAGGTGGATTACGAAGTAGAGTTGGCGATCGTAATCGGCAAGAAGGGGATGAACATTTCCAAGGAAAATGCTGAGGATTATATTTTCGGTTATACCATAGCAAACGATGTCTCCGCCAGGGATCTGCAACATGATCACACTCAGTGGTATAAAGGAAAGAGTCTCACCACCCATTGCCCTATAGGTCCATGGATAGTGCACAGGAGCGCACTGCCTTTCCCACTGTGTCTTGACCTCAAATGTTATGTGAACGGAGAGTTAAGGCAGCATGGAAACACCCGAGATTTGATTTTCGACATTCCAACGATTATCAGCGACCTGTCCCGGGGTTACGAATTGCGCCCGGGCGATATAATTCTTACCGGAACCCCTGCCGGCGTGGGCATGGGTTTCAATCCGCCCAAGTACCTAAAGGCTGGCGATAGGGTGACATGCCAGATTGAGAAGATCGGGATCCTTACAAATCCGGTCGGAGATTAATTTCTTAAAATAAGTTTTCGGGGTCGGGAGAGTAATCTCCCGACTCCGAAAACACTTAAAGACGATTCGGTTTATAAATATGCATTACGAATTACATTTTTATGAGCTTTCTGCTGCTACGGGCATCAGTCACGGACTTCTGCTAGGGCCTTCGCCATAGGCTCTGCCATGGACTGCTGCCCTGAATTTCTGCTATGGCCTCTATCATGGATGTCTGCCATGGGCCTTCGGCGGGATATCAACTAAAATTTTGAAAAGGCCAAAATTTTAGCTGATTTTTCACTAAAAAAGTCAACTAAAAAAATAGATTCAGGCAAATATTAGCTGATCACGAGTCATATAAGGCACATATTTGAAATATATGGAAATAAAATCTGCTAAAATAAAGTGCTCACAAGATTTTTAGTTGATTTTAAGCACTGGCTTTGAGCAAAAGAGCATTAAACAATTAGTTGATTATAATGATTATAAAGTGAGCGGTGAGACTAAAGGTTTTATTATCCATTTTTTTCAATAAAAAAGCAACCGCTTTTTAGTAAAAGAATTTTTAGGTTGCTTTTTGCTTTTATCGATTTAGTGTTCGGTGAGCACTCAGGTGCCCAGCACATCGCCTATTGACTCGTGAATGACCAGGCTGGCTTTCCTGTCATAGGGTGTAGACGACTTGTTGATCAGTACCAACTCATCTCCGCGAAAATAATTAATCAATCCGGCAGCGGGATAAACCACCAGTGAAGTTCCTCCCACGATTAGCGTATCCGCCCGGGCAATGGCATCCACTGCATTGTTCAGCACCTTCTGATCCAAAGCTTCCTCATAGAGAACCACATCCGGTTTGACCACACCTCCGCATTTCCTGCAATACGGAATGTAGGATTGCTTCCCCTCGGCGTCCTTGCAGTTTTCGGGATCCATGATGTAATCAAGATCGTAGAATGCGCCGCACTTCATGCAGTAATTGCGCTGTACGGAACCGTGCAGTTCCCAAACCGTTTTACTTCCTGCCAATTGATGAAGCCCGTCTATATTCTGGGTCACTACAGCTAAGAGTTTCCCGCGTTTCTCCAGTTCGGCCAAAGCCAGATGAGCCCGATTCGGCTTCACATCCCGGTAGATGAGATTGTTTTTATAGTAGTCAAAAAAGGTGTTCATATCGCTGAGAAAGAAACTGTAGGAGAGCAGCTCCTCCGGCGAGCGACCGTAGTTTTGCCTGGCTTGATACAAGCCGTTTTCAGACCGGAAGTCCGGCACTCCGCTTTCCGTCGAAACGCCTGCGCCGCCGAAGAAAACTATTCGATTGCTCTTATCGATAATTTCTTTTAATTCTTCGTACATATCTTTCACCTCAAATTCCCTCACACACATTCCAACCCTTTCACTCACATCATTCTATTACATTTTATCTATCTGAACAAGGGCCGGGGGTCCGCATCTCTGTCAGGTTTTTCCAGTATCGCACCGGCATATATCTCTTCTGACAGGCCGGGTTGATCCTTTCTTCGATGGCAACGGTGTCAAAATATGTCTTCCACATCCTGCGATAGAGTTTTTCCTCTTCAGACAAATCGGGAAGGGCTTTTTCATCTATAGGTGCAATGCGCCACTGCCCGGCTGCGCTGTAAAGCGCTTTGCTTCTCTTGGCATCGTGAATGAGAAAAGGATCGCCTTTGAAGCGATCGGAGAAATGCTCGCCCAGCAGTTCCAATACATCGTGGTCCGGTTCAATCTTGGCATACAACAGCTCCCTTTCTCCCTCTTTCGAACTGGCTCTGAGGACGGAAAAGCGTACCAGGCCGGCCAGACGATGGGCTTCGTTTGCAACCTTTCGCGCAACCTGCTGAGCCTCATAGACAGCGGGATGGCTGTGATAGGAATCCACTTTGGCCCCCAGCCGGAAGCCCAGTCTGAGATAGTTAAGTGCGATGTTTTCTTTTTCTTCATAGTTGGAAAGCAAGAGATAATAGACCCGTTTCAGAGCCCGGGATGATATCTTCGATTCTATGGCTTCGTATACTCTTTCTGCTCTCTCATAATTCGTATCTACGATTTTATAAGGCTGAAACAGTTTGTTCTGGTAACGGGTCTGAACGTAAATTCCCGATGCTTTTTCTTCATAATAATGCAGGTACACGCAGCACAAAAAACCTTCAAAGCTGCCATCATAGAGGTAGTCCATGATCGTCTCCGTCATACCGTGCCGGATGTGCATTTTGGCAACCGGCGAATTTTTGTCTTATATAATATTGAAATTTGAATCCCATCATATATTGCAATAGTTAAATTGAATCCCACTCCATCGTGCAATTACTTAATAGACAGCAAGAGCCGAGTTCCGTCGCCTATCGGTAATAGTTAATAGAGTATCGAAATCCGATCTCTATTGTTCTTAGCAATAGTCTTAATTGAATATTGAAATCTGTGCGCCATCGCCCATTAGCATTATTTAATAGAATATTGAGTTCCGATACACATCGTTTATTGGCAATAAACTCTATTTTCTATTGCTCTAATTTAATGAACAGGTTTAATAGAACATTGAAATCTGAACCCCATCGTCTATTGGCAATAGATTATTTGACTTTCTCTCGCCGTTTATCAGGTAATTGCGCAGCCGGACCGGCTCCAATTCGCAATCCCCATAATAGCGCCCGCAACAGGTAATAAAATATTTTGCCCGCTTTAATACAACTCCTATCTTTTTCAGGTCATCAAATTTGACTGCCGCCACCCGCCTTTGGCGCAAAATACGCCCTACGGAAACGGTGCCGATGCCGGGAACTCTGAGGAGTTCTTCTTTTGATGCCTTATTGATTTCTACCGGAAAAAGATCAAGATTCCTCAACGCCCAAGCCACTTTCGGATCCAGCTCTAAATCAAGAAACGGATCCCCATCGTCCAGTATTTCATCTGCCTGAAATCCATAGAAGCGCATGAGCCAATCCGCTTGATAAAGTCTGTGTTCTCGAATAAGCGGAGGCTCTGTCATAAGCGAAGGAAGCTTTGACGAATTGACCACGGGTATATAGGCGGAATAATAGACCCTCTTCATCTTAAAGATCCGATAAAGACTTTCCGAGGTCTTTATGATCTGTCGATCAGACTCTCCCGCCGCTCCGATTATCATCTGGGTGCTCTGCCCCGCAGGAGCAAACCTCTCTTTATATCTGGTCCGCAGCGCAGGCACAAAACCTTCTAAATCCCATTGCTGCAAATTATAATCGTCCGCTCCTGTCGCCTGTAGGCCAAAATTCTCTGCCTCTGCCGGTTGTTGATATTGAAGATCCGCACTACGTCCCGTCGGCCTGCCCGGATAACTCCTAACAGCCCCCCTTAGCTGTTTTCTGTCTGAAATAGTTTCCGTAATCTGTTTCATGGGCCCAAATATGGCCTTCGGTTTCTTCTGAGGCGCCAATTTTTTCAAGCCCTCTTCCGTGGGGAACTCGATGTTGACGCTGATGCGGTCCGCCACCATGCCGATGGCATGTATCAGTTCAGGTGAAGCCCCAGGTATGATCTTCGCATGAATATACCCGGCGAATCCATAATCCTCTCTAAGCAGCATCAAGGTGCGGAGCATCCTTTCCGCAGTGCGGTCCGGCGAACCCTCCACCGCCGAGCTCAAGAAAAGACCTTCTATATAATTCCTGCGATAGAACTCCATGACGAGACCGGCCAGCTCTTCCGGCTCGAAGGAAGCCCTGGCAATATCAGCTGTTCTGCGGTTGATGCAGTATTCGCAGTCGTAGACGCAGCGGTTTGTCAGCAACACTTTCATTAAAGAAATGCACCGCCCGTCAGCAGACCAGGAATGGCAGATTCCCATGCAGGAAGCATTGCCAATCCGCCCTACGTTTTTTCGCTCTACGCCGCTGGTGGCACAGGAAGCATCGTACTTTGCGCCGTCTGCCAGGATTCTAAGCTTTTCGTAAAGCTCCATGACCGCCTCCACCCTTTGTCGAACATTTGTTCTTTTATTATATGCCATGGAGCCGGTTTGTTCAAGTATAAATACAAAAACCTGATTGGGCTGTACCAATTAATAAAATCATAAGGTCTGAGTTTATATAATAAAAAGACCCGAAGGATTATTTATTATGGTTGATATGGAATGACCTCCCGGATCTGCTCCTCCCTGATTTCCCATATGTTCGCCTGGACCTTCATGGGATGCCATTCATCAATTTCGAAAATTCGCACCCAGCTGTCCATAACTCTCTTACGTTCCCACGGGTAGGCGGCTGCGTACTTGCCTTCGATGAAGGAGAAAGAATCTTTGAAGCCTTTTTGCTCCAATTCCTCTTGATATTGTTTCAGGTCCTCCTCGTCCTTTGGAATATAAAGGTGATTCAGGACCAGGTCCCATTTAAAACTGTCGAAATACACAATCTCGTTTTCCTTGACTTCCAATACGTATACCACGGTGCCCTCAATGGGCCTGAGCATGTATTCCTCGCTGATGGAACACCACACGGGGAATTCCACGCCGTCAGGCTTTGGGACTATCTTTGATGCCTGCTCCGTGAACCAGGAGTACAGATTGAGAAAATACGGAGCAATGTCTTCAAAATACTCTTCGATATATTGCTTTTTGGTACGGTAAACTCCATCTTTTTTTATCTGTTCCAAACTGCTCACCGGCTGCCTGGTCCATAAAGTAACCTTTTCATTTCTATTCTTTTCATTTCCCGATTGCTCGCTTCCCGATCTATTACTACCCATGCTCCGCTCCTCCGCTCATTCCCGGACGCAACTCTTGTTTCCACATCTTGCTGTTTTTAATGTATCATTTTTGCTCCTTACTTTTTCAATAAATTTTCTCTATGTAAGTTCAATATTCAATGCCAGTACTATGAATTGGCTATTTCGCTCTGAATTCTCCTTAATATATAAATGGTTATCTTTTTTAATTATAGTTATCTTTGTTGAAAGCATAATACCCAGGAAGCTTTGGGGAATTAAACGTTTTATTGGTTTTTCTGACCTGAAATCTATATCTGTTTCATATTTACTTCTGTTGCATATTTACACCCAAAGGATATAATCAAATCGAACAGCCACAATGGGCGTGACTAGAGGCGTGACTGGATATGAAATTATGACATACTCAAACAGGCAAGCAATGACATATACATCAAAGTAAAGCCAGGGATCGGTTCACGAAATATTTCAAAATTACAGGAGGCATTTATGGCGGAAAACATGAAAACCGCTTTGGTTTTAGGCGGTGGCGGAGCGCGGGGCGCTTATGAAATCGGAGTCTGGCAAGCCTTGCGGGAAATGGATGTGAAGATCGATATTATCACTGGTACATCCGTAGGCGCCATCAACGGAGCATTGGTGGCCCAGGACGAGTTTGAACTGGCCTGCAAGGTATGGAAGGAAATTCAAACACACATGGTGGTAGACAAGAGGTTATTGCGGAGAGAAAACACGCCTCTGAAAAATCTGTTAAGCCGCTATATCGACGAAACCAAGGTAAGAGACAGCCAGTCGGAATTTGGCCTCGTCACCGTTGAGCTTCCCGGATTCGTACCCCGTCATTTCTATAAAGAAGACATTCCGAAAGGAAAGCTCATCGACTATATAGTGGCCAGCTCTTCCCTTTTTCCCGCTTTCAGGGCGGCGGATATCGACAACACCAAGTATGTAGACGGAGGATATTTGGACAACCTTCCCGTGGGGATGGCGCTGAAAAGAGGTGCCACTCATGTGGTTGCGGTGGACCTTTCCACGGCCGGCATCGTGCAGAAGAAACCCTTGGAGGAGGCGAAAAATCTGATTATTGTCCATTGCAAATGGGATCTGGGCGATATCATGGAATTTGATGGGAAAAATTCCGCAAAAAATATCAGGCTTGGATATTTGGATACCCTCAAAGCATTCGGATTTTTCGACGGTAAATATTATACCTTTGCCAAGGGGGAGATGGATAAGAGAACGTTAAAATCCGCCGAAACCGCCGCGCGCGTTTTCGCATTAGATCCGCAAATCCTGTATACCAGGGATTCCTTCCGCCGGCAGCTGTCGGCCACAGTGCTTTCTTATCAAAAGGAAACGGAAGCCGAAGTCCAAAGCTTCCAGGAACAGGTGAAAAGACATTCCCTTGAAAAAGAACTCCTGCTCTCCCTGCTTAAAAAAATTAACCAGAAGTCCCTGGCTTTGGTCATAGCAGATTATCTGAAAAACAACCCGGATGTGCGGGACAGTTTGCTTGCCAAGCCGGTGCCCCTTATTTTCAAAGAAGAAACCAGGGCTGCAAATTATTTGTTAAAAGAGGGGATTTTATAGCCCTTACTCTTATAAGGAATAACAGCAAATTAATAAAGGGATCTTGTAAACCTTTTAAAGCCCAAGGCACAATATTTAACTTTGAACAGTTTCAGGAAACCCCGGTGATTAAATCAACCGGGGCTTTTTATTTTCGTACGCGGAAGGTGAAGAACTTTGCAGCGGGAGTTTTTGACAGGGCCGCAGTGATCAACGATGCGACCAAAAATCCTATGATGAACTGTAGCACGTTCATGGGAATGCTGAAGGCGGAAACTGCAAAGTTGCCGTACAGCAAGCCTCCGGCGATGTAATATCCGAAAACCATCCAAAGTCCGGCCAGCGTCATGCCCAAGATCTCCCACATGGGAATTCTGTAACGTTCTTTCTTTCTAAAGACCAATGCGATAACTATCAAGAAAACAGGAATCAACAGGGCCACCACCATAAGCTGGCTCTGCATCGAATTCAAAAATTCCCCCAAAGCGGACACATCCGCAATTTCGTCACCGATTAAATTAGCCGGGTTGTGCGTTGCCTCGTAGCGGATAATCCAATTGACGGCAAGATGGAAAGCCAACCAGAACACAGTAATGGCTGCTATGGCAGCGACGGTGTTCCTCCGGTTTTTCATGGCTTTTTCTATCATAAAACCCATCATAAGAGCCATAACGCCCTTAATGACAAGCGTCCATGGTGCCCAGTGAACGTATCCCAGAAATAGATCCGCCAGGGCAGAACCCACTCCCGCCGCAACGACTCCGTAACGCCATCCTAAAATCAGCACCGACATGAAAATCATGCTGTCGCCCAAATGTATATACCCGTTGGTAAAGGGAACGGGAATGGCAATGATCATGGTGGCTATCGCTATGACGGCCATCATTACTCCTGTCATGATTATTTTGTTATTCTTTTCAGTTGTAGTCATTTGAATTCACCTGGCTTTAGCCCTTAGTCTTTACTTTAATTACTTTTATTATTATAATACCCTTGAGCTGTAGTTACTAAAATATCCAGTTAAGAGTATTTTTATATATACAGTTTCCGATTTTTCTATCAATTTAGTGAATCTGTCTATGTTTAGGGTACAGTTAATTACTATTTATTATATACAGTCTTGTGTGTAAACCGAAGGAGGATGCCATGATTTCTTTGACACCGGTACTTCATGAGGAGTCGGCCACACCTCTCTACCAGCAGCTTTTTGTCTATATACGAGACGCGATTTTACGCTCGGACATACTTCCCGGCGAGAAGCTGCCATCCCTCAGGTCTTTGTCCAAATCTCTCAATATAAGCATTACCACCGTGGAGTTAGCATATAACCAGCTCTTAGTAGAAGGCTACATCAGCAGCAGGCCCAGGTCGGGATATTTTGTGAGCGAGATTTCTCCCGGAAGCGAAAGAGACCTGCTTACTCCGGTTTCTCCCGGCTTGGACCCCCGCTCCGCGTCGCCTTATTCTCTGCCGGAAATCTATCGAAACAATCAGATCTATGTGGATTCCGAATGTTTTGACTTTGCAAGATGGAAAAAGTGCAGCAACAAGATCCTGACCGATTATTCTTCACTGCTTCTCGTGGAAGGAGATATCCAAGGGGAAGCGCCTCTGCGAGACGAGATTTCCCGATATATTTACCAGGCAAGAGGCGTTCGGTGCAATCGGGATCAGGTGGTCATCGCGGCGGGAACCCAGCAACTGATCAATCTCCTCTGCATTATTCTCCAGAGGATGGGCATTGATCATGCTTCCTTCGAGAATCCCGGCTACCTGCCCGTGCGAAACATCTTCAAAGATAGGAATTTCAAAATGACCCTGGTTCCCATCGACAGGGACGGCATCCAAATAGACAAGCTTCCGGCAAACATACCCACTACCGTTTATGTGAGCCCTTCCAATCAGTTCCCTACAGGCTCCATCATGCCCGTGGGAAGAAGATATGCTCTTTTGGACTGGGCGTACCGGAATAGAAGTATCATAATAGAAGATGATTACAACAGTGAACTGCGCTATGACAGTCGACCCGTTCCTTCTCTTCAAGGCCTCGACACGGGTGAACGAGTGGTCTATCTGGGTTCCTTTTCTTCGACTCTCTTTCCATCCATCAAAATCAGCTACATGGTTCTTCCCAAGCCTTTGCTCAAGCTGTTCCGTGAATCATTAAGCGGCTACACCCAGACCTGTTCCAAAGCAGAGCAGCTTACCCTGGCCCTTTACATGAGCAGCGGCTTTTATCAGACCAACCTGCGCAGACAGCGAAAGCTTAACGCGCAGAAAATCCAGATGGCGACGGCGGCGCTGAACCGGTACGGCAAAGATGTAGTTGAAATTATAAACAACAGCTCCGGACTGCATATGCTGCTTAAAATCGCCAACAAAGGAAAAACCACAGAAGAGATCTGCGCCGCCGTCGCCGAATCCGGGCTCACCTTGGCACCCGTTTCCAATTTCGAAATTGACGGCAGCTATTCTGTGGTGATGTTCTACTACACTCGAATCCCTATTGAAAATATGGATGAAGCGATTCAACGCCTACTCCAGATCCTGCAATAAAATTACAAGGTTTTTGGTGTTAGCTATTTTGAGAGATGCAAAATCAAAATTATGAGCAAAATTTGGAGTTATGTGTGGATATAAAACTTTAAAACCGTCTTTTCTGTTCAAAATGTTGAGTAATGTGTGGAATCTCAAGATTTTTCCTTGAATAATCCACACATTACTCAGTTTTTTGCTCATGTGGGGGTGCGGACATTTTCTTGGACTGGTTAATAACCAGCAAGTCCAAGACTCTGTCTGTACTCCTTAGGGCTCATATTTCCTAA
>LFRM01362187.1_pt3 | contig 16850 bp, 18 predicted proteins | sample 618341 | NCBI WGS metagenome assembly LFRM01 (sample SAMN03654438, study PRJNA283298) | anaerobic digester metagenome | isolation source: pool of bioreactors CSTR01a, CSTR02a, and CSTR03a thermophilic anaerobic... | place: Denmark: Kgs. Lyngby | collected 2014-05-21 | reverse complement strand
AATATCTGCTTGGCTTCAGACACAATAAAAGAAGGCGTTTTTTCGTTATGGAACGGACAAACACCTTTGAAATTGCTTCCAGTTTTAGTAAGAGGTACTACTCTGCCTATAACATCTACAATGTTAATTCTTGATTTTAATTCATCAATCACATTGTTATTAAAACCCATGTCTACCCCCTGTTCATTCTCTCTAATGTATTATTCAACAGAAAACATCAATTTCCTTTATTTATATTAATTTACTTCCAAGCTTTAGGAACAAACAGCTCAGTATACTCTGATAATGCATATCTATCAGTCATTCCTGCGATATAATCCTTAACAGCCACGTTTATACCTTCTGTTTTTACTATTTCATGATAAATCTTCGGCATCTTTTCTGGATTCTCTATGTAGTAGTTGTATAGCGATGTTATAACTACCTCGACTTTGTTTAAATCCTCAGCCTTTTTTACTCTTTCACTAGTATAAACTTTATTAAACATGAAATTTCTCATCTCATTTAATGCGGCTCCTTTAGCTTCATCTAATGTTATATAGTCTTTTCCTTCGCTGTTATTTACAAGGCTCTCAATTAGGTTATTGATTCTTTTGCTGTGCGAACCGCCTAATATTTTAAGAGGCTCCTTGGGAAAATCTTCTGCTGCTATTACTCCGCTTCTGATAGCGTCGTCCATATCATGATTTACATATGCAATTCTGTCGCTTAATTTTACAATCTGACCCTCTAAAGTTATGGGTGAAACGTTTCCTGTATGATTAAGTATTCCATCTTTTACTTCAAAAGTTAAATTCATACCTCTTTTATCTTTACCTGTTTCAAGCATTTCAACTACTCTTAAGCTCTGGACATTATGCTTAAATCCTCCAGGATGTATGCTGTTTAATACGATTTCACCATTGTGACCAAAGGGAGTATGGCCTAGGTCATGGCCTAGAGCTATGGCTTCAGTTAAATCCTCATTATAGTTAAGGATTCTAGCTATTGTTCTTGCCACCTGTGATACCTCTAGTGTATGAGTTAGCCTAGTTCTATAGTGATCACCTTCTGGTGATAAGAAAACCTGCGTTTTATGCTTTAATCTTCTAAGCGCCTTAGAGTGGATTATTCTATCTCTATCACGTACAAATTCAGTCCTGTACTCGCACTTTTCTTCAGGAAAGGCTCTTCCTCTAGTATTAACTGCCTTCATGGCTCTTTCATCTAATATTTCAATTTCTCTATTTTCTATATCAACTCTTTTAAGCATTTTATACTCCTGTGTGTCCAAAGCCTCCAGCGCCTCTTTTAGTATCGCTTAGCTCTTCTACTACTTGAATTTCAGCTCTTTCGTGTTTTGCAATTACAAGCTGCGCTATCCTGTCTCCGCTTTTTATTTCATAGTCTTCGCTTCCAAAATTTATAACTGGTATCTTAAGCTCTCCTCTGTAATCAGAATCGATTGTTCCTATGCTGTTTACTAAACCTATTCCTTTTTTTATAGCAAGGCCTGATCTAGCTCTTACCTGCCCTTCGTATCCTAAAGGAAGCTCAATAAATATCCCTGTAGAAACGAGCATTCTTTCCATAGGTTTTAAAACTATCGGCTCTTTTATATATGCTTTTAAGTCCATACCAGCAGATCCCATAGTTTCGTATTTAGGAATAAGTCCGCTTTTACTAACAACTTTAAGTTTCATATTACTTTCCCCTTACTACTGCCAGTGAATAATCCGAAATATTAGAAATGTTTTTACTAACGTTTATGATGTCCTCATGACTCACCTTGTTTAGCTTTTCTATGAGTTCATTTTGCTCAGGCACTCTTCCACACTGGAGATTGCTTCTGCCGTTAACTATCATTCTGCCTTGCACAGTTTCTAAACTAAACATATAGTTTGATTTTAACTGCTCTCTAGCTGATTCTATTTCCTTTTTAGTGATCTCTCCTGTTTTTAGTTTGTCTAATTCTTCTTTAATTCCCTCTAAAGCATCATCAATTTTATCTTTGCCAACCCCTGCATATATCTTAAAGTATCCATTTCCCTTATAATATGATGCTGTTGAAAATACGGAATATGCTAGGCCTCTTTTTTCTCTAATGTTTTGAAAAAGTCTAGATGACATCGATCCTCCTAATAAATTGCTAAGTATGGCAAGGGCGTAATGCGCTTCAGACTCTACTGATAAACCAACCTTTGCAAGGCATATGTGGGCCTGCTTTATATCCTTTTCGAGATATTTAGTCTTAGGCTCATATGCGTAAATTCTGTCTTCTGGCTCTTCTTTAGTATCTAAGAGGTCATTAAATTTACTATTAAAGTAATCAACTACGGCTTCTTCATCAAAAGACCCTGCTACTGAAACAAATACTGAATCCTTAGTATACTGATTGGCATAATAGCTTCTTATAGTTTCTGGCGTAATTGAATTTACTGTTTCTTCAGTACCTAAAACGCTGTTTCCAAGATTAGAGTCTCCGAAGACAAATTCATCTGTTACATCTAGTATAAGGTCAGTTGGATCGTCAAAGCACATTTTAATTTCTTCGCATATAACTTTTTTTTCTCTTTCCATTTCCTCTTCATCAAACAGAGGATTCTCAATCATGTCAACTAGCACATCTGCGCACTTAAATAAATTGGTATTTAAGCACTTTATATAAAAGCAAGTGCCTTCTTTTCCTGTGAAAGCGTTCATCTGTCCGCCTAGACTATCCACTTCTGACGCTATGTCCATGGATGTTCTGTTACTAGTCCCCTTAAATAGCATGTGCTCAATATAGTGGGATATCCCATTGATTCCCTTTGTTTCGTTAATAGCTCCTGTTTTTGACCAAATTCCAATGGATACAGATGACACAGATTCAAATTTATCCATAATTAAATCAATTCCCGATTTTAGCTTAATTCTTTTTATCATTTTCTCCCCCAATATTTCTCTAAAAATTCCTGATCTTCTACTTCAAGGTCCTTCATGCCCGATAGCCCTTCCATATGATGCCTAAGCTCGTGCCGAATAACCTCTCTTATCTTATCCGTAATGTATGCTGTGCTTTGAAATTCGAACATTTTAACAAATGAACCATAAAATACTAAGATAGTTTTTCCAGAATAGTCTTTGACGTATTCACCTAGTATATATAGGTCATCTCTTTTTCTCTCAGGGTGAAGCAGTTCTTCTTCTCTGATGATAATTCCTCCATTTAATTCCTTAAAAAGTATATCTGGTATCTCATCAATTATTTCCCCGGCTATTTCTATGAATTCATCTATGGTTATCATAATTCATCCTCAAACTCTCTTATGATACAGTTGATAGTATGGTTCCTGTTTTCTACGTATGCTGATTTCGGCTGCGTGCTTCTTCTTTCTTCAGACCAGTAACACTTTTCATGCTCCATCTGTATTTCTTTTATCGTCATACCTTTACTCTTTGAGCCTAGTATCATTTTTTTTTCTCTTTCAGACTCTTCTATAAATATTTCAAAGTATTTCTCAATATAGTATGGCGGTATCATGCCAAAGTGAGGAGATATTAATTGTTTAGGCTTATACTCCCTGCATTTTATGACCGATTCTATAGCATCATTGTAACTTTTTAATATGGCTGAATGAATATCACCTTTACATCTAAGTACCCCAGTACTCTCTGAACAAAACATTATGCTCTCTGGTTCAAGAACAAAGGTCAAGCTGCAGTCAGTATGGCCTTTAGTTTCAAGGACCTTCATATATGAACTACCTAGGCTTATTTCATCTCCGTTAATAACTACTTCATCTATTTTAAAGTTATCGTTCCTAATTTCAACTTCTGTGTCCACAAAATTATCTCTGGCTTTTTCTCCTAGTGTTTTCATTAAATCTCTAGCGCCTTGGCTTGCAAATACTTTTTTAGCTTTCTTAGAGCCATATATTACTGCATCTGGCCACTGGTCTATAACGTAGGGCATAGCTCCTATATGGTCGTAGTGAGTATGAGATATGAAGATTTTATCTACCTTGTCTCTACCTCTTGCTTTTAGCTCCATTTTAATATTTTCGATAAAGTTTTCCGCGCAATAAGCCATCCCTGTATCATAAAGGGATGTATATTTATCAGTAAAAATAAGAATGGCTTCTCCCCCCATTCCCGCAGTAACTCTTTTTAGATTTTCAGGATATTTAAATCTATCATGATTGTCAAAATCTTTGTATATGTTTGCTCTGTTTCTCAGATCTTTCATTTCTTATTTCCTTTATCACGATTATAAAATTGATTGTCATCATTATTATTATTATAAAGCCTAAGTATCCTTCTATAGGAAACATGTATGCAACTATATTCTTAAAGCCTAAAAGGCCCAATAAAAAGCCTATCCAAGCAGATATAATTATATATATTTTCTTTTTAGGCCCGTTTTTTAATTTGGTTGTAAAGCCGTAGAAATTGCTAGTAGCTGACGCATATATTGATAGCATCAATGCCGATGCATATGCAAAATGGACTGGTTTAGAAAGTTTAGCAGAGTATCCTAGCATTGGAAGATCAAGGGCCTGAGAATAGTGCATGTCCTTTTGAAGCACCATTACAAGCAAAAATGCTAAAACAGCTAGCATTAATCCTCCTAAAATGCTTCCACCTATTGCGTGTTTATGATTCTTTGCGTTAATTGAAGCAGTTGCAACTATTGGTATCATAGATAATATGTTATATGATATGTATAAAAGCGCAGCAATTGCAAAATTGGGCGCTATAGGGCTTGGCAAAATAGGATCGTCACAACCCATGTCACTCATATCCTTAAATATGACCATTAAGCAAACTAAAATAACTACTGCAAACATCACCGGCATAATATATCTAAAAACGTTAGATACTCTTTCAAATTCGCCGAGAACAGTTATTAGTACCAAAATTACTATAACCACTCCACCAAATATTTTGTTTATACCTAATTCCTGCCTTACAAGAGAGCCACCTGCTGCGCTCATAGTTATCATTACAGTAAATAATATAATCGCCATAAAGTTACCTACAAAATTTACAAGTATTTTATTGCCACCGGGAACTATAACTCTTCCCATATCATTCGTATTAAAATGAATTGCATTTATGCTAGTCATTACTCCCATTGTTATAAACAAAATACCAACAAAGAAAACGCCCCACTTAGCGTTTTCGTCAAATACACCAAAGAATTGCCAAATTTCTCTGCCTGATGCAAATCCTGCTCCCATTATAGCTGAGGTATACATTATCGCTACGCCAAAGAAGGTAAGACTAACCTTACCAGTTTTAGAATTCTTCATCTTCTTCTATTTCTTCTGTATCTTCAAAGTTTACCGCATATTCATCGATCTCATATTCTAAAGCTTCACTAAAGTCAAACCTATCTTTGCTGCCGCTTAAACTATTAAACCTACAGTTTGTAAGAGCATCTCTTACATTTAGCATAGTGTCGCCTTTTTTTACTTTATCTTCAAAAACAAACCATTCTCTAAATTTAACTATTTCTTCGCTTAGTCTGTCATATGTTAAAGCATTGCCTCCGTTATCACATATACCCATGAAAGCCATCTTCATCATTTCCATCAGCGCGCTTAATTCCGATTCTTCATCAGGTACGGATTCTGTTATATCTTCAAAATACGTTTCAAACAGCCCTTTGACTACTTTAATATCGGATTCTTCTATTAATACAAATATTGCATCGGCATCTATATATTCGTCGCATTCTAATAGATCCGACATATTTTCAAAATATTCAAATTCAATTCCGCTTTCAATGTTAAGCATTTCATAAAGTTTGTCTTTGTTCATTATTACCACCCATCATATTTATTATATGTTATAATATCATTATTAATATTAAGATATTATACTACATTAAGACAAAAATTACCACCTTGGAGGATAAAATGGCTATAAAGAAGCGAAGCGAAATAGACGATAGATTTAAATGGAATATAGAGGATATGTACAGTGAAAATGACCTTTGGAACGATGATATTGAGGAAGTTCTAAATCTCACTGAAGAGTTTGTAAAACTTGCTGGGCAAATAACTAGTTCTGCAGATAATCTATATAAGGCAATAAATCAGCATGATAATATTTGGCAAAAACTTGAAAAAGCTTTTGTCTTTTCACATATGAAATTAGACGAGGACAATACTTCTACTCTGTATCAAGGAATGAACAGCAAATGCGAGTCAGTTATCGCTAAAGTATCTGCTTCAATGTCCTTCTACGCACCTGAAATTTTATCTGAGTCCAAAGATACAATTGATAAATATATTAAGGAAAATGAGAAATTAACGGTATACACTTTCTATTTAGATTCTGTTTTTAGGGAAAAAGCTCATGTTCTTTCAGAGCCCGAAGAAAACATATTAGCTCAGCTAAGCGAAGTAACTAGAGCTTCATCAGAAACCTTTAAAATGCTAAACAATGCTGATATGAAATTCGATGATGTTGACGGCGAGACTTTAACCCATGGTAATTACATAAATTTTATGGAATCAGACGATAGAAACATAAGAAAAACAGCTTACGAAAATGTATATAAAAAGTATTTGAGCCAAATAAATACAATAGCTACAACATACAGCTACAGCGTTAAAACAGACGTAATATCTGCAAGACTTAGAAATTACAAGTCTTCTTTAGGCGCTGCTTTGTACGGTGATAATATCCCTGAAGATGTCTACACTAATTTAATAGATGCAGTTCATGAACATTTAGGATCTATGCATGAGTACTCTCAGCTTAGAAAAGATAAATTAAAATTAGAAAAATTAAAAATGTATGACGTATACGTTCCCATCTGTAAAAGCGACGAAAGAAAATATTCATTTGATGAGGCTACTGAAATTATAAAAAAAGCGCTAGCTCCATTAGGTGAAGAATATATAAATATTTTAAGCCATGGATTAAAATCCGGCTGGGTTGATGTCTTTGAAAACGAAGGAAAAACATCAGGCGCATATAGCTTCGGATCATACGACAGTATGCCTTATGTGATGATGAACTTTAATGGAAATTTAAAGGATGTATTTACACTAGTTCACGAATGCGGTCACTCAATGCATTCATATTATACAAGGCACAATCAACCCTTTATATACGGAAGCCACTCGATATTTACAGCTGAAGTTGCATCTACTGTAAATGAAGCTCTACTTATTCATTACCTTCTTGAAAATGAAGAAGATATTAATATGAGAAAGTATTTGATTAATTTTCATATTGAAGAGTTTAGAACTACCTTGTTTAGACAAACTATGTTCGCTGAGTTTGAAAAACTAACTCATGAAACAGTGGAAAATGGCGGAGTTTTAACACCTAAATTTTTATCTAGTGAATACGAAAAGCTAAACCAGCTATATTTCGGAAGCGCTTTATCTGGTGATGAATATATTAAATATGAATGGTCAAGAATCCCTCATTTTTACAGAGCCTACTATGTTTATCAGTATGCTACGGGCTACTCTGCAGCTACTGCTATTTCTAACAAAATCTTAACAGGAAAAGATAAAGACAGACTAGCTTATTTGGAATTTTTAAAAACCGGAGCGAGTGATTTCCCTGTAGAACTTCTAAAAATTGCAGGAGTTGATATGAGCAAAAAAGAATCCATAAGCGACGCCCTGTCAACTTTTGATAATTTAGTATCGGAATTAAGGAGTATTTTATGAGAACTAAAGTATTCATACATACAAACGAAAGTAAAACATCAAATGCTGTAAAAACTAGACTTGTAGCTATGCTAGAAAAAGCTAATTTTCTAGTTACAGATAAATTTGACAAAAGCATTAATCTTTTAGTATGCGTTGGAGGAGATGGTACATTTCTTCAGGCCGCTCATGAATATAACTTTCCTGATGTTCCTTTTATAGGAATAAACACAGGTCATCTTGGTTTTTTTCAAGAAATTATGCCAAATCAACTAGACGAGTTCATATACCACTACAACACAAATAAGTATAGAATACAAAAGATAACTACTGTGCAAGCTGAGATTAAAACTAAAGAAGCGACTCATAGATTAGTTGGAATAAATGAAATACAGATTAAAGGACCGTCTACTAGCTCTACTCATTTAAACATCTCAATTAGCGGCAGCTTTATCGAGAGGTTTTCAGGAGATGGTATTCTTGTGTCAACTCCATCTGGTTCAACTGCTTACAACTACTCCTTAGGAGGCTGCATAGTTGACCCTAGGATTAACCTTCTTCAGGTCACGCCTATAGCTCCTATTAACACAACTGCTTACAGATGCTTTACATCTAGCATAGTTATGCCAGCTGAGCTAACTCTTCAGGTTGAACTTGATGATTACACTAAAGACACGTCACTTACACTAATATATGACGGAATGCCTATAGTTTACGATAATATAGAAAGTGTAAACTTCACCATGGCTAAAGAAACCATTAATTTGCTCAGATTTGATAGCTATGACTTTTGGGCAAAAGTTAAAAGTAAATTTATTTAAAGGAAAATGTATGACAAAATTCAAATATATAATAACTAAAGAAGATAAAGACTTAACCGTCGCGCAAATTGTTAAACAAAAGTTTAATTTTTCATCGAGACTAAAATCAAAGATAAGGCATCAGCGATTAACAGCATTAAACGGTAGCTTCGTTCACGGATATTTAAAACCTGAAATAGGCGATGTTATATCGATTAAAATGCCTGTAGAAACTAGTGATTTTCCAGTTGAGGATATACCAATCTATCCTGTTTATGAGGATGATGATCTTTTAATAATCAACAAACAACCAGGAATTATAGTTCATCCTACTAGAGGCCACCCAGTTCACACCATAGCTAACGGTCTTATGAAGTACATGGAAGATACCAATCAATCATTTAAAATCAGATTTGTAAACAGGCTTGATATGGATACATCTGGGCTAGTTATAATCGCTAAGAACTCAAATGCCCAAAACCAGCTGACTAAGCAGATGCAAAATAACAACATTTCTAAAGAGTACATGGCTGTTGTCAATGGCCACATAGATGAGGATTCCTTTATAATAGATCTTCCCATTGGTAGACCTGACTTAGAGCAAGTTGCAAGATGCGTAATGGATGATGGCTCGCCATCTGTTACCCACGTAAAGGTAGTAAAGAGATTTGAAAAGCCCTTTACCATGATAAGGCTAATACTAGAAACAGGTAGAACACATCAAATAAGAGTTCATATGTCTCATATTGGGCACCCTGTGACGGGAGATTATTTATACAAGGGAGATAAGCCCTTCTTGATTGACAGGCAGGCTCTTCATGCAGAAAAACTTACCTTTTATCATCCTGTAACTGATCAGCATATAACGGTTACCGCACCAATTCCAGATGATATTTTAGAATGTATAAATAAAATAGAAGGCTAACGCCTTCTATTTTTGTTCTCATTTTATTCTTTATATTTATATTTATCTTAATTTTAGTCTCTATTTTCAGTCCCCGTAAGCTGATTTGAAGGATCTACATTAGGTTTAAGTTCCCTCTCTCCATCATACGGGAGATTTTCTCTTTTACCAAATTTTAGTAGTTCATAAAATATGGTAAAAGCTGTATAAGAATAAGCCATTACTAAAGACATTGGAATAATAAGCAGTATGTCAGAAACGATCGTAGAAGTTATATCATTAATTTCTCCCATACCTTGTATTATTATTGATGAAGGCAATACCGCTAAGAAATACCAACCTATAAAACTCATTTGAACGCCAAAAAGATGTGATTTATTACCGACCATCATTGCTTTGCTTTCATTTATGCACTGCATAATCCCTTTGGTAGGATCATCTACCAAAATATAGTAGGCCTGTGAGTATCTGTAGTATGCTATTATCCCTGGAATTAAAAGTAGCAAAGCCCATAAAAATATGAAAACATTCATCACAATATTTAAAGCAAGTGCTTTTAAATAAAAAGAAAACCCTTCAAACAGATTTCCATAGTTAACATCCTTATATCTAAGAAATGATAAAAAGAACATATTAAGACCAAATGTTAGTGGGCCTGTCATCAATAAATTATATAAAGCACTGACTGATGATGTCTGTACTACCTGATCGATTTGTTCATTATAATTTGTTTGCAACGGAAAAAGCGTAGTTAGTATGTCTGGTACAAGGGTCATAACTAATTGAAAAATCAATACACCTAAAGCGACTGTTACCCATTGTTTTCTAAGTATAAATCTTGACATCCCTCTTATGTCTGATGCGGAATCTCTTATAATAAAATTATTCATATTTACTCCTTCATTGTTTTATATCATAGGTTATTGTATAATACATATAGTCATAAATCAACCGAAAAGGGGTAATTACATGTTAAATAAATGTTATATACTAACTTCCTACTTCCAAAATCAAACTGCCGATTTCTTTAAAACGATCAGAGATAGTGGCGCATTATTGATCTGCGCAGACGGAGGACAGAATATTGCAAAAAAATGGAGCATCATGCCATCGATTATTATCGGGGATTTTGATTCATCCGATAGCCGCGAAATAAGGCACATAACCTATCCTAAAGAAAAGGATATAACTGATACTGAAGCTTGCATCATATATGCTATTAAAGAAGGTTATACTGATATTACTTTGCTTGGTGGACTTGGCGGTAGAGTTGACCATACACTAGGTAATCTAGCTCTTTTAGCTAAATATGATGTTATGCTTGTGGATAATCAAAATATTGTTCAGTGCATAAAAGATAAAACTATAACTATCAAAGCAGATGACCATACTTATGTCTCCGTCGTAACATTTGGAGAAGCCAACTCCTTTGTTACCATGAAAGGAGTCAAATTTCCTTTAAACAATTACGAACTGCCATATGACAGTACACTTGGTATAAGTAATGTTATAACTTCAGGCGCAGCCGAAATCACCGTTAAGGGTACAGCTTTAATTGTACAATCAAAAGATTTATAAATGTCTATTGACAAATCTTAAAAGCATAGTAGAATTACTTTAGCTAGGGGAGCTTGTGCTGAGAATTCCATTTGGAACTACCCTCATAACCTGATTCGGATAATACCGACGAAGGGAAGCAAAACGTAATCTTTGCGTTTTCACAAGTACTCCTTAAAATTTTAAGGAGGTTTTTTTATGTTCGAAAATTTACAAGGATTTGTTGAATCCACAGTCGGGATTACTATTACAGTAATTCTAATCATCGTCATCCTATTTTTCATCCTGCGTGGTGGTAAAAATGATGATAAAAGAAATAACACAAAAGTCTTAACCATTTCTGCCCTTTTGATTGCACTAGCCATGGTGCTAGGCGAAATCAAATTGTTTCAGATGCCACAAGGCGGCTCGATAACTCTTTTAAGTATGCTACCAATAGTATTTTGCGGCTACCTTTTTGGAGTAAAAAAAGGAGTTATGGCTGGTATTTGTGTTGGACTTTTAAGTCTTGTCTTTGGTGCAGTTATCATTCATCCCCTTCAACTTTTACTGGACTACCCTATCGCCTTTGGCGCTATGGGACTAGCTGGACTTTCTAAAAAAAGTCTAGCCAAAGGTTATCTCATAGGTATAACAGGAAGATTTATTTGCGCTGTAGTAAGCGGCATAGTTTTCTTTGGGGATTATGCGCCTGAAGGTTTTAACGCAGTAACATGGTCCATATGGTACAACATAACTTACATATCTGTAGAAGCAATTATTACCCTCATAGTTATAAACATTAAGCCCGTTAAAACCACTCTTGATAGATTGAAAATAAGCATGTAAGATCTTTAATTATGGCACTTTTCAATTGCAAAAAACTGCTAAAAGTGTTAGTATATGTAGTATAATTCAGTATGAAAGGAATATAAAAATGTACGAAAACATTAAATTTGAAAACAACGAAGGTTTAGGAACTGTTACAATCAACAGGCCAAAAGCAATGAATGCTTTAAACAAAGATGTATTAAAAGAATTGCTAGATGTTTTTCATGCAATTTCTGAAGACGATGATGTAAAAGCCATCATAGTAACTGGCGAAGGAAGAGCCTTTGTTGCAGGCGCTGATATAGCCGAAATGAGCAAACTAAATGCAAACGAAGGTAGAAAAATGATGAGGCTTGGTCACCAAGTAATGAACTGCATCGAGAATATCGAAAAACCCGTAATTGCAGCAGTAAACGGTTTCGCTCTTGGCGGTGGCTGTGAACTAGCTATGGCTTGCGATATTAGAATATCATCCACTAAAGCTAAATACGGTCAACCTGAAGTGGGCCTTGGAATCATCCCTGGTTTTGGAGGAACACAAAGATTATCTAGATTAGTTGGTAAAGGTATGGCTAAATACCTTATAATGACAGCAGAAATAGTAAACGCAGACGAAGCTTTCAGGATAGGACTGGTTGAAAAACTTGTAGAGCCTGAGATGCTAATAGAAGCAGCTGAAAAACTAGCTAGAAATATAATGGCAAAGGCGCCTATAGCTATAGCTACTGCTAAAACTGCAATTAACAAAGGTTATGACCTTGGAATTTTAGAGGGAAGTGCCCTTGAAATAGAAACTTTCACAGCTGCTTTTGCTTCAGAAGACAAGTCTGAAGGAATGAGCGCTTTTTTAGAAAAAAGAGCTCCAGAATTTAAAAATCGTTAATTATGATGTATACTAGCACCCTGGTTTTAGAGGGCGGAGCACTCCGTGGAATATTTACATCTGGACTGGTTGATTACTTCATGGAACAGAAACTAGAATTTTCAGATTTAATAGGTGTTTCTGCCGGATCTTTTAATGGTATTAATTATTTATCACAGCAAATTGGCAGGACCAAAACATGCGTCATGGCAGATGGTAAAGATGATAATTGTGTAAGTATTAAAAATTTCATTACCCAAAGGCAGCTAATTGACTTTGATAAAACTTTTATCACTTTTTCTAACGAGAGATTTTTATATGATTATGATGGTTTTTTCAAATCTGATATGAATATTGAAATAGTGGCTACGAATTGTTTGACTGGAAGGCCGGAATACCTTGTTCCTACTACTAATGATGAAATCATGCTTTACTGCAGAGCTTCGTGCTCTATGCCAATTTTGGTAAATATGGTGGATATAGGTGACGTTCCTTATTTAGACGGCGGCATCTCTGCTGCTATTCCAGTAGAATATGTTATGGAGAAGGAATTTGATAAAAACGTATTCATCTTGACAAGACCAAAGGGTTTTAGAAAACCTACGCCAAGCATCGCCACTCTTAAAGTTCAACATAAGATGTATGAAAAATATCCAGAGCTTTTGCACACTTTAAAAACTTCCAACAAGAGATACAACATGATTTTAGACTATATTGACAAGTTAGAAGAAGAAGGTAAAATATTCGTAATAAGACCTACTGAAAAGCCGGTTTCTCATTTCGAAAATGATCCAGATAAGCTAAATGCTTTTTACATGCATGGTTATAAAACTGCAAAAAAAGAATACTCAAAATTAATTGAATACTTGGAAAAATAAATAAATATGCTCTGATCTTTTTCAGGGCTATTTTTTTACAAAAAAATAATTATACCAACCAATGTTATGACTTCTTTTCCGACAAAGTTTCCGTCGTTACCATAATATCCTAATTTTCTTTACTTTTCGCACTCAATTGCGACTTTGTTTACTTTGTAAATCTCGGATATTAATTTGTAACCTTTCTTCTTTGACTTTTTCCAATGTATCACTCCATCCGATACACGGCTGTCTATAACTTATTGGTTGGTATAATATTTGTGAGTTTCGTTTTTCATTTGCACTTTTGGTGGTCTCACTCCCTTCTGTCAATTACTTCTGTAACTGATTCTATATATTAAGAGCCTAGGCAAATTTCACTTCGGCTTCATTAACTACATAATACCATGTTCTAAATGGTTGTCAATAGTATTTTATTACTTTTTTGTGTATTTTTATGCTCATTGTATACAAATATCTCTTAACCGACATATTGACTTAAAGTGTCTAGTTAGATACTTGTTACCATCACATTAGCAGCCACCTCACTTTCAAATCTATATATTAAAATCTCTCCTTTTATACACAATAGCGCCAAAAGCAACAAGAGCTATCATAACTGCTGTATATATAACAAGATGAATGACAGTCTCACTTGACATATCTAAAGCATTTGTTGGACTAAATAGCTGAAAAGGACTAAGATACAGTAAGAAGTTTCCTTTGTATTTTAATAGTTCTCCTAAATACCCTAGTAGGTAAGAAGCTACTACTACCATAGCCGAAACCATTCCTACTGAAATTCTTGTTGTTATGCCTCCAAGAAACAGCGCTACTCCCGTAAAAAAAAATGCGATGAACCCTGAAACAAATGAAATTTGAAAAAAGTCTGACAGTATAAAAGTGTCTCCCCCGTTTAAAAATCCGCATATAGCAGCAGATGCTATTAAACTTAGTAGCACCATTAGAAAAGCTACCACTGCAGTTAATACTTTTGAAAAATAGATTTCCATTCTGCTAAGGTGAAGAGAATAAAGAAACTCTATGGTTTTACTCTTTTCTTCTTTAAATATTATTCCCGCACTAAAAGTTACGGTAAATATTGAAATAGCTATAAGAAGCAAATTATACATCATTCCAAAGTAGCCGTTATAGTCATTCATTATGCTAAAGCTCTTTATTCCCATAAACTCTAGTATTTCTACAGGCATACTATCCCACTCAGCTAAGGCCATTTCCTTCATAGATGAAAACAATATCATATAAAGAAATGTTATGGCAAAAACAGAAATCATCCATCCAACTATCAGCCTTCTATTATTTTTTAAATCAAATCTAGATAACTTGATAACATTTTTCGCTGAAAATTTATTCATGCACTTCCCCTCCTTTGTAGTATCTGATTAACTCTTCTTCAACGGATTTAGGCCTTATCTCTAAAAAGTTTAAATCAAGAGTAGAAAGTTTTTCGACTAATTTATTCAAATTTCCTTCGTAATCATAGCTTTCTGCCTTGCCATCAGCCGTCTTATAAGTTACGCTTTGTATCTTTGCAACATTTATCTCGTCCATGTTTAAATCATCAACTATTATTCCATCTTTAATAATTAATGCTCTAGTACAATTTCTTTCAATTTCGCTTAGGTTATGTGATGATAAAAATACTGTTACTCCTTTTTCTGTTTCTTCCTTTATTTTACTAAAAAACTTGTTTTGCATCAAAGGATCAAGACCTGAAGTAGGTTCGTCAAGGACGAGTACCTTACCCTTATTTAGGAACATAAGTACAATCGATACTTTTTTCCTATTCCCAACGCTTAGCTCAGATATTTTTTTATTGATATCAAGTTCAAAGTATTCAGCCAGCTTATTAGCTTGTTTCATTTCGCCTTTCCCAAAGGAAAGCGCAAACTTAAAGAGTTCTTTTGATGTAACTCTTTCATAGAGTTCGGTCTCAGACGGCATGTAGCTTATTTCACTTTTAATGGCTTTTGCATCTTTAATCGAATCCATGCCCAGTATCTTAATACTGCCTTCTGTTGGAAATAACATATTAGTCATGCACCTTATCATGGTGCTTTTGCCTGCACCATTTTTACCTACAAAACCAACAATTTCACCTTTTTTAACATTGAAACTTATATCTTTTACTGCGGTAAATTTGCCATATTTTTTTGTAAAGTTTTCTACTTGTATACAGTTTTCCATTATCTGCCCTCCATTTAACTAATATTACTCATTTTTTACCCATAAGTCAAGAACTGGTGAATTGAAAAAGTAAATTCCACACATCAGTACCAAACTTAAAAAAATTGAGTATTCTTAAGTATATTTTGACTAAATCTGTTGTTTCTAAAATTACCTTGATATTCTTTAAGCTCTTTGCAACGGCTTTTATACTACTCTCTCTACTAATTTACCATTATGAGTTCTCATGCTGAAAAGTTATTGTAATGTGATAAAGCTACAATTTGTGAATACGAACTGATATTTTTGGATATGAGTCAGTATAATTTGCTCAATTATTTTCTTTTTCTAGACATAAAATTACCCCTAAGTAGATTTGATTCTTTACCATTTCTACTTAAGGGGTATCATATCAATAATCATTAGAGGGACTTACTTTTTTACTAGCTTTTTCTAGGTGAATTAAAATCAAAATGTTATTATTTCAAGGTATTATTGAAGCCCTGTATCATTAATAATTTCAATTGAAATATTTTCGCATGTGTCAGATACAGTGTATCCACTTTGTCCGAATACTGTCTCGTGAAGGTCAACTACATTGCTTTTTAATGTGGTTGGTACAACATAAGATATTTGGTTAGGTAGGAGCCCGCTATAATATTTTTGGGGGAATCCATAGCTTTCTTGAAAATTATAAAATGGAAAACCTAATCCTAGTGTTAAAAGTTTAGGTTGGCTAATATTTGTTCTAATTTGAGGCATAATTGAAGTTAATTTGCCAAGTGCTAATGGGGAAGTTGCCGTTTTTTTCATTACTGCAGATATTACTTTCTTATATCTTTGGGCACGTCCACTGTCGCCACCACTTGTTTTACGAATACGGCAATATGTAGTAGCTTGTACGCCATCAATTGTTTGTTCACCTGTTGATGTAATCTTCTTATAATCTTTTCCTACATTTTCACCAGTCTCAGGACCCCATTTGTTTAAATCGGCTATTTCATTTTCCTTAACATCAACTTTAATTCCATCTAATGCGTCAACAATGTCAGAAACTGCTTTCCAGTCAAAAACAACGAATTCTTCAATGTTCAAATCAAGATTTCTATTTAGAGCTGAGCATGTGCCAACACCATCAGTAAAATGGTGAGCATGTGTTATTTTATCTAGTATTAGCTCGTCGTCAAAATAAGGAAGCTTTAAATAAGAATCTCGCATAACTGAAATCAGTTTCAC
>LFRM01365255.1_pt1 | contig 16851 bp, 15 predicted proteins | sample 618341 | NCBI WGS metagenome assembly LFRM01 (sample SAMN03654438, study PRJNA283298) | anaerobic digester metagenome | isolation source: pool of bioreactors CSTR01a, CSTR02a, and CSTR03a thermophilic anaerobic... | place: Denmark: Kgs. Lyngby | collected 2014-05-21 | reverse complement strand
TCGGCCTACATAAACGACATCAACATAGGTACCCAGGTCAACAAGGTATTAGTGCAGTCTGACTGGAATTTCAGGAACAATATGAGCAAAATTGGAAACATATTTGTAAACAGCACAAAAGGAGATCCTGTCCCGCTCCAGACCCTGGTCTCAATTAAGAATCTGGTCGCTCCGAGGTCCATTGCCCGCTATAATCTCTATCCCAGTGCGGCCATAACCATAGTTATGAAACAGGGATTTTCTACGGGACAGGGCATCACAAGTCTGAGAGAGCTGGGCAAAGACCTTCCTGAGGGGTATGGTTATGAATGGTCAGGAATGACATATCAGGAACAGCAGGCAAAGGGACAGATAGCAGTAGTCATAGCAATAGCACTGCTCTTCGCATATCTTTTCCTTGTTGCCCAGTATGAAAGCTGGACAGTTCCGGTACCGGTGATCCTCTCACTCCCGATAGCAGTCCTGGGCGCGCTTGGCGGGATCTATGTCATGGGACTTTCAGTTTCGATCTACGTACAGCTTGGAATATTGCTGCTGATAGGTCTGGCCGGTAAGAACGCAATACTGATCATCGAGTTTGCCAAAGAACAGAGAGAAGATAAGGGGCTTTCAATAATCGATGCTGCTGCGGAAGCTGCCAGAGAACGTTTCCGAGCAGTTCTGATGACTGCGTTCACATGCGTTGTCGGAGTGCTTCCCATGCTTCTGGCAAGCGGTGCCGGCGCCGGGAGCAGAAAGGCTGTCGGGACAACGATATGTTTCGGTATGACGACCGCAACCATACTTGGAATATTTTTGATACCTGCACTCTACGTCCTTTTCCAGTCTCTGAGGGAAAACATCAAGGGACGTATAAAAGCTTCGTTTGGTAAGGATTAAGGGGAGTGGGATGATGAAAAAAATCAAGATAGCGTTAATTTTCATATTCATTCTTCTTATGGCAGGTTCTGTCTTTGCTGAAAACATACCTCAGCAATACACCGACGTCGAACTTAGAGAAGGAAAATGGATAGAGATGGCCCAAAGGTATCCTGTCCCTGCTGTGTCAGGTGATGTATTAAGCGAGCCCGATCCCGAAATGCTGGCAAAATGGTGGGAGTCCCTGAATGACGAGATAATGACACAGCTTATTGAATGGTCCCTTGAGAGCAACAGGGACCTGGCTTCTGCACGTTCAAAGGTTACAGAGGCAAGGGCCGCACTTGGCATAAACAAGGCAGCGCTTTTGCCATGGCTCGACAATACCGACTACTGGTACAACTCGAGGACTCCTGTTCAGACAGGGGGTGCGGGCAAAGGGGTCGATATTTACAGATTAGGCATAGATGCGTCGTGGGAGATAGACATTTTTGGAGGAAGAAGAGAGACGGTCAAAGCGGGAGCAGCTTCCCTGGAGGCACAGTATGCATCTCTGCATGCCGCCTGGGTCTCCCTCTCTTCCGAGGTCGCACTGAACTATCTGACGCTCCGAACTCTTCAGGAGAGGCTTCTTATAGCAGAGAGCAACCTGGCCCTTCAGGAAGACACGCTGGATATGCTTCAGTCAAGGGTAGATGCAGGGCTGAGTGACTACCTTGCGCTTAACCAGTCCAAATACACGCTTGAACAGACAAAAGCTGAAATACCTCCTATACAAAATAATATCGAGGTAGTCAAAAATAATCTTGCAGTGCTTACCGGAAGGGTCCCCGGAAGCCTTGACCAGATGCTGAGCGAAAGGAAACCACTTCCCAAGCTTGACCAAAAAATGATGACAGGTATTCCGGCAAACAGCATCCGTCAGAGACCGGATATATTTGCCGCAGAGCGTCAGCTCGTTGCTCAGATAGCCCGGAAAAAATCGGCAAAGGCCGATCTCTGGCCTAAGTTCTACCTGCTTGGCTCAATAGGCACAGAAGCTCTTGACAGCGGAAGTCTTTTTGAGGGCCCCAACAAAGCATATTCATTCGGACCAAAGATCGTCTGGCCAATTTTTCACGCAGGTGCGATCAGGAATAACATAAAAGTCCAGACAGCAAGGCAGGAACAGTACCTTGCCGCATACGAACAGACAGTGCTCAAAGCAGTGGCTGAGGTCAGGAATGCCCTGAGTTCAGGCATAGAGGAAAGAAAAAGGAACGATGCGCTAAGGAGGGGCAGAGATGCCGCACAGGTCGCCCTGGAAGTCGCTAATGACAAGTACAGGAATGGACTTACCGATTTCAACAATGTCATAAACGCACAGAGAGCACTCCTGGCCCTGTCAGAAGCAACTGCGATCAGCGATGGACAGATCACATCTGATTCGGTCAAGCTCTTTAAAGCTCTGGGCGGCGGATGGGCACCTATCAGCGAAGAATATGAAACTCCTGCTTTGAACGAGTAGTACTTTTTTTTCAATGCAATATTTTGAGAGCCTTGTCGCATACTAAGACAGGGCTCTCGTTGTTATAATGATATAGTCTTACATAAGAATCTGTTGAGGAGGAAACGTTGGCATGAAATCGGCAAGATCTGCTTTGATAACAGGGGGAGCGGGGTTTATCGGCTCACATATGGCTGACGAACTCATTTCTGACGGATGGAAGGTCACTGTGCTCGACAACCTGATCACCGGAAAGAGAGAAAATCTGGAACACCTGTCAGGCGACCCATCTCTAAGATTTGTTGAGGGAGATGTCTCAGATAAAGATCTTCTGAAGGGACTGCTGAAGGGCATAGATGCGGTCTTCCATTTTGCAGCCATGGTCTCCGTACCGCTTTCGATAGAAAAGCCTGAAGAATGTCATCTTAATAATGTAACAGCTTTCAGTGATCTGATCATAGCTTTGAAAGATGCAAACATCCCTCTCATATATGCGAGCTCTGCGGCAGTTTACGGCAACAGGAGCGAGGGGCTGAGGCACGAAGGAGAGATCCCCCTGCCGATGTCACCCTATGGAGCAAGCAAGGCTATAAATGAAATTCAGGCAGGCTCTGCGGCAAGAGTCTGGGGACTGGATTGTGTCGGGTTCAGGTTCTTCAACGTCTACGGCCCGAGGCAGGATCCCTTTGGCTCTTATGCGTCTGTAATACCGAGGTTCTGTCATGCGCTTTCTTCAGGGGGAAGGCCGGTGATCTTTGGAGACGGTACCCAGACAAGGGATTTCGTATACGTCAGGGATCTGACATCAGTGCTCCTGAATATGTGCGACAGAGCACAACAAAACAGGGGACGGGTCTTCAATCTGGCTACAGGAAAGAGCATGACTGTAAACGAACTATTGAAACTTATCTCTGAGATAATGGGTTCAGATGTAAAAGAAGAGAGGCTTCCTGAGAGACCGGGAGACATAAAGATAAGCAATGCCGATATCTCTCTCCTTACGGAAGCTTTGGGAAGGAGAGAATTTACCGATATCAGGTGCGCTCTTTCAAAAACTGCTGAATGGTACAGAGATCACAGTAAAAAATAACTCGTTATCCAATTATCCTGAATGCCATAATACCGATCCATTCTTTTATACCCAGGCAGGAAAGGTGAAAATTATGAGCATCCGGGAAAAGGTCCGGTATGCCCCGAAATCTTGGGTTTGTCTCCATTCCTGCAAAGAGAGAAGAAAGGCTCTTTCCCGTGAAGACTGAACTGGCCCGTAACATCGAACGGGGCATATGAAATGCGTTTGTGACTATTACGATATTATGAAAGTTCGGACCTGAAAGCATCCTTTCGGTACAGAGCATGTTTTCTCCTGTTGTTCTTGAAGATGTTTCAAGCATCGTTTTGCCCTTCCATCCCATTCTCTTTGCGCAATCTTCCATTATTTCTGCCTCTGTCTTCTGATCGTAGCCATAGACGTTTCCACCGGAAAAGATGAGCACGTCTTTCGTGCTGTCAGCAGCCGTGACAGCCGAATAGATCCTTTCAAGTGAGTAGACCCCAGGTATAATTGCATCCCCATCCCTGTCGTAGCTGGAGCCCCCCGCCAGAACAAGGAAAGCTACAGGCTTTTCAGTCTTCGGTACAGAATTCAGATGTTTCCTTTCCAGTCCACCTGTAATAAAAAAGGATCCGGGGGAGGTGCTCATAAACCAGATGGACAGGCTGAGTGCCAGCATAGCAAGAGAAAGTGTTTTTTTATTTTTTGACCTGAAAAGGATCAAAGAGAAGATGGCTGTGATAACGCACAGCAGCCCGGGAGGAACTAAGAGCGATCCTATCAGTTTATATGCATAGAACATATCTTCACCTCTTCCACAAAATAGGTCTTTTAAAAATGTTCATTATCAGTGCCGGTATTTTGATTTCCACAATTTCAATTGATTTTTACATTTCAAACAGCTGTTTAGGTGATGCGGCGCTGGACATGCAGTTGATTTTAGTTAACAATAGACAGATACGATTGTACACTGAGCGAGGAGCTGGTGACTATGGATCTCAAAAAAATATTTGAAAGCTTGTACGGGCATACTCGTCAGGAATGGACGGACGGATCCGGAGATAATGAAAACGGTTGGGAAGAGGAAAGACCGAAGATCCCAAACATAAGAATGCCGAAGATTTCGAGGATATGGTTTATACTGGGTGGATTTTTTATATTGTTTACAGTGATCCTTCCGGGTCTTGCTGTTTTTCTTACAGACCTCTACTGGTTTGAAGCCTATGGTTTCGGGTCTGTTTTCTGGAGACGTTTCACAGCAAGGTGGGAGCTCTTTTTCATTGCTCTTGTCCCGGCGTTTTTGATCTACTGGATCAACTGGAATTACGCATGGAAAAATGGCTTGAGGCTTATGAACGACGCATCCGGGGAAGACGTAAAATTCAACGCCTCAAAATGGGTGATAATAGTAGTTGCCCTTCTTCTGGCAGTAGTGAACGCAATGAATGCTATGGGATCATGGAGTACTTTTCTCAAATTCATGAATCAGACTGCCTTCGGAGAATCAGACCCATTGTTCGGTCTTGACCTGGGTTTTTATGTCTTTACGCTCCCGTTTATAAAATATATCCAGTCATGGCTTCAGGGGCTGTTGGTAGTGACCTTTATGGGAACGTTCGTATCATACTTTATGACGCGCTCTCTTGCACTTGATGGAACTAAAATAACGACATCTCCAAGGGCCAGGCTTCATATGTCCCTTCTTGGCGCGCTCATTCTCCTGGTTTGGGGAGGCGGATACTGGCTTGCAAGATATGAGCTTCTTTTTTCACCGACCGGCGTAGTCTTCGGGGCGGGCTATACTGATGTGAACATACTTCTTCCGGCATATAAAATACTGACTGCCGCAGCGATCGCTGCTGCTGCACTTCTTCTTATGAATTTCTACAAACCTATGTGGAAGATCTCAGCAGTATTGATAGGAGCCCTTCTTTTGCTTGGCTGGGTATCAAGGTCTTTTGTTCCCGGACTGGTCCAACAGTACAGAGTTAAACCCAACGAGTATGAACTGGAAAAACCGTACCTTGAACACCACTTGGATTATACCCGAAGGGCATTTGGACTTAATGATGTCAGGACAATAGATATAACACCAGAAAATGAAGTCACCCCTGAAGAATTGCTGGCAGATCAGGAGACGGTAAGGAATATCCGTCTGTGGGATTATTCCCCGCTTCTGAGGACGTATAAACAGCTGCAGGCCATAAGGACATATTATGACTTCGATGATGTTTACATAGACAGATATATGCTTAACGGCAGCAACAGACAGGTAATGCTCTCCTTGAGGGAACTGGACCTCTCGAAACTTCAAAACCAGACATGGGTCAACATGCATCTGGAATTCACCCACGGTTACGGGGTAGTCATGAATCCGGTAAACGAGGTATCTCCCGGCGGGCTGCCATTCTTCTTTATGAAGGATCTCCCCCCGAGGTCAACTGTTGATATCCGGCTTGACAGACCGGAGATATACTATGGATCGATGGATGATTTTTATGTGCTTGTCAATACTGATGTAAAAGAATTCGATTATCCTATGGGTGATTCAAATGTTCGAAGCACATACGAAGGTAATGGCGGGGTAGAGCTGGATTCTTTCTGGAAAAAGCTGCTCTTCACCCTCAGGTTCCGAGATACGGAGATACTCTTTACCGGTGCGCTTAGACCGGAGAGCAGGGTCCTTTTCCACAGGAATGTACGTGAAGCCCTAAATGAAATAGCGCCCTTCTTTATATATGACAGCGACACGTATCCTGTTATATTTGACGGCAGGATAATATGGGTACAGGACGCATATACATGGACTCACAGGTATCCATATTCAAAGCCCGTCATGACTGCTGATCCGACTTTGCGCCATTTCAACGGAGTCAATTATTTGAGGAACAGCGTCAAAGCAACTGTAGACGCCTATGACGGCAAAATGTCCTTCTATGTAGTTGATGAAAAGGATCCCCTGGTCCAGACATGGCGAAAAATATTTCCGGATATTTTCAAATCTGCGGGCGAAATGTCTGATGAGCTTTGGAAGCACATGAGGTATCCGGAGGACTTTTTTGAGGTCCAGACCGATGTTTACAGGACATATCACATGACCGATACAAATACTTATTACAACAGGGAAGACGTTTGGGAAGTAACGCCGGCCGGACGCAAAAGAAGGATATCACCAAACTACGTGACAATGAAGCTATGGGGTGAAAATGATCCGGAATTTGCTATCATCGTTCCCTATATGCCGCTTGGCAGGGATAACCTTATCGGCTGGATGGCAGGGAGATGTGACCCGGAAAATTACGGTGAACTGCTTGTTTACAAGTTCCCGAAGCAGAAGCTCATATATGGTCCGGCCCAGATAGAGGCCCTTATAAATCAGAATCCGGAAATATCCTCGCAGCTCTCCCTATGGAGCCAGAGGGGATCGGATGTAATAATAGGCGACCTGCTGGTCATACCGATAGGCAAATCACTGCTTTATGTCCAGCCGCTCTATCTTAAAGCGGAGAACGGCGAACTGCCTGAGTTGAAGAGAGTAATTGTTTCAACAGGTGGCAGAGTGGAATGGGATGAGACATTTGCCGGGGCGCTTGAAAAACTTATAGGCAAAAAAACTTCAGAAAAAGGATCAGCTGTCCGGCCGGGATCAGTTGCCGAGATGGTCGGAGGAAATGGGACAGGAGAATCCTACGGAGAGAACCTATCCGGAGAAAGAGATATTCCTGCCCTTGCCAAACAGGCCCAGGAATTATACGATTCAGCTCAGGAAGCACAGCGACAGGGCAACTGGGCACTTTACGGAGATAAAATCAAAGAACTTGGAAATGTGATATCAGAGCTGGAAAAGAGGTCTAAAGAGTAATGTTCACAATACTTTTCGGAGCATTGGCAGTCATTGTGCTGGTACTTATGTGCTTTGGAATTTATATCTTTGCGGCTTATGTGTTTTCCAGATTGGGGGAGAAGTTCAGGATCGGATCCTTCCTCCGGTTTCTTATCCCTTTTTACAACATTGCGCTTCTTTGCGACTGCGCACGGATTTCCCGCTGGTTCACTGTTGCAATAGTTGCGCCGGGGATAATAACTGCTGCAATGAACATAGTCAGTTTCTATGTCTTTGCTGAGGTCTTCAGCTCGGGAGCTGCACTTGTAGCTTTTGCCGCCAATGTCTACCTATGGGGAAGGATCGCAGAGAGACTTGGTAAAAATTTCTGGCTTTGGGGGATCATAACACCTATCCTTCTCGGATTGCCTGTCCTGATAATGGCATTTGACGGTTCCATGCCCGTCGGGAACGGACGATCATCAAGAAAAGGGGAGACAAAATACATAGATGTTTAGCAGCATTAAAATCGGTTCTGAAGCTCCTTTCGAAGGTGTCGGAAGGTATAAGATCCAGAGAAGAAATGTAATGGCATTTATAGCATGTTCGACTTTAACAATTTTATTTTTTCTCTTGATCGGAAGCGATCGTCTCCTTGCAGCTGAGGATGAAAATGCAGTATCCGGTGATGCGGTTCCATCTTTTCAAACATCAGTAACTGCTGTATCTTCAGACATGGAAGAAGAGACAGATATGGACTTTATGCTTCCGGAGATATATGAAGTTTCCATCAGTCTCATATATCCGGGCGAAGGTGATAAAAAAGACCAGCTGACTGCTTCCATAAAAAATCTGTTGGTCGAGAACGGGGAAAAAGAAGCAGCTCGGACACTGGGAGAGATGTTAGGGCTCCAAAGAAAAAATTCAAAGGCATACCTTGGCTTTTACTGCAGAAAAGCCCTTCCCACACTTTCAGGTGATCTTAACGACAGGGCTGAGTTTCTAAGATGGTTTTTAACAGGCTACGGAAAATCAGGAGTAGTAATGGTTTCCGAAGAGGGGATCAAAAAGTTAAGAGCATCGGGCAGGCGAAGGGGAGAGTTCTGGAAGTTTGTTGAAGATGGCAAAGTCCCATCTGAAAAACTTGAGAGAATATATAAGGCTGATGATGTCGTCTACATCCCTTTTTCGTATGGTGAGATATTTTTACTTGATCTAGTCGGCTCAGAGCAGGGGGAAGCGGTAGTATGGAAAATACTTCCCGGAGGGGTAAACAGGAAGGCCTGGCCTGCAGGACCGTGGGAGAGAGAAATAACGATAAGAGGCGACAGAATCAGCTGATATGATGGCGATAAAAATCTTACTTGATATTTATGCCTGAAACTTATCTTTTGAGGGGTGTTGTAAAGATGAAAGCAAAGTGTATGTTAACTGTGTTTCTGCTGTTGGCGATATCATTATCCCCTGTGCCGGTCTTTGCAGCCTCTGACTGGGACACATTCACTGCTGAGATGGAGAAAAGAAGTAAAATAAAAGATACCGGAGCCGCTGTAATTGCTGATATGCTTGACATTGCCCCTCAGGGGACCGAAGCTGAGCTGTGGAACAAGCTTTGGGACGGAGAGCCTCGCTGGAGGGCTGCTGCGGCTGTATCGCTCATAAACAGGGTGTTTCCGCAGGGAGACCCGTCAAGGTGGCAGGAAGTATCTGGATTCGTCCCCCAGAGGAGCGTACAGCCAAGACAGCTAATGGCAATGGATGCCTTGTTTGTAGCTGTGGACTCCCTTAGACAGATACCTGACGGAGTATGGGGCTCAGCATATTTGCTGTATCTATTCGGTAAGTCGGGAATGGGCAAAGTCCTGTTTATTGAAGAGATCCCCGAGGGAATGGATAAGGTTTTGAATGATGTGATATCAGTCACAGGCCTTCCGGGTGACTGGAGCATAAAAAAGATCAGGGGAAGACTTCCTGTCCTTCCTATTTACCGCGGATATATTACCAGAGACACCGCTGATTCAAGAAACATGCAGTATCTTGACGGATACGGCTCAATAGCTTCGAACGGAAGGTACGCGTGGGACAGGGACAGGGGTTATGTATATGAAGTGATCGAAGACAGATACGAAAGAGATATCTGGATCAACCCGTAAGGCGCTTATTATCTCCTGCCTGTTTCCGACAAAATAAATATTGTTTTTCAAAAATCGAGAACGGAGCGCAGTTTTGATACGCCTCCGTTCTGCTTTTGGTCAGTCTATTCTCTGCCTTTGATAGTTTCAAATGCCATATCAAATATTCCTGCTATTGTTCCCAGCAGAAGGTAGAGGGTAGCCAGGCTGAATATTGTTATGCCGGATCCTGTCGTAAAGAAGAGAGGGTACTGAAATCCTCTTGCCATTATCAGGTCGTATGCCAGGGCTGCTAATCCGGCGAGCAGAAGCATGGTCCACAATTTGGGTTTCATTCCGCCGCATTTATAAAAGACCCAGAAAACCAGTATGACCGGAGGTATTATTATAAAAGCCCTGCTGCGCGCCGGTTCACTTGCCAAGATCTGAGTAGTCTGTGTCAGAGAGTACGAGAGCGGCCCCATTTCAAAACCGACGCCCTTGTTTGCAAATATTTTAGAAAACCTGTCCAGTGCGACTAATGCAAATACCCCGCAGGACCAGGTGTCTCGACGAAGCTCAAATTTCATTGTTTACCTCCTATTTAAAATTCTTGTAAAAGAAGCTTCAACAGTATATCATCTTAATAGGTGCAGATGATCAAAACAAAAAAATTGCATCAAAAAGTTTGTTTTATGTTGCTTAGCGGGGGTGGAAGGATGGAATATGGAGAATATTATAAAAGTTTTGACCCGGAGCCTTACTACAGGGAAAGGGGCTGGCTGATCGGAAACGGGAAGGTCGGAGGAAAGGCAAAAGGCCTGAGCTTTGCTCATGAGGTCCTGAAATCGAACGGGATGCTTGAGGAAGTTTTTCTGCCCAGATGCACTTTCGTAATAACGACTTCTGTCTTTGAAGAATTTATGGAAGAGAACAGGCTGTGGGACAGACTCCTGGACCTTAGGGAGCACAGCGATGCCCCTAAGCTTCACAGGATATGCCAGGAAGCTGTTCTGCCTCAGAGCGTTGATGAAGATCTGGAAAGAATTCTTGATTTGATAGATACTCCAATGTCGGTCCGCTCATCATCGATCCTAGAAGATGACGTCAACCTTTCTTTTGCCGGCAAGTACGCCACAAAATTTGTAGCCAACAGCGGAGACAGGGCCTCAAGGAGGAAGGATCTGGAAGCAGCGATCAAAGAGGTATATGCTTCAACATACAATCCGGCAGCCAGAGAATATAAGAGAAAACACAATATACTTTGGGGAGGAGAACGGATGGGTGTCCTTATCCAGCCGATCGTTGGAAGGATGAGGGAAAACAAGTACTATCCTGAGCTTGCGGGAGCGGCATTCTCACAGGTTTTCAGGCGCCCCTCGCCAAGGATCAAAAAGGAAGATGGTGTGGCAAGAATATGTTTCGGTCTTGGCACCCGGACAGTGGACAGGAGCTTTGCGCGTACCTTTTATCTGACAAACCCCAATTTAAGGCCTGAAGGCAACAGGCCTTCAGAAATAGTATCACATTCTCAGGAGCAGTTTGATTATGTGGATATTGAGCATAATGCCTTTATGACAGCTTATGCTGCGAACTACATCAAAATGATCTCAAAAAAACATAAGATGGCTCAGACTTATCTGCAATGGTTTGATGACAACATGTTTCACTGGCTTCTTGCTGACACAAATGACATGGTAGCGCCAAGGGCTGTTTTTACTTTTGCAGAACTGCCGCAAAAATGTCCTCAGCTTTTTATAAGGATAAAGAGATTGCTGCAGCTCTTTGAAAAGGAACTGCAGCTGCCGACAGATATGGAGTTTACCTACGAAAGTGCAGAGGACGAGTTCACTCTCGTCCAGCTTAGGCCGCTCTCAGTATATGATGACAGGGGAAAGGTCGAAATACCCGCAGTAGATCCTGAGAAGGTCATTCTGAGGGGAAATCGCATGGTTGCTAATGGAAGGCTGGAAAATATAAGCCACATAGTATATGTGGATCCTGAATTGTATGGCAAAACCCCGGATTTTTATGATGTGGCAAGGGCAATAGGAGATATCAACGAAAAGCTGGACGGAGAGAGATACCTTCTTGTAGGCCCCGGACGCTGGGGGAGTTCCAATCCTGTTCTGGGAGTTCCTGTACAGTACAGTGAGCTTTCAAATTCAGGCTGCCTGGTAGAACTGGGCATCCCGAGCAAGGGGATGGCGCCTGAACTTTCATATGGGACCCATTTTTTTCTTGACCTGGATGGTGACAACATCCTATATCTTCCGGTATTTGATGGAGAAAAAGGAAATATATATAACAAGGAATGGTTCGACAGCAGAAGTTGGATATCTACCCATCATCCGGCAGTGAGGCACTACCATGGAACATTCGATGTCCTGCTTGATGGTGACAGCGAAGTTGGGATCGTGATCGACAAAGGTGACACGGAGGTGAAGGGCAAGTGACCGATCTGGAAAGGATCAGGGAAGAATATTTTTCTTGGGACCCGCACGATGATCCGGAATTTGCACCGATAATATTCGGCAAGGGGACAATAGGAGGAAAAGGCAGATCTCTTCTTTTTGCGCTCAGAAAACTACGTGATTCAGGAGACCCGCAGCTTTGCAACAGCAAGGTGCCGGAGTCTATCTACTTTGGTATCGGCATTTTCCACCAGTTCCTTGAAGCAGTGCCGTCTTTGGATCTCCTGATCTCACAAAATGAACCTGAAAGGCTGGAAGAGGTTTTCCTTAAGACTCCGCTGCCAAAGATAGTTGGCGAAGCTGTACGGAAATTCCTCTCAGAAATGCATGACCCGGTGGTAATAAGAAGCAGCAGCAGACTTGAAGATTCTGCCAAGCATTCTTTCGCCGGCAAGTACCTCACTACTTTCATGAGCAATGATTCTCCCTCGTTGGAAGAGAGAGTAAGTGTCGTAGAAAGGGAAATAAGAAAAATATATGCAAGGATCTATTTCCCTCAGGCTGTAAGCTACAGGGAAAAGCACTGTCTTGGCGACGATGACATGGGCATCATTGTGATAAGGATGTCGGGAAGGTGGCATGGCAGATATTATTACCCGACTATAGCCGGCGTCGGATATTCGCAGAATTTCCGACGATGGAACAAAAGAGTAAAACAAAAGGACGGCGTTCTTAGGATAGTATTCGGGCTTGGAACGATGAGCACAAAGAGAGGTTATGCAAGAACGATCTCTCTTACCAACGCATACCTCCGGCCCGACGGACAGAACCCGGAAAAAATTGCTATCCATTCGCAGGAAAGATTTCATGTCATCGACAGGGAAAATCCGAATGAACTGACGACTCTTGACATTAAAAAAGAGTGGCCGCAGCTGATCGAGCATCACCCTGATTTTGACGCGTATGCTCAGGTCTACTGCTATGATTCAGAGGGGGGGTGCCTATCTTCCCTTATGAAGACTACAAAAAAGATAGATTTGGGGTCTAAAGTCTGTCTGACGTTTGATAATTTCCCCAAGAAATATCCGAACTTTTTTGAAAGGATGAAGAAGACTCTTCCGCTTCTTGAGTCTTCCATGGGGCTGCCAGCAGATATTGAATTTGCATACGAACCTCTCGACGACAGCTTCTGCCTGATACAGTCCCGTCCATGCTGGTGCCAGACATGTACAGAAGAGGATATGCCTGACCTTGAGGGAAAGCGTATCCTTCTTAAGGCAGACAGAATGGTCACACCGGGAGTTATAAACAATATTCCTTTCCTTGTCTATGTAGACCACAGGATCTATTATTCAAACCCGGATTTCTTTAAGGTGGCCCGAGGCATTGGAGAGATCAACAGCCAAATGAACGGACAGAAGTTCATTTTCGTCTCGCCCGGTCGGGTAGGATCCAGCAATCCGGAACTGGGAGTCCCTGTGAAGTACGATGAACTTACCAACTGCTGCTGCATAGTTGAACTTGGCATACCCAGACTTGGTTTTATGCCCGAACTCTCCTACGGGACACATTTCTTCTCTGATCTTGCTGTTGACAACGTGCTCTATATGCCTGTTTTTGAGGGAGAATCGAACAACCTGATAGATCAGGATTGGTTCAGCGAGAGAAAGTGGGAAGAGGGGCCACATCCTGCGATAAGGATATACAGAGGCAGCTTCTCAGCTTACATGGAGGGTGAGACTAACCAGGGTCTGATAATTGACAACAGCTGTACTTCAGAAGAAAAATAAAAAAGGGCGGCCTACAGAGGCCGCCCTTTAAAAATTCTCAGCCAAGAAGTTTTTCCACTATTACTCCTGTTTCACCAAGTGCTACAGCGTCTATCTCTTCCGGGTCGCATGCCTGCTGTTCCATTTCACGGATCTTAGCCTTTGCCTCTTCAACTTCATTAAGAACGCCTGCGCCTTCGTATCCTTCTCTTAAGACCTGGATCTCTTTTTCATCGTTCAGTCTGTCTGTAAGGTATCCGAAGAGGAATGTCGGCGCACTGAGGGCGGCCAGTCTTTTGTCTGAACAACACCACGGCTCTGCTACATAAGTCGCGTAATTTACTGTATCTTCGATATCTTCATCTAAGTCATCCTCAGGCTCAGGGAACTCCCAGATGTTGAGAACAAAGAAGGGGACTTCAGGATCAAGAGAGATAGCGTAGCTGACAGCGTCGCGGATCTCACCGGGCTCTGCATCTGTTTCGATCAACGCTATCGCCCTGGCGTGTTCACCTACTACAGATTCGAGAGGGTCGCTCTCAAGCGTATCAAAGATCTGTCTGTACATCTGCAGGTCGAGCATGCAGCGGTAAAGCAGTGTGCGGCTGGGATAGAAGCCTTCGTCATCAAAGTTTGCAAATTCTTTTGCAACTTCAAGCGCTTCTTCAGTCTCCTGCTCCGCCAGCAGAGAGTAGCCGAGGTTCATCAATATAGTGCAGTAAGCCTGAGCGTCGCGGTCTTCCTCTATATCAGGAGGTGTATCTTTTTCAGATATTATCATCCTTATTCCGGAAAGAGCCTCTCTAAGCATATCAAGATTTTCGACGCAGCCCTCATAATCCATTGTTTCCCAGACAGCCAGCTTGCCGTAGGGGCTTTCAGGGTCGATTTCCAGTATCATTCTGCCTATTTCAGAGATCTCTTCATCGGTCTCTGCTGTGTCAAGTCTTTCAAGAAGTTGTTCAATATTCATCCTTTTTTCTCCTTTTTTGTTTTTTTATGGTCGATCAGATCTTTGATATTACCATCATTATCATACCGCCCGGCTGAAGCTTCAGCATGCACCTGTAACCTTTTACAGAACTGCTTCTCTGTACACCGTCAAGCATGTTGCCATGTATCCCGATAGACCTCAAAGCGCTTTCCGCTTCTGAGTCTGAGATATCGCTGCCCAAAGAAAAAATCAGCTGTCTGCAAATATTCTCAAAACGGCTGTTTTCGAAGGATCTCAGGATGGAAGAGGGCCTGTCTTCATCCGCATAATTGTCAGTAAGATAGAGTAAAGCCACATTTAAAAGTTCTTTTCCATCATCTGATTCTGTTAGTACGAGCATTAACTTATTGCCGCAGTCCAGGACTCTTTTTGATTTTCCGGCATCCTGGATATCAGAAGCAATAGTAACACTAGAGATCCCATTTTTTACTTTTGAGCAGGCATAACCCATCCTCTTTAAAAAATAGTCAGAGCTGACGCCCATGCCCTGAGAGCAGGAGGCCTCTTTTGTAAAAAGAAGCAACAGGAACATTGCAGTTATCAGTGTTAATTTTCTCAGTTCAAAGCACTCCGTCGGAAAAGATTTTATCTACGCATTATATAGCAATTTTGCGGAATCTCTTACAAGTAAATGAGGTTAAGATTATAGCAGAGGTTTAGAAAGGGGTTATATGAATTGATAAAGATAAAGTTTTTGCACCGTGCGGTCTTTCTCTCTTTCCTGTTTTTTGCTCTCATTTTTAATTCCATTGCAAGCGCTGACGACGGCGACAGGTACATTGACGTAATATTCTCCGAGGGGACCTCAAAGGATCTGCTGGGGACAGCCATTGTCCGCGGAAAGGATATATGGGTGCCCGCAGATGTCCTGGGTATGCTGGGGCTGCCCTTAACGAAAGGTCCGAATGGAAAGGGCTTTCTTATTGAAGTCAGGGAACCTGCCAAAGTTTTTGGCATTAAGGAACTTGAGAGGCTGGCAGGAAGATCCATTTCCCTATATTTCCCCTCGATGGACAATGAGGGCATCTCTTATTTTAATGTAAAAGGACTGGAAAAACTGACAGGGATAGCTGCAGATGAGACAAATGCAGGTCTCGAACTCAAAAGGATCACTCTCAATACTCCTTTGAACATAAGAAAGCCTGATAATGCCTTCCTGAAAAATAAACGGATCACCCTTGCGTGGGCACACATCACAAGGGACAACCCGGATCTCGGAGCTGAAGATCGTATTGATGGACTTGATGTGATCTCGCCGACATGGTTCAACCTTACCGACGGCCGCGGAAACATGGCAAACAGGGCTTCCGCAGCCTATGTTGAGGCTGCACACGAAAAGGGATACCGCATATGGCCCCTTGTCTCAAACGGCTTCAGCAAAGAGAACACGTCAAGGTTTTTCAACGACACTGCTGCTGTGAATACCTTTATTGCACGAATTCTATGTTATTCAAAGCTCTATGGTTTTGACGGCATAAACATAGATTTTGAAAACGTTGATGCTGCAGACAGGGACAAATATGTGCGTTTCATCTCACTGCTCAGCGGTTATCTTAAAGGCCAGGGACTTATCAGCTCAGTAGACGTACACGTTCCCGGAAACAGTAATCTGTCAAGGAGCCACGACAGGGCGGCACTTTCAAAACACGTTGATTACGTTATGCTCATGGCCTATGACGAGCATTGGAGGACCTCTCCGAGGGCAGGTTCTGTCGCTTCGATGCCGTGGGTCGAACGTGCAGTGCAGAAAACAATAGAGGAGGGTGTGCCTCCTGCAAAACTGATATTAGGCGTTCCTTTTTACATGAGAAAATGGGAGGAGACTCCTGTAGGCCAGGGAAAAGTCAAAGTCAAAGGCTCTACTCTCACTATGTCCGAGTCCGATTCGATTATTTCGCAAAGAGCACTCTCCCCGGTCTGGCTCAGTGACAAGGGACAGTATTTCTATTCATATCTTTTAGATGGAAAGACCTACAAGGTCTGGGTAGAAAACAGTGATTCCATCAAAACCAAGCTCTCTATCCTTGATAAATACCGGCTTGCGGGGGTCGCAGGTTGGAGGAAGGGACACGAGACTCCGGATATCTGGGATACGATACGGACTGTAGTAAAGAACAAGTAATAAAGCGATCCCGGTAGGCCAATGAAAAGAGGTGCTTTTAGAAACCTTGCGTTTCAAAAAGCACCTCTTGAATCTTCCCGAAAGCCGGTCCGGAACTTAGGGCTTTATATCACCAGCCCTTTGCACCACCGCCTCCTCCTCCGCCTCCGGCAAAACCGCCGCCTCCCATACCTGAAGATGTCCCGGGGGCAGACTGTGGAGCCATGCTTTGTCCCAGGCT
>LFRM01163497.1_pt1 | contig 16864 bp, 17 predicted proteins | sample 618341 | NCBI WGS metagenome assembly LFRM01 (sample SAMN03654438, study PRJNA283298) | anaerobic digester metagenome | isolation source: pool of bioreactors CSTR01a, CSTR02a, and CSTR03a thermophilic anaerobic... | place: Denmark: Kgs. Lyngby | collected 2014-05-21 | reverse complement strand
GAATCGCTTGGACTTAAGGATGAAAGAATACTAAGGTCACGGGCAGTGGTGCTTTCTGGAGGTCAGAGGCAGAGAGTACAGATAGCGCGGGCGCTCATGCTCTCTCCCGAGATATTGTTATGCGACGAGCCTACGTCGATGCAAGACGCTTCAACACGGGGAGAGGTAATAGATATTCTGGCAAAGCACGTAGCCTCGGGAACCGCAATGATTTTCGTAACACATGACCTTCTCCTAGCAGGAAGAGCCGCAAAGAGGATAATGGTAATGAAAGAGGGCCTCTTGTGTGAAGAAGGAACATCTGAAAAGATACTCAATAATCCAGACGATTCCTATACAACAAAGCTGATAAGTTCGGTTCCTAGTCTAGCTAAACTCACGGCCTGATATACAGGATTCTCTTATTTACGGTTTGTTAATTTCTAACTTTAAACTATAATTGTTTCATAAATGATTAGGAGGGATTTTCATGTCAGTAATGGCCGATTTTAAGAAATTTGCAATGCGCGGGAACGTTTTAGACCTAGCGGTAGGTGTGATTATAGGCGCGGCCTTTGGTAAGATCATAGCTTCACTGGTAACTGATATTCTTATGCCTCCTATAGGTCTTTTGATGGGTGGAGTAGATTTTTCAAATTTATTCATCAACCTTTCTAGTACGCCCGCCGCCACCCTTGCCGTAGCTACTGAAGCAGGTTTGCCGGTAATCGCTTACGGTCTTTTTATCAATGCGATAATCAGCTTCCTTATTCAGCTGGGGGCAATATTTTGGGTTATTCGTTGTGTAAGTAAACTTCTACCTCCTGCACCAGAACCGGCGCCTGTAGTTACACGAAAATGTCCTTACTGCTTTTCGGAAATTGACGACAACGCCACAAGATGTCCCCACTGCACCTCTCAACTATAGAACCGCTATGCAGATTTAAATAAAAATTTTTTACTGAAAATCTTTTAGCCAGTTGTGAGTGGAGAGGAAGTGAGATTAATGGGAGAAAAAGGAAGAGTCTACTCGATTTCAATAAGCCCTGAAAGAGGGCAGCTTAAAAAAGAGGTGACCGAAGCGTCTTTCAAAGCGGACTATGGTATTGAAAATGACGGGCATGCAGGAGATTGGGGCCGCCAGGTGACCTGTCTTAGTTTTGAGAGTTTACAAAAAGTTAACCTTGATAAAGGGCTGAAAATGGGACCGGGAGATTTTGCAGAGAACATTTTGACGGAGGGGCTTAATCTTTCGCTTCTTTCTGTTGGAAGTAAGATAAGGTTCGGAAAAGAAGTCCTCATAGAAGTTACTCAGATAGGCAAAGAGGATCATCCCAGCATAGTAAGTAGGACATTTGGAGTCAGCCTCCTTCCCTCAGAGGGTCTTTTCTGCAGAGTAATATCGGGAGGAACAGTTAAAAAAGGTGATAAAGCGCAGATAGAGAGTTAGATCGTTTTTTAGGCTGTGCCTAAATTTGGTCTGATAAAAAAAGAAGCCGGGAGGAAATTCACTCCGGGCTTCTTTTTTGAGTTTTCAAGATAAAGGTTAATCATTGAATTTTTTTGATGTGTTCCTGAATGTCAGCAAGTGAAATTCTTGTAAGTTCGCCTCGCGGAAGGGTGCTTAGAATTTCCCAGGCCATGTCGAGTGAATATCCTATTTCACGTTCTTCCTCTTTTCCTTGCTTAAGGAAATTTTCCTCAAACAGCCTGCCGAACGCCAATGACATCTTGTCATTTTTGGAAAGTTCGTCTTCGCCGACAACTCCGGCAAGAGAGCGAACTTCCTGGACTCTGCTGTAAGAGGCAAAGAGCTGGCTGGAAACGCTAGGGTGGTCTTCTCTAGTGAACCCTTTTCCTATACCGTCTTTCATAAGTCTAGAAAGGCTGGTAAGGATATCTATTGGAGGGTAGATGTTTCTTGAATCAAGCTCTCTTGAAAGAACTATCTGGCCTTCTGTAATAAATCCTGTTAGGTCAGGGATAGGGTGAGTAATGTCGTCATTAGGCATCGTCAGAATGGGGATCTGTGTAACGCTTCCACTTAAACCTCTTACGACTCCGGCCCTTTCATAAAGAGAGGCAAGGTCACTGTAAAGGTAGGCAGGGTAACCTTTACGGCTGGGTACTTCTCCTGCAGCAACGCCGATTTCCCTGAGAGCCTCGCAGTAGCTTGTCATGTCAGTTATTATGACAAGTACGTGGAGTCCCAGATCATAGGCAAGATACTCAGCGGTAGAGAGAGCCATCCTTGGAGTAGCTATACGTTCTATGACTGGATCGTCTGCAAGGTTGAGGAACGTTACGATGTTATTGCTGTGACCTCTGGCAGAGAGTTCCTGCGTGAAATAAGCAGCGTCGTCGTGCTTGATTCCTATTCCTGCAAATACAACAGCAAAATCGTCAGATCCCATTATCTTCGCTTGGGTAGCTATCTGCACAGCAAGCTGATTGTGCGGAAGTCCGTTCCCCGAGAAGATCGGGAGTTTCTGTCCTCTGATGAGAGTAGTCAGCGTATCTATCGCAGACACCCCTGTGTTGATAAAGTCCTTGGGATACTGGCGCGCCATTGGATTAAGCGGAAGCCCGTTAATGTTGACCTTTTTTCCTCCGTATGTCTCTCCGGATCCGTCTCTTGGTTCTCCAAGACCGTTAAAAGTACGGCCCAACATATTCTTGGAGAGCCTTATTTCGAGAGGTTTACCAAGAAAACGTAATTTTGTAGTGTTTGGCACAAGGTCTTCGGTGCCGGTAAATACCTGCACCAGTGTTGCTTTTTCGCTTAGAGACTTTACCTGTCCATGACGAGTGCGTCCTTTGCTGTCACGGATTTCAACAAGCTCTCCGTAACCAACGCCGCTTACGTTCTCAACAAGAACGAAAGGGCCTTCAATATCCTTTACTCCGATATATTCAGCATTTGCCATCCGCTACTCACCTCCAAGCTTTCTCATTCTTTCTGTTGCTACCCTGTCGAGGTGGGTGTCTATCCTTTTTCTTACTAGAGCGAAGCCTTCTTTATCTTCCGGTGCAAGTTCACGAAGGTGAGTTATTGCGTCGACTGATTCATCTTCTTTTATCAGGGATATCGGGATACCCTTACGGACCAGCGCCAGTGATTTTTGGTAGAAATCCATTATTATATCAAGGATCTCGAATCCTTTTGACGGAGGTGAGTATGAGTCTGAACCGAAGGAGTTCTGCTGGAGGTATCCGTTTTTGATCAAGAATGCTGTAAATGCTACAAGTCTCTGGTCGTCAGGTAAAACGTCCTCACCGACAAGCTTTATTACCTGCTGGACCTTATCATCTTCTGCAAGTATTTGGCGTACCTGATCTCTCATTTCTCCCCATCTGGGTTCCACGTTTGTGCAAAACCATCCGTTTACCTCTTCAGCATATTCGCTGTAGGAATCTATCCACGAAATGGCGGGGTAGTGTCTCGCATTTGCAAGGTTTTTATCCAGTCCCCAGAAGCACCTTATAAATCGCTTTGTATGTCTGGTAACAGGTTCTGTAAAGTCTCCACCGGGTGGTGATACAGCTCCTATTACACTGATACTTCCGTTTTCACCGGCCAATGTTACGACTCTTCCGGCCCTTTCATAGAATTCAGCCAGTCTGCTCGGCAGATAAGCGGGGAATCCTTCTTCAGCAGGTATCTCTTCAAGACGGCCCGAAAGCTCGCGAAGGGCTTCAGCCCATCTTGATGTAGAGTCGGCCATTATTGCTACGTCGTATCCCATATCGCGGAAATATTCACCGATAGTGATACCCGTATATATAGAGGCCTCACGTGCAGCAACAGGCATATTTGACGTATTTGCAATCAAAATAGTACGTTCCATTAGAGGTCTTCCCGATCTGGGGTCTTCGAGTACGGGGAACTGTTCCAAAACATCAGTCATTTCGTTCCCTCGCTCACCGCAGCCAATATAGATGACCACCTGAGCATCTCCCCATTTTGCAAGCTGGTGCTGAGTGACGGTTTTCCCGGTCCCAAAACCTCCGGGAATACATGCGGTACCGCCTTTTGCAATGGGGAAGAGTCCGTCAATGACCCGCTGGCCGGTAACGAATGGTTCGTTTGGAAGCAGACGTTCTCTGTATGGCCGTGGAGTTCTTACCGGCCATCTCTGTATCATAGGTATTGGTATTTCTCTACCAAACGCATCCTTGAGCTTTGCAACTATTGTTCCGCCATCATGTAGGCCTTTTGAGATTACCCAGGTGACTTCGCCCTCTATGTCAGGCGGAGCCATTATCTTGTGAAGCAAAAGGGGAGTTTCCTGGACGGTAGCAATAACGGTCCCTCCCGTCACAAGGTCGCCTACGTTTGTAATAGGGGTAACCTCCCAGGTTTTCTTCCGACTCAGCATGTTGACTGAGGTTCCTGGAGAAATATACATGCCTTCAGTCTCAAGAAGAGAATCAAGCGGTCTTCCTATTCCGTCAAAGAAGCTGCCAATCAGTCCGGGACCTACCTCAATTGACAGAGGTTCACCTGTGCCGGTGACGGATTCATAGATATTGAGCCCTTGAGTGTCTTCGTAGACCTGAATAGTTGCATCATCGCCATCCATGCTTATTATTTCTCCCATAAGTTTTTTAGGACCGACGTTTACAACTTCACGCATTGCAAAATTACGCATATTAGATGCTTTTATTACAGGTCCATTTACGAAAATAATTAGACCTTCTTTACCTTCCTTTTTTATTGGAGCGGCGTTTGTCTTAGCCTCCAAGTTCCATTCCTCCTAAAGCAGCGGCAGGAGACGTTCAGCCAGAGTATCGGCCATGTCCTGCGTCAGGCTTTGCCAATCAGAATTGACCTGCCTGCGGTCATCATTTGTAGATATCCAGCATCCTCCGAGTATGGGCGCCGGTTCCGGGTCAAAAATCATTTCAGCGTCCGGTATAAGTTCACGTACCTTAGAAATTACAGAGTTAGCTAAACTGTTATCAACTGCTGCAAGCCGGAGCTTTAGTCCTTGTTTTTCTCTAAGGGAGTTGATAGCATCGACGCACATTCCAGCAAGGATATCGACGTAGTCCTCGCGATCTTTCATATGCATGAGTTTATCCTGAAGCCTTCCCAGTGCTTCAGAAAGGATCCTGTTCTGCAGTCTCAGAGTTTCTGTTGATTTCTCTCTTTCTGCAGATAAGACCTGCCTGCGTCTAATATCTTCGGCTCTTTTTCTTGCGTCCAGCAGGATGAGATTTGTTTCACGCTGGAGTTTTTCTGTCTCTCTGATCAGCCATTCTTCGGCTTCTCGCCTTGCTCCTGCAACTAAATCATTTTTTTTGACATCTGCTTTGTCAAGAATCATGTCCCTTAATGTTCCAATTTTTTCACTAGATACTTCCTTCATTACATTTTCACCCCAATGGCTTCCTGTACATAGCGGGTCAGAAAATCTGGACCCCGTTTAGTACCGAATCTGTCAGGTATCTCAACCAAGAGAGGCAGTTCCCCACGCTCTCGCAACTGCTGAACAACATCAGGAGCCATTTCAGCAGCCTTCTCTGTAATTGCCAGAATGGCTAAATCAGGCATCGTTAGCGCCCTTTCTATCGCTGCAAAAGTCTCATCAGCGGTGTGAACTAGACAGCCCTGTATACCGGAAAGCCTCATGCCTACCAGGGAATCATGGTTGTCGCTCACAAGAAAAGCTTTCATTTCTTAGTCTCAGTCCTTATACCCGTCCGAGTATCAGAAGTGAAACGATAACTCCGTATATTGCAATGCCTTCTGAAAGACCAAGATAGATGAGAGTCGTACCGAGCATTTCCGGTTTTTCTCCTACCAGTCCTAGGGCCGCAGATCCTACGCTGGCTACGGCAAGCCCTGCTCCAAGGCACGCAAGTCCTGTGGAAACAGAAGCGGCAATAAAGCCCATCCCGGCACCTGTGCCTAGAGGGGCGGCAGCGGTCTGTGCCAACGCGGGGTGCATGGTAAGAGATAGTACCGCACCTGTGAATACTAGAAGCGACGAAATTCCCAAACTTGAGAGATAGAAGGCTCGCCCGCCCTTATAGCTTCTGCGCTGCATAAAATACCCCAGACCTATCATCGCTGCGACAGTTCCACAGCTTATTGCAAGTCCAAACATCTAAAACCCACTCCTTTACCTTAATTGTAAAACGAATTTTTAAGTTAAATTTTTATTATGGCAGATCGCAGTTCTATATTAAGTTACTTTTGAGTAGCCGGAGAAATATACTTCGAGCCGTCTTTTTTCCAGCCAACGGGCTTGAATTCACTCCCACCTCCCTTATAAAATTTACCGAAGAACTCGTAGTATTCAAGTCTCAGGGTCTGTATGAATACGATTAGACCTTCCAGACATACTATTACGATATTTCCCACTACAAGTATTATCCCTTTCATTACGATGCCACCCGGCAAAGAATGTACCATGTCAGAAAGCATAATAACTGCCATAGAAAGGCCAACATGGTTGAGCGCAAAGGCAGCAAGCCTTACAAATGACGCTGTGTTTGAAACAAAGGACATCAGGGCGTGCATTATCTCAAAAAGATTTAGAACAACGGACTCATCTTCATCACTTTTTTGGCGCAGAAGGTACCTGGCGAGTATATCCCTGAAAATCATAAGAAGGATCATTAACCCTATGCCTGCCCACATTAGGTTAGCTGTGGAATCAGGTATTTTAGTCCCTGTCATATATATTGCAGCGAGCACTGCCGTTGTCCAATAGAGCACGAGACCCGCCAGACCTTGCCCATCGAAGAGCAATCTTCCGAAGTCCTTCGCCCTGTATTGCTTGATCATGTTGAGTATAAGTCCAAGACTTATCATGAATACGCCAAGACAGATTGCGATTATCAGAAGTTTGTTTGTATCATGCATTGGAGAGAGCCATAATGCGGGGACTATGTTTTCCATTCCAAATACGCTCCCGTAAAGTGCTCCAAAAACCATAGAGCTTACAGAGGCTGACTTTATTACCAGCCCAAAGGAACGTTTCATCAGTCCTTTTTTTACCATAAACATCGCACCGAGGAATATCATCAGTCCGTGACCTATATCACCAAACATGAAACCGAAAAACAGAATGAATGATATGGCTACTATAGGAGAAGGATCTATCTCTCCATAAGAGGGAAGACTATACATTGACACTATGTCCTGGAAAGCTCTAAAGAGCGGGTTGTTCTGTAAAAGCGTGGGTATCCGTATACCCGAGTATGTCATGTCTCTTGTTTCTTCTGCCATGATGGTCGTCATGGGTGCCTCTTCTTCAACAGTTTTTTTAATAGCTGCCAAGGTGTCAGCTGGTATCCAGCCAGAAAGTACGAACATGCCGCTGACCTCTCCGCGGCCCTTGCACACATCATAAACTCTCTGCATCGTGTAGAGCTGTGAATAGAGCAACTCATAATCGGAGCGATGCTCCCTCAGCATATCTTTAGCGGCTTTAGCAAGGCCTTTGATAGCTCTTTGGTGGTTTGCCAACCGCCTGTCTATAAGGTTAAGAGGATCATCTCCTCTTAATTGGGATGCAATGGTCTTTAATGGAAATTCTTTGAAATATACTGCTTCCAAGAGTTTCCTGGCAGGTTCTTCATATCCTTTTACTGTCATTATAAGAACCCAGGTGTTGCCATTGATAACAGTAAGTTCATTTGTTGTAATAGGTGATTCTTCACTGCTCTCTGTCAGCCTCTGATAGTTTTCGTTGGAAAGACGACCGAAAAAGGGGACAATAAATGCGTCTTCTACCAAATCCTCTGGGCCGAATTCCGTTCCTTTCAGAGCTTTAACAAAGAGTTTAGTTGCGGAGAGAAGTTCTTCACCTTCAGCTAGTGCTATTCTTCTCTTTTCCCATACTTCCAAGCGTTTTGAAGTCTGATCTACCTTTTTGCGGGCTGCTGAAAGGGTAAACTCTTTTGTTATGGTGACAGGCGCTGGTTCAGGAATCATTTCTCCGGCAATTCTCCATACTGTCGAGACCTTAGTCAGAAGTTCGTCGTACGGGTTTTCTGTTTCGGTCGTTATCTTAGAACGTAGATTTCTGTCATTTACCAGAAGGTCGAGCGGTAAAGGCTGGAAGCCTCCGGTCAATACCATTTGACGGGCGACAGGCTCCATTTCCGAGTCTGGCCCTATCATAGTCAAAGCGACCATCTTCATTACTGCCATTTGGGTTCCTCCTCGCTGATTATCGGCCTAATAAGGTAAGTGGCCGCATCCCTGCGATCATAATCATATCTTACAGCTTCTATCACACGGATAACATCGTCCATTTCATGTGATTTTAATATAAAATAACTCATGGCTGTGTGAAAACCGGGTGAGCCTTTTTGGAATATTGCCAGAGCCATTAGGTAGTTGTATCGTTTTATGGACATTTCAAGAGCGAGTTCCCTGTCTTTCTGTGCGAGGGCATTTCTGAATATCCCCGCGTAAACAGGAAAAAAATTCTCAAGCCTGTCGATTCTCTCTTCCCATGTCCTACCTTTTGACATCTCACGAAGATGGTGTGTCTTTACTTTGTATTTGACAGGAAGCATCCTGCTGAGGGTCTCTTCAAGCGTCATGTTGAAGTACCATGCGCACCTGTGAAAATGATAAAGATTGAGAAGGTCGATCCTAGACCCGAACATAGGTTCCAATAATTTCTGTTCTTTTTCAGACAGATTTTTTAGATCATTGTACAAAGAAGTTTCTACCAAATTGTCGATTGCAAGCTCAAGTGAGAAAAGAGATTCTTCACCGTTCATCAAACGTTTGACAGGCTCCTCAAGAACCCTGTGGAACTTAGTATCTTTGAGTGCATCAAGCGCATCATTGTAGTCTCTGCTGTTAAGCAAGAGTTCGTAAGAGAGCTTTGATCCCGGGACCTCAGAAAGACGTTTCCTCATCTCGTCACGGTCAAGTCTTTTGGTCCTGATCCATCTGAAGATACTTTTAAGGTGCTCCGCTTCATACCATCCGAGCCAGTCGATAAATAGTTTACGTCTGACTCCCGAAAGATAATAGAGAAAAGATGTTGCTTCATATAGGATTGAAGATCTGAGCAAGTTTTCGAGGTAAACACGGTGAGCCTTTAAGGACGGAAGGGTCTCAAGTTCATCCTTGTATGCCTCTGTCTGCTTGAGAAAATCTGTTATCTCGCTTGTTGTATTAAGGTTAAGTAAGGCCCAATACTCTTCAGAGGTTAGAAGTCTGCTGAAAAGCACGTGTGATTTTACACCTATAGCTGTTGTTTGCCCCTTTGATGTCGAAAGCAACCTTAATTACCTCTTCTGGTTTTCGATATATATCTTTCTGCTATTTCTGAAACCATAGATGCAATAACGGGATCCGCATTTTCTTCGAAACGTTTTTGCATGCGGGTTCTCTCATCTTTTCCAAGGTCTGCAATCTGATCAGCTTCTGTTTTTGCTGCGCTGAGTGCAGTTTCCATTACACCCTTTGCCTGTTCCCTTGCAGAAGCCATCTGGTTGGTACGCTCCATAGAGAACTTTTCCTGTGCTGTGCGCAGGAAACCCGCGGATTCATTTTTAGAATCCTCTACGATTCTTTTTGCTTCTGATTCCGCTCCAAGCAAAACAGCTAGAACTTCTTGCAATGTACCCATCGTCACTACCTCCGAATTTGACTACTTTGTCGTCTTTGTCTTTTTTTGAGCCATTTTCATCCTTGTGAAATCTTCGCGTTCTCCCTCTTCCAAGACATCTGATATAAACCTTATATCCGCCTTGTTTGAAGGTATAACGACCTTTTCAAGAGCATTTACACGCCTGTGTGTCTTTCTGATTTGGACAGCCAATCTATAAACGCTTGTCTCAACTTCTGCAAGTTCGGCAAGGAGAACCAAAACTTTTCGAAATTTTGAGTATGCCGCGTCCATTGCCCCAGAAGATCCGTAAAAAGAGTAACTCGGAACTGTGTCAGCCTTTAATGGGTCAACATCAGGAATCTCAACTCCCATTACAGAGCGCAGTCTTACGGTTATGTCAGATGTTATCGGAACAGCCTCAGAAATATCTTCAACGGTATCAATGCCAAGAGATACGTTAGCTTTCTCGAGTGCTTCGTATGCTTCACTGAAAACGTGTTCAACATCACTTTGGATAGTTTTTGCAACGTCTATAAATCGAACAAGCTCCATCATAAGGACCTGGCGTTTCTGATCGAGGAGATCGTGTCCAGACTGTGCCATTTGCATAGAGCGAGTTAGTTTTACAAGGTTTCCCCTGGTTGGAGCAAGCCTAGTAGCCATAAAATCCTCCTTTGCCGGGTCATGATCGTAAATTATAAATCAAAATTAAGACAGGACATATTTTGATAAAATGTGCTAAGATGCCGCAAGATATTGATTATGACCAAAAAGCATCAATCTCTGCCGAAAACAGAGAACGCAAAGACAATTTTAACTCTTATAGCTGAGTTAGTACAGGGGGTATTCTTGGCATATGTTTATATTGTTTATTAGTGAGACAGAATTATCTAAGGAAAAGGGGCTTTCTGCAGCGGGAGCAAATGCGGAGGCTCTTCCTTATACTGCACCTGCAGATGCGGATATGCTCTTTTACAACAGGCCAAGGGTGATTGACTGCATCCCCATTGACCCTTCTGGGCATCCCACACCGGCCCTTGTTACAAAAGCTGCAGTTCTTGAAGGCATAATTCCGGTAATGAACATCAGAGCCGGTACATCTATAGCTCCGGTGGCTCCGTTTATTGATGTCAGTTCGTACCCCGGCAAAGATCCGAGGTTGGGTACAGCGGTGCCAGACTGGTCAAATATTTCTGAAAACGCCGTGAAAGCAGCAAAAAAACTGGTTTCTTCAGGGATAAAAAGATTTGTTCTTGCCGAATCTATACCGGGAGGCACGTCGACAGCGCTCTTCCTTCTAAGATCACTGGGATATAACGGAACCGTTTCATCAGCAGGGCCTGTAAACCCACTGCTTAAAAAGGAAGAAATGTGGAATCGTGTAGCATCAAGATTAGGCATCAAAACGGGTGGAATGAAAGGACGAGGTCTCGCAGCAGCTGCAGAAGTGGGAGACCCGATGCAGATAGCGGTAGCTTCTTTCGTATCGGCCCTGCCCAAAGATGCAGAGGTCGTACTAGCGGGAGGCACACAGATGATGGCAGTTGCGGCTCTCCTGCGCGATATGAAAGAAAATAGGCCATTGTTAGTTGCTACGACTAAATATATCTGTCAGGATAAAAGCAGTTGTTTTGTTGAATATGCTGAAAAAATCGGCGTAGAATGGTACTCGGCACCTCTTGATTTTTCCGCTTCAAAATATCCTGGCCTGGCAGACTATGAAAAGGGATATGTTAAAGAGGGAGTAGGTATGGGAGGAGCCGTTTGGTATGCTATTCAAAACGGAGCAAAAATCGAGAACATAATCGAGCGTACAGAAAAATTATACGGTGAGATAACTTCTAAAAAGGAGGAATAAATTTGAGTATATGTTTGGAAAAAGCATTAAATATTTTAGACAAAGCTAAGAGGAAAGCAAACGAATTAGGGGCCTCGATGTCATTTGCGATATTCAATTGTGAACAGGATTTAATATTGTTCCAAAAGATGGATAACTGCGATAGCTTAAGTGCTAAATTAGCTCAGGCTAAGGCTCTTACGGCCTTAACGATAAACAATGATACAGAAAACGTATCGTACCTTGTAACGAAAAACGAAGGAGTCTTATGTGGCATTCGCTATGACACCTCAATTTCTCTAATTGGTGGAGGAAAAATAATATATGAAAATGGTGTAGCGGTTGGTGCAATTGGGGTAAGCGGTGGAACCGAAGAGGAAGACGTCACTGTTGCTGCGACTGCTTTATCGAACGACCCTACAAATCCTTAAAATTAAGTCTAGAAAGCTAAAGCAGGCGTCAACACTTATTCCAGTCATTCAGAAGTTTTTGAAGCCTTCAACGTTGAATAAAGAGCTGCGGCTAAAATAACTGCTCCTCCGGTCAGTTCGCTGGAGGATGGTATTTCACTCAGAAAGAGGGCGGCCGCTGCTATTCCGTAAACAGATTCCAGGCTGGCAATCATGCCCGCAGTCTGGGCTCTTACTGTTTTCATGCCGTTTATAAACATTGAATGAGCGATAGCCGTGAAAAGTACCCCCAGAAGAACAAGAAGAAACAGGCTAAATGGGGTAAAGACGGGCCTGTAAATGAAGAAGCACGGAAGAAGGACTACAGTGGCTGTACCCTGTTCATAAAATGCCAGCACCGTCCCTGAATATTTTTCAACCAGCTTTCTGTTTATCAATGAAAGAGCTGCGTAGGTAAGGCTCGATACCATTCCCCAAACTATCCCAAGAGTGATATTATTTGTCAGTTCTAACTCTGGTACGATTATAATCACACCAACGAACATCACAAAGGCACAAATAAGGTCTGATTTTTCGAGGCGTTCGCCCGTCATCAGCGGTTCTAGAAACGTTACAAAAAGAGGATAGGTGGAAAATGTAAGAACGCCTATGGCGACAGTTGATATCTGAATAGAGAAGAAAAAAAGGGTCCAGTGGGCAGCCAGTAAAAACCCTGCAGCCACTAGGGTGAGACGGTCCTTTTTTGACTCAAGTGCGAAATTAGTCCCTCTGTATTTGAAAAGCAAATACATGGAAATACTGGCGAAAAACACCCTGCCAAGAGCGATTATAGCTGCAGGCTGACCGGTATATCTTACAAAAAGACCAGAAAGGCCAAACAATACGACTGCTGCATGTATTTCCAAGAGGCTGCGCGTTTTTTTCTTCATATAATCCCCTATTCCAATATAGGTGCAGGATCGAAAAACTCTCCTCGCCACGATAGACCGAAATGAAGGTGAGGACCTGTTACACGCCCACTTCTTCCCGAAAGGCCAAGGACGTCACCTCTCTTTACTTGCTCTCCTATTGTCTTTGAGACCTTTGACATGTGCCCGTAAAAGGAGATAAGTCCTGCGCCGTGGTCTATATAGACACAGTTGCCGGCGAACCAGAAGTTACCTGTCAAAATGATTTTTCCAGACGCCGCAGCTTTTACGGGAGTTCCGATTTTTGCTTTTATGTCAACACCGCCGTGTCGGCCTCTGAATTCTCCGTTCAAATATCTGCTTTTACCATATACCGATGTGTATCGGTCCGGTATAGGTTTTAAGAGAGGAAGGAGAGGGGCTGTGCCAGGTGTGTTTGTTTGGATGGCATCTCTACCCATCTTTGCCTCTCTTTTGATTCTTTCATTTAGACTTACGGGAGGGTTAAGTTTGTCTCCTGAAACTTTCAGGTTCTCTCTAGGGTATTTATGTTCGACGAGAAGTATCTCTTTTCTTTCTTCGAAATACATTCCATCGGCAGAATAACTTATAACAAGCTTATTTATTCCGTTTTTTGCATTTTTCAAGTCTGTGCCAATAAGCACACAGTAGCTTCCATTCTCTCCTTTTAGAGTGCATTCTTTATCCTGCCATGATATTTTTAAGTTTTCAATATCAAAGGATGAGGAAACCGTCACGAGAAAGGGTTGTCCTATCTGTGCATTTTCCGGTGATGATATGCTGATGTTTTCTTCTGCAGCACATGGGCCGGCATGAAGGAAAAGAAAAAACATCAGTACTAAAATTATTTTTTTCATAGTACCTCCGTCTTTCTGTTTAAACTGTTTAAAATAAACATTTAAATTTTGGTTGGGCTATTGTATTAATTTGAAAAAAAGGTTCATCAAACCGCCGGTCGCCATTGCAGCCGATATCATTATACCTGTGCTCATTAGCATTTTTTTGGTGCCAAGCTCTTTCCAGAGGATGATGAAAGTAGCTATGCATGGAAAAGTCATGGACAGAACGACCACTGCTATAAGGCTCTGAGATGCCGTAAGATGAAGCGGGATAAGCAGTCCCATGGCCACGTCTTTCCTCAAAACTCCCATGACTATGGGAATGGCTGTGGCAGCAGGTAGTCCAAGAAATCCTTCAAATACAGGTGAGAGGAAGTCTGCGACTTTTTCCATAACCCCAATAGTGTATAAAATGTTTACCATCATAATACCTAGCAGAACGAGCGGTGTTGCCTCATAAAGAAAATCTTTCATCCTGAACCAGAGTTTGCGGAGCCAAGCTCCGNNGAGACGGCAATCTATACGGGGGTATCTCAACAATGAGTTCAGGGCTGTATCCTTTTAAAGTCAGGTTCATTATCCGGCCTAGAACAAGCCATACGCAGAAGAGAATGCCGTAAACAGCTGCAACATAAATCATTCCGAACCGGCCCAAGGTTGCGGCAAGCATGGCCTGTATCGAAACACATGGAACGCCTACGGATATCAGTGTGGCAGCGATAAATCTTTCCCTCTCAGATTCTAGCACCCGGGTGCCTAGAATGCCTGGAACGTTGCACCCTAGACCCAGTAGAGTGGGTATTATCGCGTAGCCATGTATGCCAAACTTGTGCAGAAGAGCATCAAAAACAACCGCAAGTCTTGGAAGATAGCCGAAATCTTCGAGGAAGCTAAGTCCGGAGTAGAAGGCTATTATGTACGGAAGCACCATTCCGAATTCAACATATAGTCCTGTTGAAAGAACTCCCAGACTTTGCTCGAAGTCAATCTTTCCGTCGAAAAGGGTTCCTATAAGGATATTTCTAAGCTGTCCCTCTCCAAGCAGAATGTTAAGTTTTTCCAGAACCGGCATCCAGAGGTTATCGAAAATTGGGTCAGTGACATAGTCTATTATGCCTTCGCCTACGAATCTAACGGCCATAAACCCGAAGATTAGTACGACGATGCCCATTACCCCTCCAAAAATGGGATGTGCGGATATGTCTTCTAGCCTGTCCATAAGTGTATGCTGTCTGTCGGTGACAGTCTGTACTTTTGCAACTATTTCCCCAATGGCCTGCCAGCGCGCTTCTTTAGACATAGGTTTTAAATGGCTCACTCTTGCTTCTTCCATTTTTGCGACAAGGTTGCTCAAGCCCTGTCCTGTTACTGCTACAGTAGGAACAATGGAGACCCCCAGTTCTTTCTCAAGCTGAGGTAGATCTATGAGTATTCCTCTGTGTCTTGCCTCGTCCACCATGTTGAGGGCTATTACTACAGGGAGGTCATGTTCGAGTACCTGCATCGCCAGTACTAAGTTTCTTTCAAGAGCAGTAGCGTCAACGACAAGAACAACTACATCAGCGCCGTCTCTTAAGATACGGCGCGCTATGGCTTCTGCTTCGTTAGTAGGTTCGAGTGTGTATGCACCGGGTACGTCAATGAGTTTGGCGGTTTTGCCTCCGTAGTCCATTTTTCCCTCAGTAAAGCCTATGGTAGTACCGGGATAATTTGAGGAGAGGGCATGTGTACCTGTAAGCCTAGAAAAAAACACGCTTTTTCCGACATTGGGATTTCCCATTAGAAGCACACGGCCACAGTCGCTGAACCTAGTTATGCAGCTTCCTTTTTTCTGTTGACAAAGGTTGCAGTCAGAGCATTTCATATGAATTTAGGCCACAAACGGCTCTTTTCGACGGCCACGGGGAGGGGACAATCTATGCCTTCAACTTCGATTTTGCCTGCGATGCCATGTGCCACGGCAAAGTGCCTCCCGTCTAGAAGGAGAGTTATAGGACCTCTAAAGGGCATCCCGGATATTTTCTTTATTTTTTTACCTACTCTAAGCCCCATTGCTTCAAGGCGTTCGCCAGCTTCTCCATGAGGAATGCTCGCAATTACAGCACTCTCTTCGTCTCTTATTTGTAAAAGATTCATTTTGTTACAATCCCCCATGTCTATTTTCTACCAGTTGCTTGAGGCTAATCGATTATCTTACGGCGTGATAGGGTTGTCAAGAAAGATATAGCCTACTTTAGACTTTACCACCATTTTGTGCTTGGATGTTGTTTATCAGGTCTGACAGTATTTTCTACTAAAATTCCCTAATATTTAATCTACGTTAAAACGTCAGCCATATTAAAAATAAGCGGTAGCGCAAAAAAAGCATTTGTTAAGAATGTTTACAAAAACCTTATAAAGGCAAGACCTTTTAATTGCTCAGTAAAGGCTGATGTAGTAGACTAAGTCAAGGAAACTCCGAAACATACGGGTTTTGCAAGATGTTGTTTTTATCCTCAAGAATATCTGACAAAAGACATGTAATAATCTACATAAAAATTGTAAGATAACTTCTGTGGCAAAAATAACTACAGGATTAGGTTTTGAAGTAACATGCTTTTGTGAAATTATAATAGTCGACTGCGATGAATAAGAATGGAGTGTTATTAATATGCTGCACTGTGGAATAGTGGGGCTACCCTTAAGTGGCAAATCTACAGTTTTTAACGTAATAACAAGGGCCGGCGCCGAAGTGAAACCGTACGCCGGAGGAAAGACAGATCCGAATAAGGCTGTTGTTGAAGTCCCGGATAAAAGATTTGATTTTCTGGCAGATTTTCACAAACCTAAAAAGGTAACTCCTGCCCAGGTCGAATTTGTCGATTTGGCCGGTCTCTCTCGAGGAGCTGGCAAAGGAGAAGGGCTTGGAAACTCGTTTCTCTCTTTTGTAGCCGATGCAGATGCACTTATTCAGGTTATAAGGTGTTTCACAAATAAATCCGTGGAACATCCGGAGGGCAGCATCGACCCTTTAAGGGACTGGGATATCATTGAAAATGAAATGATCTTTCGTGATTTGGCCGTCATAGAAAATCGACTTGGAAGACTAAAAGCTAAAAAAAAGCTTTCGCCCGATGAAGAGACTGAAAAAAAACTTCTTGATCTTTGCTTCGAATATCTTTTGGAAGAAAAACCACTGCGCAGTATGGAACTGAAACCTGAGGAATGGCGCCTTTTAAGGGGTTTCTCTTTTGTGACATCAAAGCCCGAGGTAATTCTTCTCAATCTCGATGATTCTCAG
>LFRM01126763.1_pt1 | contig 16872 bp, 17 predicted proteins | sample 618341 | NCBI WGS metagenome assembly LFRM01 (sample SAMN03654438, study PRJNA283298) | anaerobic digester metagenome | isolation source: pool of bioreactors CSTR01a, CSTR02a, and CSTR03a thermophilic anaerobic... | place: Denmark: Kgs. Lyngby | collected 2014-05-21 | reverse complement strand
ATCCAAATTTAGCACAGAATGGGAGCTGTTGTTTTTTCGCCTCCAATTTTGGAACGCCGTCGGACCTGGCCTGAAGCTTGACAGCCATTTAAGAGGAGTATACAATCTAATTCGGCTTAAAATAGCAAATTCTGGAATCGCATACGAGGCCAAGTTGCTTTCGCGCGATTACCATGAGAGGTGAGAACCATGAAAGAAAATATTCATCCCGAATATAAAGTATGTACAGTACGCTGCGCATGTGGTGAAACTTTTGAAACCCGGGCAGTAGTAGATGAAATGAGAATTGACATTTGTTCCAAATGCCATCCTTTCTATTCAGGTCGTCAGAAACTTGTAGATACCGGTGGACGTGTGGACAAATTCAGAAAGCGCATGCAGCGCGGCGAAGGCCAATAAGTTTTTGAGGAGGGGCTTGCTGCTCCTCCTTTTATTAGGTGTATAAGTTGACAGAAGATACTAATGTAAATCCAAAAATTGAGACTTATCAGGAACAGTGTGTTGCCAAAAAAACCAGTATTGGCGGTCAGGCTTTAATTGAAGGTTTAATGATGCTGGGACCTGAAAAACAGGCAATTGCTGTGCGACTTCCATCAGGTGAGATTGATCTGGAGGTTAAGCCGCGAACTAAGGGTGCCGGCAAATTTAATGTGCCTTTTTTACGTGGGTCGGTACGACTGGTAAGCCAGTTAAAGGCGGGTGTCAGTGCCTTAATGCGTTCTGCTGATTTAAGTGTTGGTGAAGCAGAAGAGGAGGAAGTGGAGTCAAGTAAAATTGATCAGTTTCTCGAACGTCATCAAGGCTTCGCCATGTCTTTGACTGTGTTTGTGTCGCTCCTGATTTCGGTGGCAGTTTTTGTGCTGATCCCAAGTTTATTTACAGACCTGATACGTACACTTACAGGTCTGGGGCGAAACGGCAATTTCGGTGGAGTATTTCTCCTGTCTCTGATCGAGGGCCTTACAAGAATAGCTATATTCCTGCTATATGTGTGGTCGACTTCGAAGATGAAGGAAATCAAGCGGGTCTGGCAGTATCATGGAGCAGAGCATAAAACAATAGCTTGTTATGAGGCCGGTTTGCCTCTAACAGTAGAAAACTGCAGTAAGCAGCCCCGGCAGCATCCACGCTGCGGCACATCTTTTTTGTTTATCTTTATGTTCGTCAGTATTCTGATCTTCGCTCTGATCGGTCGTTATGCGGTCTGGCTTAATGTACTGCTACGCTTAGCTCTCTTGCCTTTGGTCGCAGGTATTACTTATGAAATTACCCGCTTTGCCGGTCGCAGTGACAGCAAGCTGTCGTGTGCCCTCTCTAAACCGGGCCTGGCATTACAAAATCTGACAACTGCAGAGCCTGATGATGAAATGCTGGAAGTGTCAATAGCGGCTATGAATGCTGTAATCCCGGATAATGCCGGCGACGATGAATGGTAGACCGGCAGTAATCAGCTTTCACCTGCAGCCCAATTTTTAAAATAAAACCGGTAAAGACTAATGCCTGATAACAGTTCTATTAAAGGAATTCTCAACAAAATAGAGCAGGAGCTAAATTCTTGTGGAATTGAAGATGCCTGGCTGGAGGCTTCTTTACTTGTGGAGGCCTTTAGTGGATTTGACCGGCTGGAGCAATTGCGGCGTCCACAGCGCCACCTGACCGGCCTGCAGATTAAAGAGATAGAAGCTGCTGTGCAGGAGCGCTGCTGGCATAAACCGCTGGCACAGATACTGGGAGAGACCTGCTTCTATGGACGTCTTTTTTATGTTAATGCAGATGTTTTGACTCCCCGCTCCGATACCGAAATCCTGGTGGAAGCAGTTGCAAGCGAATTGAAAGAGCGATATAGGGAGTCGAAAAAGGGGATAAGGCTACTGGACACTTGTACGGGAAGCGCTTGCATCGGGATTAGCATCCTGCTTGAGTGCAGGGAAACGGTGGCCATCGACAAAATGGACCTTGCCGATACTTCTGCCGGGGCTTTGGAAATAGCCCGGCGCAACGCGGAAAGGTATGCTTTGACCGCTAAACAAGCATCTTTTTTCTGCTGTGATTTATGGCCGGATGCAGGCACGGTATATGATGTAATAACGTGCAATCCTCCTTACATCAACGAAAAAGATATGACAGAACTGATGCCGGAAGTGGCTGGCTACGAACCGCAGTTGGCGCTATACGGCGGCAGAAAGGGTCTGGATTATTACTTCAGATTGGCGGAGGAAGCAGCTGGTCATTTGTCTCCAGGCGGTATACTGGCTGTGGAGCATGCTTACGATCAGAGAGAAGCGATAAAAGAAATATTTGCAGCTTCACCCTTGAAGTTGCTAAAGGAACTCAATGATTATGGCGGTAATGCGCGCGTTCTTATATTTGAAATGACCCAATAGATTCATTTCAGGGAAAAGGCTTGCCCATCCTGCGTCATAGAGTAGAATAAGTAATGCATGGTTTCGTAATATGCATAGAATGGTGCCTGGCACCAATCTATGCAGGCAGCAATTTGTTTATAAAGAGAGAATATATGGAATTAGATCTTGAAAATAATAATATCACAGCCAGTGAACAGCGCTATGAAGAATTGAACAGCCTGATTATGGACCCTGAGGTCATGCGTGATCAGGAACTTTATAGAAAGTATACGCAGGAACACTCTAATTTGATGCCGCTGGTCAACAACTTGCGTCGCTTACGTGAAGTTGAAGCTGGGCTGAAGGAAAACACACAGCTTTTATACGAATCAGAAGAATCTGATTTTCGGGAACTGGTCCGTGAAGAGATTTCTGAACTTGAAGCCGAAAAAAATCAGCTGGACCGGGATATTCTGCTGGCGATCCAGCCAAAAGATCCGAATGATGAGAAAGACGTCATCCTTGAGATCCGGGCCGGAGCCGGAGGAGATGAGGCAGGTCTGTTTGCTGCTGAGCTTTTCCGCATGTATACCGCCTATGCTGAAAACAGAAACTGGACCACTGAAATTATTGATAGCAACGAAACAGGCATTGGCGGTTTTAAGGAAATCGTGTTTATGATTGAGGGCCGGGGTGCCTTCAGCCGACTCAAGTATGAGAGTGGGGTCCATCGTGTGCAGCGGGTGCCGGTAACGGAATCAGGCGGACGCATTCACACTTCCACCGTTACTGTTGCAGTTTTGCCGGAAGCTGAAGATGTAGATATCGATATTGATCCTTCAGATTTGCAGATAGACACCTATCGGGCATCCGGAGCCGGTGGTCAGCACGTCAATAAAACAAGCTCAGCCATCCGCATAACACACCTTCCTACCGGAGTTGTGGTAACTTGCCAGGACCAGCGTTCCCAGTACAAAAACAAGGATAAGGCGATGCGGCACTTACGCTCGATTCTTCTGGATCGCAAGCAGAGTGAGCAAGCAAATGCCATCGCCAGTGAGCGTCGCAGTCAGGTGGGCACGGGTGACCGCAGTGAGCGTATCCGCACATACAACTACCCTCAGGGCAGAGTTACTGACCACAGGATAGGTCTTACCCTATACCAGCTGGAAGCCATACTTCTGGGCGACTTAGATGAAATTATCGAAGCCCTGGTCGCGGCTGAACATGATGCAGCAATGCTGAAAGCGTAATTTTGGGAAAAATGAAGACTGAAGTTGTCAGAGCAGGGAGAGGAAATGCGACGGTGCTTTTGCAGGCTCCTGCTTCAGCTCTGCGTCACGGTGAAATAGTTGCTTTTCCTACAGAAACTGTCTACGGACTTGGCGCCAATGCTCTGATAGAAACAGCTGTACAGCAGATTTTTGCCTTGAAGGGGCGACCACAAGACAATCCTCTTATAGTCCATCTGGCAGATAAGGAGAAACTTGATCAGCTGGTCAAAAACATTCCCCCTGAGTTTTATCGGCTCTATGAAGACTTTTGTCCCGGACCCTTAACCTTTGTTCTGGAAAAAACGGATCTGATTCCGGATCAGGTTTCAGCCGGCCTGAATACAGTCGCAGTACGTTTTCCCGATCAGAAGATTTGTCAGCTGCTCCTGCGGCTGGCGGATGTTCCTGTAGTAGCGCCTTCCGCCAATATCTCCGGCAGACCAAGTGCGACGCGTGCTTCCCATGTTCTGGATGATTTTAAAGATAGGATTCCTTTCATTATTGACGATGGTGCTACGGAACTTGGCGTTGAATCAACTGTAATTGACCTGACCGGTTCCATGCCGCGCATTTTGCGGCCCGGCGTCATAACTGCTGACGAAATAAGAGCAGTCAGCGGTATTGAAGTCCTTTCATATAAAGATGGCTTAGAGGAGGGGGATCTGAAACGCCCTGCTTCTCCGGGCCTGAAATATCGTCATTACGCTCCTGATGCCAGGGTGATACAGGTCTGCAGCAAGGATGGCAAAAGTTTGGAAGCAGCTGTTTTGAGCGAACTGGATCAGCTTTCAGATCAGAAGGCCGGTCTTTTTATTAATGAAAAAAGCTGGGATAAACTCCGCCTGCAGACTGTTATCGCTGAAAGAGAAATTATTAAGTATCTTTTTGCCGCAGAGAATCCGGATGAAGCTGCAGCGCATGAACTGTATGCTGCCTTACGGGCGCTGGATGCGGCCGGTGTTGATGTTATTTTAGCCGAAGCTATTCCGGGGGCAGAGGCCTACATGAACCGTCTGGACAAAGCCTGCGCTTCTGAGAACATGGAGAAAGAGGAAGTGAAGAAGATTCTCTTTGTTTGTACAGGGAATACTTGCCGCAGTCCAATGGCAGCAGCTTTATTCAATAGCTATGCTGAAGAAAAACAGCAAGCTTCAAAAATCAAGTGGAAGGCGCTGTCAGCCGGACTGCATACCATGGATGGACTTGCCGCTTCCCAATCTGCTGTTTCCGTTTTGTGCGAGTCAGGTATCGACATCAGCGGGCACAGTTCAGTACAGTTGACGGAGGAACTATTGGCGGAGGCGGATATTGTCGCTACCATGACCCGCAGTCAGCGCGATATCTTGCGGGGCTTCCTGCCGGCACTGGAAAGCAAGATTAAAACTCTGTCAGAATGGGCAGATGAGAGGGGCAGGGAATCCGCAGGGGATGTTCCTGATCCTTATGCTCAGCCGGAAGCTGTCTATCGCGAAACGAGGAATCATCTGCAGGCCCTGATCGAGTCTTTATGGCAACAAATCAATTCACAGCCCGGGGATTAATTGCGGGAGAGATTTTGATTTAATCAAAACTTAAAGAAAATTTCCTTGTTATGATTAATCTAGTTCGGCAAATCTTTTATGGTATTGACGAAATGCTTTGATTCGTGCTAGATTAACGGATGGATTTTAAACATCCTCGCTCTGCTATCTGCAGAGCCATTTGACCGAGAGGAGGTGAACTAATGAAAAAGAAGTACGAATTGCTTTATGTTCTTAACGGGACATTGACAGATGAAGCGCTGAATGAGCAAATGACCCGCGTCCAGGCTGTTGTTGAAGCCGTAGCGGAAATCGAAGAAGTCTTTATCTGGGGCCGTCGCAAACTGGCGTATGAGATTCAGGATCTACGTGATGGTTATTACGTTATCATCCATTTCCATGCTGAACCCGATCAACCACAAAACATCGAACGTCTGCTGAGAATTACCGACTTTGTATTGCGTTATTTGATTACAGTGTCGGAAAATGATTACATGCCCTCAGTTAAACAGCTGAGCGAGAAAGAGATCGACGAGCTTTCGGTTGAAGATCCGGAAGAGCTGGTTGAGCAAATGATCATTGAGAGTGCTCAGGGAGACCAAGAAGTCAGCGAAGAAGAGCCTGCTGAAAGTGTCGAAGAAAGCGTTGAACAAGCTTCAGAAGAAGTTGAGGCAGTTGAGACTGTTTCAGACGCCGTTGTAGACGCTGAGCAGACATCTGAAGAAAGGACTGCTGAATGAACAAGGCTATTTTAATGGGACGGCTTACTAAAGATCCCGAGATTAGAACAACGCAGAGCAACATATCAGTGGCAAATTTCACACTTGCGTGTGACAGAACCTACAAGTCAGCAGATGGCTCGCGCCAAACCGATTTCATTCCTTGCGTCGCCTGGCGCCAAACCGCAGACTTTGCCCATCGTTATTTCCGCAAGGGTGATCGCATGCTGGTAGAAGGTACGATTCAACCCCGTTCCTGGGAAGATCAGGAAGGACAACGCCGCTACATCACAGAAATAGTTGTTGATCAAGTTTATTTCTGTGAGTCGAAACGCTCTGATGACGGGCATGGCCAAAGTCAAAACTACGATTACGACAATTACTCAAACAGTTTTCCGAGTGAACCGTCGAAATCCAGTGGCGGAGGCGGCTTCCTGCCGGATCCGGATGAAGATGAGACAGCCTTGCCCTTTGACATGACTTGATAAATAAGTTGAATTAAGGAGTTAATATGAGTAACAGAAGACGCCGCAGTTATGGTGGTGGTGGTGGTAGTCGTGGGCGTAAGAAGTATTGCGCTTTCTGTGCAGAGCATGTCGATGCCATTGATTATAAAGACATCAGCACTCTGGAAAAATATATCTCAGAAAGCAAAAAGATTATGCCTCGCCGAATGACAGGTGTCTGTGCCAAACACCAGCGCGGATTGACCAATGCCATTCGACGTTCACGTCACGTTGCCTTACTGCCATATACAGAAGAATAGTCCTCCGCTAAACAGAGGACATTCTCAAAAGAAGATCTGTTGTCTTTTATGACAGCTGTAAATAACTTGGCTGCTGATCAGAACTTGATTGCAGCCAAGTTTTTATTATAAAAAGATTTATCCATGCTAGAATAAAGATTCAGAAATAAAGAATTATAGTAAGGGGGCAAGAGAGTGCAATATATTCAGCTAAAGAGACCTGGATCTATTGAGTATTCTCCAGACACATTATGAAAGTAATCCTGACTGAGGGCGTTAAGAAATTAGGACAAGCAGGTGATGTGGTCGAAGTCAAACGAGGCTATGCAGAGAATTTCCTGTTTAAGAAGGGGCTAGCAGTACCTGCTACTGCTGTTCATATGAACGAAGTCCAGGCCAAAGCAAAGGCGAAAGCTGATAATGAGGCTAAACAGCTGGCAGAAGCTCAAAGGATTTCTGATGAGTTATCCGGGAAACATATCGAAATGAGAGTTAAAACCGGTTCCGGTGGACGTCTCTATGGCACCATTACAGCGCAGAATATAGCTGATTTACTGCAAAAAGATGGCTACAGTGTAGACAAACGAGATATCACACTGGCTGAAAGTGTAAAAACCGTGGGTATTTACGAAGTCACAATTCGTCTGCATCCCAGTATTAGCACCAAGCTTAATATTGACGTTAAATCAGAAGAATAGCTGAAAATCTTAGAGGAGGAAGAAACTTGGAAAAGAAACCGGCCAAGCTTTCCACCCGTTTGCAGGGTCTGACACTACCGCACTCCGTACAAACCGAGCAATCAGTGCTGGGGAGTGCTCTTTATGGCAGTGAGCAGCTGGCAGCAGCTGTGAGCGAACTGGCAGTAGAGGATTTTTACGATCCAAAACATCGCTTGATTTATGATGCGATCTTAGCTCTGACTGACCGCAATGAAGTATGTGATATTTTGACGGTTACAGATTATCTGGAATCGAATAACCAGATCGGAAATGCCGGTGGATATGAATACATAGCTTCCTTGCCGGATAAGACGCCGATCCTGGCTAATTATCCGCAGTATATTGAAGTTGTGCTCAATCATTCTGAGAAGCGTAAGCTGATTTTCGCCCTGGACGAGATTATCGGCCTTTGTTATTCCTCCAATGAAGATTCTTCAACCTTGATCCAGCTTGCTGCGCAGAAGATTTACCAGATTCGTGAAAGCAGCGATAATGCAGGCTTTGAACGACTTGGACTTGTCCTCAGAGAACGCGTCCGTGAACTGGAAGAGCGCGCCAGCGGCAAGCTACCGCGTCAGCTGAGCACACATTTGCCCAGCATTGACTCGATTATAGGTGGTTTGCGCAAAGGCGGCCTTTATATCCTGGCTTCCCGGCCTGGTGTCGGTAAATCAGCTCTGGCTCTTAATATCGGACAAAATGTCGCCAATTTTGAAAATGCCACGGTGGCTATTTTCAGTTTGGAAATGAGTAAAGCTGAAGTAGCTACCCGTATTTTGATTTCACGTTCAAAAATGCCATTGAAAAAACTGGAAACACTGCGGATGAAGGATGAGGCGAGTTGGCAGGAAATCGGGGAGGCTCTGGGCGATCTTTATAGCAAGAAGATTTTTATCGATGACAGATCTGCTATCACAGCAGTTGAAATTCATGCCCGCTGCCGCCAGCTTCAGCTGCAGCATTCCCTGGATCTGGTAATCGTTGACTATCTCCAGCTGATGGGAAGCGCCAGCCGCCGTTCTCTGGCTGAAAACCGCCAGCAGCAAATTGCTGAAATATCTCGAACCCTGAAAGTAATGGCAAGAGAATTAGACGTGCCGGTCATAGCTCTGTCTCAGCTTAATCGTGAAATCGATAAAAGCGGACGTCAGCCCAGACTGGCCGACTTGCGTGAATCTGGCTCGATTGAACAAGATGCTGATGTCGTCATGTTTTTGCACAAGTCGCAGGATAATGAAGACGATTTTTCAGATCAGGAAACAGATGTTGAGTTCATTGTTGAAAAAAACCGACAAGGACAGACACGCAAGACTATATTGAAATTCAATCCCTCACTAATGACTTTCTTTGAAGCTGAAGACACAATGCTGGAGGCACCTTTCTAAAACAAAGCATGAAATCATATTCAAGACCTAGCTACAATTTTTTTAACTCCTTGCGGGAAACAGTTGAGAGAGAAGCATTGATTTCTTCATCTGATCATATTATCTGTGCTCTTTCGGGTGGTCTTGATTCGGTTATGCTCTTTTACTTTTTACACTACTATAGAGAAAAACTTGATTTTAAACTGACAGCCTGCCACTTACACCATGGTATTCGCAGGCTGACAGCGGATGAGGACGAAGATTTTGTCCGGGAGCTTTGCCTGCAGGCAGAGATCGGGCTGGATGTCAGGCATAGAGATGTTCCTGCTCTGGCAGAAGAAGAAAGGCTGAGTCTGGAAGCTGCCGGTCGCATAGCCAGACATGAATTTTTCCGTGATTTGATCAAGAAATATTCACCGTCTGTAAGAGGATCCTGCCGCGTTGCTCTGGCGCATCACGCAGACGATGCAGTAGAGACATTTCTCCTGAATCTGGGACGCGGTTCCGGCAGCAGGGGTGTCAGCTCTATGCGTATAGCGGATGGATATATTATTCGCCCCCTGCTGGAGACCCGCCAAGCGGACTTAAAAAAAATCGCTCTGGCTGAGGGTATCGCCTGGCGGGAGGACGAAACAAATTTGTCGGATGAATTTCTGCGCAACCGAATTCGTCATCAGCTGCTGCCTTTGTGGTCTGAGCTCGTAGATTACGATGTAAGTCCGGTTTTGCTGCGCTATATAGGAACAGTCCGTGAAGATGAAGATTATCTGGACAAAGAGGCAAAGAAGGCTCTTAAAGCTGCGTGGTTACCTGACGGCAGCCTTTCTGCTGTTGTTATGGCTGACCTGGATCCAGCCATCCAAAAACGCAGCCTGCTCTTTTATCTGGAAAAATACTACAAAGATGAACTCAATACAGATCAGGCAGATATAAGCAAGGCACATCTGACTGCAGTTTGTGCATCCTTAAGGGAAGCTGTGTATGGAGATAAGAGACAGCGGCGCCATCATCTGCCACAGGCAGTTGTGGCAGAGATTTCAGAAAGCCGCATTTTACTACTCAAAAATGAGAGGCTGTGCTAGAATACCTCAGGTAAACTATCGTTATTCTAGGCATGATTTCTCAGTGAAAAAATAAAACATCAGGAGGTTCATAATGGGTAAAGTTGTTGATCATTTACTGGTATCAAAGGAAGAAATTGAAGAGTTCTGTGAGCGCATCGGTAAGCAGATAACTGCTGACTATGCGGGACATGAGATTTACTTGATCTGTGTGCTGAAAGGATCCTTCATGTTTTTGGCAGACCTGGCACGCCATATTGATCTTCCCTGCATGATTGATTTTATGGCAGTCTCGAGTTATAAAGGTGAAAAAAGCACAGGGGTAGTGAAAATCCACAAAGACCTGGATTATGACATTTCAGGTAAAAATGTCATAATTGTTGAAGATATTGTTGATACTGGGCTCACTTTAAGTCACCTGAAAAACATGTTGACGACACGAAATCCTGCTAGCATTCGTATTTGCACAGCTTTTGACAAACCTTCACGGCGTCTTACGCCTATTCATATCGACTATATCGGTAAAGAGATTCCTGATGAATTTATTGTTGGCTATGGACTGGATTTGGATGGACGTTACCGAAATTTGTCCGAAGTTGTAGTATTAAGAGATGATGATGTTGAAAATTAAAAACAGGAAAAGTAATTGTTCAAGATAAATAAAATGTAAGAAAGCCTGTTAAAAGGTATAAGCAAAGGATAAACATGAAAAGAAGATCAAAGGGTACGTCGTTTTATTTGATTTTGATAATTGGAATTTTACTTCTGACAGTATACATGTCAAATCAAACACGTGAACCAGCGGTCACCCTCGATGAGGTTGAAAGCTATATAGAGAATGGCGACGTTAAGAGTATCCTGCTCGACGGCACTTCCCTGCAGCTTACTCTGACAGACACAGCTATTGCGGCAGGTAAACCTGCAAAGATACAAAAGTCCATACCGGCTACAGCTATGGATATGTATCTGGAAAAATTTCTTGATGCGTCCCGGGAAGGGAAAATAGAGAGCTTTGACTATAAGCAGCCGAAAGATGTCAGCGGCATTATTAATCTGGTATTTCTGGTACTGCTGATGGTGTCTATCGGCGCTTTTATTTACGTTTCCTATTCGCGACAGTCAGGGGACGGCAAGTCAGCTATGTCTTTCGGCAGAAGCCGGGCTAAACTGAACGACCCGGGCAAGAACAAGGTGACCTTTAATGATGTTGCCGGTGCTGAAGAAGAAAAGGCCGAACTGCAGGAAGTGGTTGATTTCCTGCGTAACCCGAAGAAATATTCAGATCTGGGTGCGAAAATTCCCAAGGGTATTCTTCTGGTAGGGGCACCCGGAACAGGAAAGACTTTGCTGGCTAAAGCTGTGGCCGGAGAAGCTCAAGTACCCTTCTTCTCCATCAGTGGTTCAGACTTTGTCGAAATGTTTGTTGGTGTAGGTGCATCAAGAGTACGCGACCTTTTTAATAATGCCAAAAAGCAGTCACCCTGCATTGTTTTTATTGATGAAATCGATGCCGTGGGCCGTCAACGCGGTGCCGGCCTGGGTGGCGGGCACGATGAGCGCGAACAGACTCTCAACCAGCTTCTGGTTGAGATGGATGGTTTCGGTCCTAACGAAGGTGTAATTGTTCTGGCCGCAACCAACCGCCCTGACATTTTGGACTCTGCTTTGTTGCGCCCTGGACGTTTTGACCGGCAAATTATGATTATGCGTCCAGACATCAAGGGACGTGAAGCGATACTGCAAGTTCATGCACGCGATAAACCCTTAGCAGATGATATTGATTTGGGCGAGATCGCCCGCATTACCTCAGGTTTCACCGGAGCTGATCTGGCTAACCTCCTCAACGAAGGAGCTTTGCTAGCAGCCCGCCATAAGCAGACAGAAATAACTTACGCAAATTTAAGTGAGGCTGTCTTCAAGGTCATGGTCGGACCGGAGAAAAAGAGTCGTGTTGTCAGTGAGCGGGAACGTAAAAGTACTGCCTACCACGAAGCGGGTCATGCTATTGTTCTGCGTGCGGTTTCAGAAACTGACCGGGTGGAGCGGGTTTCGATTATACCGGCCGGAGCTGCCGGCGGTTACACCGCCTGGCGTCCCAATGAGGATATATATTTCAAAACACGTCGTCAGCTCATGGGTGAGATCATGACAGCTTTAGGCGGACGGGCAGCTGAAATGATTATTTACGATGAGATGAGTACAGGAGCAGGGCAGGACCTGAAGCAGTGTAACGCTATTGCACGCCAGATGGTTACCAAATATGGCATGAGCAAACGTCTCGGTAACGTTATCGTAAGTGATAGTGATGAAGTATTCCTGGGTCGTGATTTTGGTCATACTCAGAGCCACAGTGAGAGTCTGCAATCGGTTATAGATGAAGAAGTCGCCCGCATACTGGAAGAGTCTTACAATGAGACCACGGCCATTTTAGAAAAAAACCGCCTGCTTCTGGACAAGTTAACTGAAGCGCTTCTGGAAAAAGAAAAAGTCAACGCTGAAGAGTTCGAAGAGATCTACAGAACTTATGCAGTAGACTTTAAACCGGCTCCGGGCGATGAAGAGGTAGAACAGGAACATAGTTTCAGCCCTGAGGAAATGCAGGCTGTTCAGACTCAAGCCGATAGCAATGTGGACCAGGGCAGTGAAAGCGGTGAAGCCACCATTAGCTTCCCCGGATGGTTTTTCAGCTCCTGAGAAATATAAAATAATATAATACATGCACTTGAAGGGGGTGTCTTGCACAGCGGGATTCCCCCCCCAGTGGAAAGGATGATCGTATGAGAAGGGCCAAACTGCTCTTGTTTCTTGTTCTGGCTTCAGCAATCTTATTGACCGCTTGCGCAAACTTACCCACACCGGCTGATGATCCCAGCCAGCCGCACACCCCTTCCGCTTCCGAGACGAAGGAAGCTTCAAAAACGACGGAAGCTCCCGTGTCTACTGCCGGCACAAGTGAGGATGTTACTGAGGTTCCTGAGACAACAAGGCCTGTGCCGGAGCAGGTGCAGATAACTGCCGATTATGCGACAGATGAAATTTTGAACAGCTATGATTCCTTCTTTGAGTTCATTGAATTTGAAGAAATTTCTCAGAGGATTATTTTTACCAGCAATGTAAGAGTGAAAAAATTCAGCTTTATAGAAGTTGTTTATGAAGAAAAAAATGGGGAATTTGCTTTTTTTGAGAAGGAAGAATTATACTCAATTGAAGACTTTTCACCTGACAAGCCCCTCCTTGTCAGTTGGATGGATATCGGTGCCATTCCGCATAGGGGCATATCGTTTGTAGATGAAAACGATAGGACAAGATATTTTTATCTTGCAGCGAGTGGAGAAGATGGCTCACTAATCCTTGGTGAATTCCAAAATTAATGGTGTCAGTAGGATATAGTGATATAGTTTCCAACAGGTTATTTAAAAAAAAGAAAACCGGACCCTCCCGGCAAGGAAGGTCCGGTTTTTTGCTGGAAGTATTTAAGTTTTTAGATAGCTTCTTTTTTACTGTAGTCGCGCATAATCTTGCGTGATGTGTTTTTAGGGAATTCCGTGTCCCTGATTCGCACTTCGCGGATGCCCTGGTAGGTAGGAATTGTTGCATTGAGTTGCTTGACCAGGTCTTTCATCAATTCCATAATCTGCTCTTTTGATGCATCCTTGCCCAGTCGCTCTTCGATACCTTCTCTGTCGGGGAAAATCTCTACTACGATCAGATGATCGCCACTTATTTTTGGTTCTGCGGACACGATGCTTTCAGCAATCTCGGGGTTGCGGTTGAGAACTGCTTCCAGCTCTTCAGGGAAAATATTTTTACCATTTTTGGTAATAATAGTATTTTTCTTGCGGCCGGTGATGATCAAGAAACCTTCATCGGTGATATAACCCATGTCGCCTGTATGATACCAGCCGTCAACGATTGCTTCTGCTGTCAGTTCCGGTGCCTCATAGTAACCCAACATCATATTAGGTCCGCGCCCGATAATTTCACCAATACCGTTTTCATCCGGGTCAATAATGCTGATTTCCTGCCCGGCTAAAGGAAGCCCGGCAGAATCATGGCGGAAATACTTTTCACGGTTAAGTGCGAGGATCGGTGCAAACTCAGTCAGACCGTAACCCTGTACTGCGACAAAGCCCCAGTCATAGAAGTCCTGCAAAATCTGCGGATCAATAGCTGCACCTCCGGAGATGAAGGTTGTCATTCTGCCGCCAAAAGCTTCATGAACTGAAGCAAAGACTTTTCTGCGAATATCAATGCCGATTTTCATCAATCCGCGTGAAAGCGACATCATGCGGCGAACAAGTTTTTCTTTTCCCTGCCTGCGGATGTTTTTCCACACCTGACGGTGTACTGATTCCAGCAGCAGGGGAACTGCCAGGATGGTAGTGACTTTGGATTCCTTCATATTGTCTGTGATATAGCGCAAACCTTCCACCTGAGCGATAGTATCACCTTTATAAAGCTGATAGAGGAAACCGCAGGTGCACTCATAGGTGTGGTTCAGAGGCAGGACTGACAGAACAACATCGTCATGATTGAGGCCGATAAAAAGCAGCTGACCCATTTCCATAATGTTGGCGCAAACTGTTTTATGGCTGTGCATTACGCATTTTGATTTATCAGTAGTACCGGAGGTAAAGAGCAGAACTCTGACCTTCTCGGCGTCAATCTCAAGCTGGCGGAAGCGCTGGTCGCCTCCGGCGATTAGATCACGGCCTTTACGCAGGAGATCATTAAACAAAGAGACCGGGACAGTTTTGCCATCAGTCAGTTCTATTTCCGAAGGGCCATCGTGTGCAACTGCAGGGTCGTCTTCTTCTGTTTTCCCCGTGGCAAAAGACGGGTCACTCATCAGTATCAGGTGCTTTAGGGTAGGGACCTGAGAGGCCACGCTTTCGACAGTTTCGGCAAACTGGGGGGAATAGATGATGCCGTCACAGTAAGAACGGTTAAACAGACTCAGCAGCTCCTCGGCGTGAAGCTCCTTGTCAATCGGAACCATGGTGGCCTGGCCGTTCATACCGGCCAGATAGGAGACATACCATTCATAACGACTCTCTGCGACAATGGCCAGACGGCTGTCCGGTCCAAAACCAAGCTCTAGCAGCATTGTGCCCACAGCTTCAACATCGGCATGATATTGTTTATAGCTGACAGGGAAGTATGGCTGGCCCTTCACTGGCTTGGTCAGAAAGGCGACATTATCAGGATAGCTCTCAGCTGCCTGATCCAGCATGTCTTTCAAATCCGTAATTTTATGGTAGGGATGTAACGGATACTTGTAATCGGTCATTTAAGCTTCTCCAATTTACGGTATCAAAACTATTAATCTTAATACACGTTATTCAACTTAGTTTAACAAAAGAATCGACAAAAAACTGGATAAACTTAAAAATCTTTAACTTCTTTCATGTGATCATGACGACCTGTCAGGTTATCGCCGACATTACGCAGATCTACTCCCATAATCAAAAGTACGTCACCCGGTTTAAGAAGGGTTCTCAGCTTAGCTTCCAGCTCTGCATTGCTGGGATAATACTCTGCATTGCCACCAAGTTCGTTGATACGCTCAACTATATCCCTGGAACTAATGGAGCTGTCCCGTTCTCTGTCATCATATATTTCCGACATCATGATCAGATCCTCGTGCCGCAGGGCTTCAACAAAAGAGTCAAAAAAACCGCGAACTCTGCTGTGAGTCAGAGGCTGGAAACAAATCCACAGTCTGCGGGCCGGCAAATGTTTTGCTGCATCAATGGTTACTTCGATGGCGGAGGGATGGTGAGCGTAATCGATGATTACCTGTGCTCCGTTGTAATAGCCAGTGCGGGTGAAACGGCCCTCAGCTCCTTTGAATTGAAGGAGAGCTGTGGCAACAGAGTCGCGGTCCGCTCCCGCCAGATGAGAGACTGTAATCGCGGCCAAAGCGTTTTGTACATTAAATTCTCCCGGGATCCTAAGTGCCAGCTTGCCCCAGTCTTCATCAGCACACCGCACGTGGAAAGAAGGATTTCCTAAATCATCATATTGGAGGTCAGAGTAACTGTAGTCTGGTTTTCTGCCGTCCGGTGTGACTTGATCTTCGCGTCCGAAGTAGAGAATATTCAGGCTGGCCAGATGTCCAGGCTGCAGCTCTTCCACTTTTCTCAAAAAACTGTCCAGCTTAGCTTCGTAGGTCGGCAAAATCAAGGTTGAGCCGGGATCCTGCAGTGCAGCGAAGCGGGCAAAGGCGTCGATCATATCACCGGGTGTGTGATAGCTGTCGATATGATCGTGAACCATGTTCAGAATTATATTGATGTTTCCTGAATAATGGAAAAAACCGCGGCGGAATTCGCAGGCTTCGGACAAAATCAGTTTCTTGCCGTGCCCTTCACGTACGGTAGTTTTGAAATCAATCAGTTCGGCACCAAGATGGACCGACGGGTCCAAGCCTGCCTCGATCAGCATGAGAGCGCTCATGGCCGCAACTGTCGACTTGCCGTTAGTACCGCTGATGTTGATCACCTGATCATAAAGGCGCAGAAGAGAGCCCAGGAAGATAGCCCGCTCAATGCAGGGAATGCCTAATTCAGCAGCGCGCAGTCTCTCGGGATTGTCATCAAAGACCGCCCGCGAAAAAACAACCAGATCCGGCCGTACTTCATCGATACTCTCCGCCCGATGTTCCTTCCAGACTTTTATACCCAGCTCTTTTTCAAGATAAGCAGTACGCTGGTTGGGATTCTGATCGGAGCCGAAGCATTGGGCACCCAGCCGGGCCGACATCTCAGCCAGTCCGCACATGCTGATGCCGCCAATGCCGACAAAGAATATCTTATTGCTCTCAGAAATGAAGGAGGCAATGTTCTTATAATCGGGTTTATTCAGCCCGGTCAGCTGATAGAATTTCTCCTCTTCCTTATCTGCTTCAGGTATATTTTCTAACACTTTCATCTTGTGCTCCATCGTTAACTTTTTCGCTGTCTTTTGATAAAAAAGACTCCGCGTCTAAGTAGATTATAGTACAATATGGCTGCTTTAAAGAAGAGCAAAATGTTTCCGTAAGTTGCTGGCTCCCGTCAGGACTTGGCGTAACGTTTTTGGAGGCGACGAAAGAACTTAGCTGACAATCTGTGCCTTTAGATT
>LFRM01037971.1_pt2 | contig 16903 bp, 21 predicted proteins | sample 618341 | NCBI WGS metagenome assembly LFRM01 (sample SAMN03654438, study PRJNA283298) | anaerobic digester metagenome | isolation source: pool of bioreactors CSTR01a, CSTR02a, and CSTR03a thermophilic anaerobic... | place: Denmark: Kgs. Lyngby | collected 2014-05-21 | reverse complement strand
ATCCAAAACAAATTGAGTTGTTATCAATTTTGATGCAATAAATCTAGATATATCTGAAGCTATACTTGGTGTTGAACCAAGTAATACATAATCCAATCCGCGATTAATAGTCATGTCTAAATCAACACCACATCGTTTTAATTCTTGTAAGATTGGAGTCATGGTTGATACATCACAATATTTAATGATTAGTTCTTTATTCATAAACATATCTAATGATATATGATACTTATGTAAAATTTGGTTGATTTGATCTTGATTACTTTTATTACCTAATTTCATTAATGATAAATCAAGATTAGCATTCTTTGTTTCTTGATTATGAATAATTATTTGATAAAGGTTATATAATACTTCATCGGAAAAACTGTTTTTTCCTTGTTCTTTTATACTCATAATTGGATTTGCTTCATTATCCAACAAAATGTCTTCCATTTCAGCATATAAATTTGCAACTTTACGACTACGATTACGCATTGATGTATAACGTTCAGTTAAAGTATCAACTAAATCTGACATTTTACTTAAAGCATCATTTAAAGCATGAACATAATCCAATTCTTCTTCAGTAATTCTAGAAAATTTACTTTTAGAAATTGAATTAACTTCCATTAAATTATAACCATCTATTTTAACAAGTTTTTTTTCAAAATCTTGACGATTAGCAATTTTGTTTCCGATTAATACTTGGATTAACTTATATACATCTTCACTGCTAAAATACTTATGTAATAAACTAAACACTCTTATTAAGTCATCATTTAAATAAATTCTTGTCATTCGATTAGTATTTAAAGAATGTATTAGTTTAACAAGTTGGCCTTCTCTTAGACCGTTAATAAAATCTTCATCATTTTTTGTTTCTTCTATGATAGTTTTAATATTAGTTTTAGGATTAATTACTGAGTAATAACAAATAAATAAACCGTATGATCCAATCGGTTCATCAGGATTTGGTTCTTTACTACTATTAAATGGTTGATGCGTTGCATTTAAAATATCTAAATTAGATTTCACTAATTGGATTTCTGCATACTGAGCATCAAAAGATTCAGATAATAAATCAATAGTTGCTTCAATCATTTTTTACACATCCTTTTATTGTCTTCTAAGAAGTTTAAAATTTCTAATGATTCTTGACGAATCGCTTCCTCTTCATATTCACTGATTAATTGTTTTTTTACAAGATGAAATCGAGATATTCTTTTTAGAATTGTATTATATGTAGACATGACTATATCAGATTTTTTAACAAATGCAGATAATATAACACAATAAGATCCTTCAAAAATGAAAGCAATTCGACAATTAGAATATCTTACTTCCTTCATTCCTTTAAATTTAACTAATTTTCGATAAGATACCATATTTCCGTCTAAAATTGATTTAAATAAAATAATAAAATTATTATAATCAGATTCATCTAATTTTTCTAAATCGGATAAAAAATCATTATTTCCAACAGCAGTTCGAAAAAAGATAACTTTATAATTTGCTAAAAAAGTATTTTCTTCTTCAGCATCTTCAATAGCTTGAATAGAAGATAATAATTTAATGCGATTTACCAATTCTTTAATTCTATCAATCTCAGTTTTAATTTCTTCGCTTAATCCTTCTTTTAATAGTTCATTATAAATTTTTATTTCTTCTATATAATTTAATAAAATTTTTGCAATAATATCTGATGCATCTTTTCGACTACTTATATCTTTAATTATATCTTCTAGGGAAATGCCTCCTTTAATTAAATCCAAATACATTTGAACGTTTTCATCACTAATAGCCGGTGATTTAACTCTCGGAACAGCAATTTCACAATAAGGAGCATCAACAAATCCTGGTGTTTGACTTTTAAGTTTTTCTGCAATTATTCTTGCACTTTCTTCATGATGAGATACATCCTTAGCCTTCTTCATCAAATAAATATTTTGTTTTTGAGCGATTATTTCCAAAACTTGCCATCTGGTTTTATAATCATCAATTGGTATTTGAAATCTTTCCCATATTTCATCAATATTGGAAATCATTTCATTCTTACTATTTAAATATTCTTTTACTTGTCTTAAATCTGCCATAAAAAAACCCCTTTAATAAGGGGTTATTCTAACAAATATTTTTCTAAAAGTCAAATATTAAACTAATTCAACTTCTGCGCCAGCTTCTTCTAATTGAGCTTTAATTGCTTTTGCTTCATCTGCAGAAAGATTTTCTTTAACATTTCCGCCATTATCAGCAATACCTTTAGCTTCAACTAAACCTAAGCCAGTAATTTCACGAATAATTTTAATTACTTGAATTTTAGCAGTTCCAGCACTCTTTAATACTACGTTTTTAGTAGAAACTTCTTCTTCAACCGCAGCTCCTGCAGCTGGTTGAGCAACAGCCATAGCTGATGGATCAACTCCTAATTCTTCTTTCATTAAATCAACTAATTCTTTTACTTCAAGAATAGTCATTTCTTTTACTGATTCAATAATGTCTTTTGCACTTAGTTTTGTCATTTTTTTCATTCCTTCCTTTAATTTGTTTCTTCTTCTAATTTTTTAGCATATAGATCAAATCCTATTGCTAAAGTACGAACATGTTCCATTAATCCACCAGCAAACATTGATAGTAAGCCTTCGTATGATGGAATAGTTGCATATTCTTTGATTATTGCTGCTGTAACGATTTTACCATCGATAATACCGGTTCGGATTTCTAAGTTTTTGTTCTTAGTTCCAAAAGTGTTAACAGCTTTAATCGGTTCAATGATTTCATTACCAAATACAAATGCATTTGGTCCTTCTAAGAAAGCACTCAAGTCGTATCCAAGTTCATCTAATGCTCTTTTGACAAGAGTATTTTTATAAACTCTAATATCACTTGCTGTTTTTCTTAATTCTTTTCTTAGTTCACTAACACCTGAAACAGGAATACCACGATAATCAACAATAACCAATGATTTGGAATTGCTAATCTTATCTTTGATTTCTTTAACAGTACTGTTTTTTAAACCAAGATTTTTTTCACTTGCCATTTTTGCCTCCTTATTTTTTATTAAAAAAACTTTCTCCAGAGTGAGAAAGCTTAAAAATCTTCTTAAGGTTTCTCCCTCGGTAGGATGATTAAACTTATAAATAAGTCCCTACGGTCTACGGAAGTCGTTTTTTTAATTACGTTGTTATTATATTATAGTTTGATTTAAATGTCAAAAGAATTTAAATCAACTTTGATTCCAGGACCCATAGTAGTAGAAATTGTAATACGATTGATTAAATTTCCTTTAACAGATACTGGTTTCGTTTTATTAATTGTATTAACTAAAAATATTAGATTTTCCATTAATTTTTTTTCATTAAAAGATACTTTACCAATGAAACTATGAATATTACCAAAACTATCAGTTTTGAATTCAATCATTCCCTTTTTGATATCTTCAACAGCTTTTGCTGGATTAACAGTTACTGTTCCAACTTTTGGATTTGGCATTAAACCTTTAGGGCCTAAAATTTTACCAATTTTACCAAGAATAGGCATCATTTCTGGAGTAGCAACAATTACATCATAATCAAACCAAGATTCTTTTTCAATCTTTTCAATTAAATCTTTTTCACCAACATAGTCTGCTTTAGCAGCAATTGCATCTTCAGCGGCTTTTCCTTTTGCTAGAACTAAAATTCTTTTATTCTTTCCAGTTCCATTAGGTAAAACGACTGCACCACGAAGGTTTTGATCATTTACTTTTGTATCAACATTTGCTTTAATTGCGACTTCAACTGTACTATCAAATTTAGTAATACTTGTTTCTTTTACTAATTTAATTGCTTCTTCTAAGCTATAAACTTTATTTCGTTCAACTTTACTAGAAGCTTCCACATATTTTTTTCCTTGTTTTTTCATACATTTTTCCTTTCTAATTGTGGTTTATTAGCGGATTATTCTTTATCTTTTTTATCTTCAGAATCTTCAGAATCTTCATCAGAAACTTTTTCAGTAATGACTTCAACATCTTTTTCGATAAGTTCTTTTGCTTCTTCTTCAAGTTCAGCAAGTTCTTGTTCACGTTTTTGCATTTCTACTTCACGATGAGCAGCTTCTTCACCTTGATGTTTCAACTCTTCATCATTAATACCTTGAATTGCGATTCCCATGTTACGAGCTGTACCTTCAATGATGTTCATTGCACTTTCAATATCATATGCATTTAAATCTGGTAACTTTTCTTCAGCAATTTTTCTTAGGTCGTCTTTTGAAATAGTTGCAACAACTTGGTTAGCACCTTTTGCGCTTCCTTTTACTCCATTAGCAGCTTTCTTTAATAAGAATGCAGCTGGTGAAGTCTTAAGTACAAACGTAAATGAACGATCATCATATACACAAATTTCAACAGGGACAATGTCGCCCATTTTATCACGAGAAGCCTCATTAAATTGTGAACAGAATTCTTGTAAATTTACACCTGCAGGTCCTAAAACAGTTCCAACTGGTGGAGCTGGTGTAGCTTTACCTGCGGGCACTTGTAATTTAATTTTCTTAACGATTTCTTTTGCCACGTAAAACACCTCCTATAAATATTTTCGCTAGTGGTATGGGCAAATCCGCATTCCCCTCCACTTGTTATATTTCAAATATAACTGCAATTAAGATATTAACACAGGTTAAAAATCTTTGCAAGTAATAATAAGCAAGAAAAAACAAGTTTTATAACTTGTTTACTTGACTTGTTTCAACTTCGACTGGTGTTTCTTGACCGAATAAATCAATTAAGACATTCAATCGATGATTATTTGTATCAATATTACTGATTGTACCATACATACCTTTGAACGGACCATCAATAATAACTACCTTATCACTAACAATATATTCTTCAGTTGCTTTTGTTGGTATTGCTTCAATTTGTGATAATACATGTTCAATTTCTTCAGGTAATAATGGAGTTGGTTTAGTTCCTTTACCAGATGATCCGATAAAGCCAGTTACACCTGGAGTATTACGAACAATATACCATGCTTCATCTGACATAATCATTTCCACTAAAATATATCCAGGAAACATTTTTTTAGTCTTTTCTTTTTTTACGCCATCTTTTACTTCAATGACTTTAGTTTCAGGTATAATAATTCTATAAATAAAGTCTTGCATACCCATTGATTCAGTACGCATCTCTAACTTTTCTTTTACCTTTGATTCATGTCCACTATATGTATTAACTACATACCATAATTTTTGTTCTTCCATTAATTAAACAACCCCTTAAATGCTGCAAATCCAATACTAATTAAGTAAAAGAATGCCCCAAAGAATATAACAAATAAAATTGTAGTTGAAGTGTTTTTTGTTACTTCTTTAAATGTTGGCCATTTAACTCTTTCTAATTCTTTTTTCAGATTACTAAAAACCTCTTTGATTTTTTTCATACAATGTCTCCTTTTATTTTCAAATAAAAACACTTTCCTAAGTGCTAGATAAATAATAGCACATGGCTATTTATTTATCAAGCATTTTCTTTATCTTACCCCTAATTCTTTGAATTGAATTATCAATTTGTTTGGGATTCTTTTCTAGCAAAGTAGCAATATCAATATAATTAATTCCACTTACTAATAATGAATATACTTCATATTCTTGATCAGATAATATATCTTTAATCTTTTCAACTAATTCGTCATATGATTCTTGATTGGCTAAGTTAATTAGCGGATTGTTTTGATTATTGTCACTAATAATATCAATTAATGGAGCTGATAAATCATTATAAGAGTGTTCTAAAGATAATGAATCAGTCATCATTTTACTTTTTAAAGTACTAGCTTTTTTGATGGCATTTTGTAATTTTCTTTCAACACATACAGTAATGAACCTTGGCAAACCAGCTTCTTTATCATCTTGGTATGTATTTATAGCATCTGTAAATCCAAGCATACCTTCTTGATATAAATCTTTGTAATCAACTTTTAATAAATATGCCATTCTTGTATATTTTTTAATTACTATATCAATAATATAACTATATTTTTGAAACAAAGCATCTTTAGCATCATTATTATCTTCTTTTACCATTGCTAAAGTTTCTTGATCATCAACCTTATATTCCATATTATAAATCCTTCTTGATGCCGTAAATAAGAATGCCAGCTGCAACAGAGGCATTTAAACTATTAATTTTACCTAACATATTAATTTTAATGAGTTCATCACAATTATCTTTGATTAACTTACTTATTCCTGCTCCTTCATTACCAATAACTAAAACAATTTTGTTGGCATATGAAATACTCTTATGATCTTTTCCAATCATATCAGCTCCATAAACAAAATAACCGTTATCTTTTAATTTATTGATTGTATTAACTAAATTACTTACTTGACATACTTTAACATTTTCTAAAGCCCCACTACTTACTTTCATAACTGTACCATTGACTTGAGCGCTTCGATCTTTGGGAATAATAATTGATTTGACTCCCGATGCTTCACAAGTTCGAATGATTGCCCCTAAATTATGAGGATCTTCTAAATGATCTAAAATAACAATAAACTCATCACCCATAACTTTTTCTAATGATTCATAGGCATAGTCATTAATTTCAATAATAATACCTTGATGATTACCGTCAACTAAATGATCCATTTTTTTATTATCCATTTTTAAGTAACTTAATTTGTTTTTTTGAATTAAATCAAGAGTTTTTTGATCCTTAAAACTATTACTCAAATAGATCTTACGAATATTATCTGGACTATTATTTAATTCATAAAAAACGTTTTTACCAAATACTAACATCATTCCACCTCATTCAAAATATAATGCATTATTGTTTCAATTCGATTAATTTGTTTATTATAATATAATATTCCTATCAAATATTCAAGTCCTGTTGCATGTCGATATGTAATTATATCTGTACTCTTGCTTTTACCACCTTTAGCATTTCTTCCAATTTTGATCAATTCTACTTCTTGTTCATCAAGAACATTATTATTAATTAGTCTTTCTAAATGATGCCTTTGTGATCTTGCTGAAACGAAATCTAAGCTATGTTTTTGAATATCGTCCATCTTTCCAATATTTTGAGTAAGCAAAAACTCACGAACATATAATTCGTATACTGCATCTCCTAAATAAGCAATCATTATGATATTCGGCATTTATTCACCAACCAAGATTATTTCTTGCTTCTTTTAATTGAATCAATATGTTTATTAGCACTTATAGCCGCAACAGCACCTTCTGATACAGCAGTAATAATTTGGTATACTTTCTTTTGAGTTATATCTCCACAAGCATACAATCCCTTAATTGTTGTTTCTTGATTTGCATCAACTTTAATATAACCAAAATCATTTGTTATTCCTAAATCAGCAACAATTTCTGATGCTTGTTCATATCCAATATAAACAAATAATCCAGAAACATCTATTAATTGATCATTTGTTAACAAAATACTCGATAAGAATCCATTTTCATCTTTATTTAATTTAACTATTTGAACATTATTAATTACTTCAACATTATTCAAACTCATCATTTCTTCAACTAAAACATCATCAGCGGTGAACATGTCAAACTTATTTATAATATATACTTTATTACATATCTTAGATAAATATGTTCCTTCCTCAAATGCACTGTTACCAGCACCTAAAATCGCTACATTTTTATGACGATATAATTGAGCATCGCAAAGAGCACAATAACTAATTCCCTTACCTTCTAGATCAATGGCATTATCTATCTTAAGACGTTTGTTTTTTCGACCTGTTGCAATAATTACTGCATATGATTGATAAGTTTCTTTTTCTGTTATAACAGTTTTAATATCACCATCAACAGTAACTTTTGTTGCACCATCAAATTTATAAGGAATATTAGCATCTTTGAAATGCTTAAACATTTCAACCGCTAAATCCGGACCCATAACATCATCAAAACCCAAGTAATTATCCACATTACTAGTTTTATTTAAAAGTCCACCTGGAATATCTTTTTCAAGGACCAAAACATTTAATCCACTTCTTTGAGCATAAATTGCAGCTCCCATACCCGCCGGTCCCATTCCCACAATTATTAAATCATATATCATACTTAACCTCCTTTAATATCTTATTTTAATTATATCATAGTCATTATATAAATCTTCAAAACGATTCTTTCTAAGTTGTTTAATTAATATTACTAAACCCAGAACTATTAAACCTACTGATATTAATTGAGCTGTTTTGAATCCCATAAACATTAATGAGTCAGTTCGACTAGATTCAATAAAGAATCGTCCAACACTATACCATATAAAATATATAGCTGTTAATTGACCAATTTTTACATACCTAGTTCTTCTAATAATTAATAATACAATGAAACCAACTAAACACCATAAGAATTCATAAAAGAAAGTTGGTGTATAATAAACGCCTTCAATATTCATTCCCGCTATAACAAAATTTGGAATATTAATACTTTGTAAATGTTCTAAAGTTGTTGCAGCTCCATGAGCTTCCGAATTAAAGAAATTTCCCCATCGTCCAATAGCTTGTGCAAGAAGTAATGGAACGGCATAAAAATCTAATAAATGAAGAAGTCTAATTTTATATCTTTTGGCATAAAATAAAATTACGATAATTCCAGCAATGATTCCACCATGAATGGCTAAACCACCTTCCCAAACTTGTAATACTTCCAATAAATTATTTCTATATAAATGAAAATTAAAAAATACATAATATAATCTAGCACCAATAAATCCAAAAATAAGAATCCAAAAAATCATATTAAAAATCATATCTTTTGGAACATTAAACTTCATTGTTTCTTTTATGACTAAAAAATAGGTGATAACAATACCTATTAAAATAAGCATTGAATACCATCTAAAACTAAAGTTTCCAATTGTAAAAATAATTGGATTCATTACTTTTTATCTCCAATAACTATAGACTCTAATAACCATCTCATAAACGAAATAAACAATGATACAAAAAGTGGTATAATCCATCCCGAAACAACAAAGTTACTCCCCAATAATACTCCGGTTAATTTTAAAATAATAACATTTATAAATGGATAAAATAAACCAAATGTTACAATGGTTATTGGCATTGTAATTGCTACCAAAAACGGTTTAATAAAATGAGTTAAAAGTGTTATCACTAAAGCTCCAACTAATGCATAACCAAAATTAGCAATATCAAATCCTTTAAAAATAGATGAAGCTAACATTAACACTAAAGCATTAATTAATAAACCTACTCCAAAACTAAATATATCTTTATTATCAAAATCAGTTCTTGATTCATATGACTTTGTAATTTCTTGATTGTTTTTCATTTTGACAACTTTTACTTTTTGTTTTTCCATAATATGCCTCCTTAATCGATTGAAACTTTTAAATTATTGAAATTCCCTTCACTTATCCAAATTGATAGTCTTTGTTTATGAAGTAAAGTATAATCGTGTAATTCTTTTTTCTTTAAGTCATTAATCAGAGTTGCTTGAATACTTTCATTAAATAAATTTAACTTTTCTCCAGAAATAATAATTTCTTTTTGACTAGTTCTAAATAGGGGTTGAACAAACTCATCATAATACACTACTTCAATTACTATTTTATTGTTTAACGAATTATCATATATAATATCATAATTATCATAACAATTTCGACAAGTAATTTTAATTGTTTCATTAATATTTGTTTCTAAAGTTTGATTCTTTATTTCATAATCAATATTAGGAATTGAGTTATGATAAAATCTAGTACCACTTATTTCAAATATTAGTAGAGCAATTCCTAAGACTAATGTTACGATAAAAATAGTTGAGACTCTCTTTATATAATTTTTCTTAATTCTTTTTCGATTTAAATATTGATATATTTTATAGATTCCCAATAGATTTAATCCAATTAATGAAATAGATACTATAATAAAACTATAATATGGAAGTCCTTGAGACAGTAAGTATAAACTTACCAAAAATAGAGTAACCAATAATATTAAAGTTAATACTAGTGGTAAACTTACAATGATAATAAATCCACGATACAAATCCGTAAATACTTCTTCATATTCTTCTTTTTTTATTTTAGACTTTTTCTCTTTTTCATAACTTTTATTAAATAAGTAAATGAATACAACAACTGCAAATATTAAATATGCAACTTCAATGATTAGACTCCAAAGAATGATTATTATTTTATCTACTGGAGTAAATAAGAAATCAAAAGCACTATTACCTATATCTTTTATTAAATCAAAAGGAATTTTTAATATATAGATAAATGCAATGATAATTAATAACTCAACAATAAATTTTATTAATTCTTTTGTATTAAAAACAAATAAATTGTTGAATATTTGTTTTGTAACATTTAATATTTCTTCAACAAATTTATTAATTATATTCACTTTATCATTAGTTTTTTTCACGATTATCACCTATATTAAGAATAATACAAATCAAAAAAAATAGCAAATTATTTATGGTGTCGTTGAATAAGATTATTAACTTTTCGAAAATGATGATTAATCCCCGACTTAGTAATAATTATTTGAGTTTCCATGGAGATTATTTCAGCTAATTCTTGATAAGAGCGATCAGGATATTTTAATCGATACTCCATAACTATTTTTGTCTTTTCATCTAACAAATTAAATAAATCATTTTCTTTTAAGTAATTAATATGGTTTATTTGTTCACTTGATGTCTTTAACATCTTTTCCATATTGGCTTGTTCACAGTTATTTAAACGATTAACCATGTTTTTATGATCACGATATATTCGGATATCTTCAAAGTAAAATAAAGCATTAGATGCACCTAATAGTTTAATAAAATCGCTTATTTCCTCAGCAGATTTAAAATAAATCATATAACCTTTTTCTCTTTTTAAGATTTTGCTATTAAAATTTAATGAAGTTAATACATTATTAACTAGTAGTGCATCTTTGTGATTCTTAACTAAAAATTCTGCATGATAATTACTTTTTTTAGGATCATTAATTGATCCACAAGCAAGAAAAGTTCCTTTTAAAAAAGCAACTTTTTCTTCAAAAGAATCTAGATCATATTTATTTAAATCATTATATTCTTTTATAATTTCCGAAACTTTTTCTTTTACTTCTAAAATATAAATAACGGTTTTACGAATTCTTTTTTGTTGACGAATAGTTAAAACAATATTAACTGAATAATTTTGTTTAAGTAATTTAAAAATTCTTCTTGCTACAGAAGCATTTTCAATAATTAAGGTTAACTTATGATTACTAAAACTTCCATTAAATTTAATGTATATTAATAGTTCAGTTAATGATTCAATTTTGTTTGTTTCAATTTTAGTTATTTCATCTTTTATTGTTGTTGTAAACGTCATTATATATCCCCTTACTAATAATTATCTTCCGGAAAAAGTAACGCCTTTTTTTGGTAAACCCAAGAATTTTTGAGCATCAAAACATCTTACTAAATAAGTTGAATATGTACTATATGAATCTTTACCAGTTCCACCATAATGGCCTGCAGCCATTGCAAAGTGTAAATGTGGACCAGTAGTACAACTATCATAACCACCATTACTTCTTGCGGTTGAACCACCACCAATTGTTCCAACTGCTGATTCACTCGTAACAATTTCTCCGACTTTTACATAAACTGATAGTAAGTGAGTATATTGAGTCGTATATTTTTTGCCATTGACAGTATGCCAAACATAGACACTGTTTCCACCACAACTAGCTCGTTTAATTATTTTACCAACAGTTCCAGCAGCTGATGCAAAAACTTTTGTTCCTTCACTGTTTCCACCAATATCTATTGCATTATGAAATGATTGAAGTTGACCGGTTGTTGGATGAACTCGATTACCAAATGTACTTGTTATTCGACCCTTTTGAACTGGCAATCTAAAACCTGTATCAGTTACAACTCTTAAGCAGTAATCAATATCTTGATCTTCTTCACAACCAGCATCTTCAACGAATTTAATATATTCTCTGGCACTTCGTATTTCATCGCCTAAGTCCATTGATATTTCAGTAAATTCTGACAATTGGTTACCAAGACTAGCAACTTTATTTTCTAAATTATCAATTTGTTTATTTAATTGAACTTCACGATTTGTTAAATCAATTTGTAATTGTTCTTTTTCTTTAATTAGTCCTTCAAATTTATTAATTTCAGTTTTTTGCCATTCAATTAATTGTTCAGATACAGAAAAGCGATAAACAAGATCAGTAACATTTTCTGCTGCAAAAACATATTCTAAATATTCATTATTACCATCAGCAAGCTGATAGGCAGCAATTACTTCTTGCATAGCGGCTTGCTGATTTGATATTTCAATTTTTGATTCAGCAATTTTAACCTTGGCTTCAGCTATCTTACCGCGATTATTTTCAATTTCGTTTTGAGATGAATATATCCCTTGTTTGGATTGATTAATTTGTCCTTCAGTTTGTTTTTTAGCATTATCATTTTTTCTTTTTTGGGCTTCTAAATTACTTAGATCGGTTTTTAAAGCTCTTAAAGTATTTGCTTTTGCAGCATAAACCGACACAACATTAAACAGTTGAGCACAAATAAACAATATTAATAATGTGTTTCTAATAATTTTCTTCATACTTTTAAATGTTTCCTTACTGCGCGATAACTTCCTAACATTCCAACACAAGATCCAATTGCAAATAATATTAATGAAATAATTAATACAAAATTATCAGGTTTAATTAATTGGAACATGTGAGAAAAAACATAACCATCTAAGTCAGAATATAATATTGTATATCCATATATAGTTGCTAGAAGAGGAATTATAGATCCTAAAACTCCAATAATAAAACCTTCAATAATATGAGGAAATTTAATCGCAAAGTTAGATGTACCAACTAAACGCATAATATCAATTTCTGTTCTTCGACTATATATTGTTATTTTAATTGTATTGCTAATTAAGAAAGCTGAAACTACAATCATTCCAACTACAACAGCAATAGTAACTTTTTCGATAACTGAGAAAACCGATATCAATTGTTCAACCATTCCTTCACCATATTGAGTGGTTGACACTTCAGGAAATTCCTTAATTTGTTTAGATGTTTCACCAATTACAGTTACGTCATTTACTTTAATTAAATATGAGTTTTTTAACGGATTATTATTTTCATCCCAAGTATCCATTATTGATTTAAATGTTGAGGATTCTTCACTCATTCTTTTCTTTATATCTTCTTTGGATTCATATTTCATTGAAGCAACATTGTTAAGTCCTTCTAATTTTGTTCTAAGAGATATTACTTCATTTTCAGTTGCTTCTTTATTCATAAATACAACAATTGTTAAATCTTTTTCAATTTGTTTAGTAATGTTATTTAAATTTGCTGATAAAATTATTGAAATTGATACTAATAGTAAAGTTATAACAATACAAAAAATTGAAGCAAGGCTTAAACTAAAATTACGAAATACACCTTTAAAACCATCACGAACGCTTTTTTTAAGCAGCCTTAGTATTTTCATGAGTTTTATAACTTCCTTTCTCTTCATCTGAAACTAAAATACCATCTTCAATACAGATGACTCTTTTTTTCATTCGATTAACTATTTCTTTTGAGTGTGTTGCCATTATAACTGTTGTTTTAGTGTCTTTGTTGATTTCACTTAATACACTCATAATACCTTTGGCAGTATCACTATCTAAATTACCGGTAGGTTCATCACAAATCAATAATTTTGGTTCATTAACTATTGCTCTAGCAATACATACTCTTTGTTGTTCTCCACCAGACAATTCTCTTGGAAAACTTCGATATTTTTCTTTTAATCCAACATGATTTAATGCCTTCTGAACTTTTTCCTTTATTTCAGATTTTTTTAAACCAAAACTCTCTAATGGAAATGCAACGTTTTCATAAACATTTAAATTAGGTAATAATTTAAAATCTTGAAAAACTATTCCAATTCTTCTTCTTAATTTATAAACTTTATTGTTTCGAAGTTTAGCTACATTTATTCCCGCAACCATAACTTCGCCTTTAGACGGTTTTTCTTCACGATAAAGCATTTTTACAATTGAACTTTTTCCTGATCCACTAGTTCCAATAATAAAAACGAATTCTCCACGGTTAATTTTTAGATTTAGTCCCGCAACAGCAGTAACGCCATTACGATATATTTTATAACAATCTTTTATGTTAATAAATTCCACACTACACCACCCAATTAATTATAACATCTTTTATGGTAAATTAAAATTTTTAAGACTAACTAGTCAGATTATTTTACATTTTTTTAAAAAAAGTTAGCACTCTCTATTGACAACTGCTAACCAATGTGATAATATCAAATCGTGAGGAGATGATATTATGGATTTAATTCCAAGAGGATTTGGATTTGATGATTTCTTTGATTCTTTTATTCCAGAAAAACATTACATAGAAAGGGCTTCCGGAAAATGTGACATCTATGAAAAAGATGACAAATACTACCTAGAAATGGAAACTCCGGGCTTAACTAAAGATAATGTTAAAATTGAATCTGAAGATGGTTATGTAACAATAACTACATCTAAAGAAGATAAAAAGGAAGAAAAAGATCGAAATTATATCCGTAAAGAAAGAACTTATGGCTCTACACAAAGAAAATTTTATGTAGGTGAAATCAATCAAGATGAAATCAAAGCTGAGTTTAAAGACGGAATCTTAATCGTTTCTTTCCCTAAGGAAGAAAAGAAATCAAATAAAAAAGAAATCGAAATTCAATAATCCAAAAAAAGAGTTCATCAGAACTCTTTTTTTATGTTAAAATATAATTAAAGGAAGAAAACATGGATTCAAAAAGATTTACAATGATTGATGAAGAATTTATTTGTGATAATTGTGGTGAAAAAGTTTCAATGCTTGGCTATACTGCTCGTGATCACTGCCCTTTTTGTTTAGCATCAAAACATGTCGATATCAATCCTGGAGATAGAGCAGAATCATGTAATGGAATTCTTAGACCAATCGATATTGAAAAAACAAAAAAGGACAATTATAAGATCATATATAAGTGTGATAAATGTCACCAAATAAAAAAGAATATCATGGCAAAAGATGATAATCTAGATGTTATTTTACAAATTATGCAATCAAATAATTGATTAAAATAAATATTATGTTATAATTAATTTGTTCATAAAGAACACATAAAAATTGATATTTACCTTATTAAGAGTGATTGAGGGACTAGCCCGTTGATATCACACCAACCTATTAAATTAGGTGGTAACGCTAGATCAATAAGGATAATCGGTATAAAGATTATTCTTTATATCTTTTTTTATATTGGGATAGCAAAAGTAAAAAGTCATATTTGACCACACAATATAATTAAATGACATTATTTGATATATAATTTTAGGAAGGAAATGTATATGAAAGCAACAATAGAAATGTGCCAAATGCTTAAATATCAAAATGAAAAACTAAAACAAGAAAATAAAATATTAAAAACAAAAGTAGATTTACTTAGTGGCAAAAAGATTATTAAAAAAAAAACTATATTAATTATGGATTATGAAGGCGTTAAGAAAAAGGTAGAATTTGATAATTTTGATAATGTAGTCAGATTAGAAATAAAAGTTGTGTCAGGAGATGAACTTATAAGTATTTTATATATAGACTACTCAGTTGAGATTTTTGATAGTTCTACTACTCGGGGAATTGATTATTTTGACTGCAATTATTGTATTTATGATATAACAAAAAATATTGATGATATCGATAATTGGAGCAAAAGAACAAGCAGTTATGACTTTAATTACAAAAAAATTACGGATATAAAAAATGATAAGATTTAATTGTCAAAGTAATTAAAATATGAATAAGGTTGCGTTAATTGTTTTATCATTCGCAATATGAATAATATAAAATTACTAATTAGCTTGTGAAATTATTTTAGAAAAGATAGGAGAAAAAAATGAAATTATTTAGTAATGAAATCGTATTTAGGGGGCATCCAGACAAAGTGTGTGATCAAATTAGTGATGCCATTCTAGATGAGTGTTTAAAACAAGATGAAAATAGTAGATGTGGGATTGAGGTAGTTGGTGGTAAAGGAATCATTTTTATTACTGGTGAGGTAACAACAACAGCTAAATTTGATGTAGAAAAAATTACCAAACGACTACTAGAAGATATTGGATATAATTCCAACTATCAAATAATTAATAATTTAGGCACTCAAAGTCCAGATATTGCCCTTGGAACAAATGATAAAATTGGTGGTGCTGGAGATAATGGTATGATGTTTGGATATGCTTGTAACGATACAAAAGAACTGCTTCCAACAGCCATGGTTATATTACAAAAATTAAGTAAAGAATATACAAAATTATTAAAAATTAATAATTGTTTTTTACCTGATGGTAAAGCTCAAATAACCGGATATTATAATCAAAATAACAAACTATTAAAAATTAAAACTTTTACAATTTGTTATCAAAATACCGAATTAAATCGAAAAGAAACTGATCAAATATTAATAAATATTTGTCAAAATATTTGTGATGAGTATAATATACAGATTGAAAAATTTTTAATCAATCCAACCGGAAAATTTTTAATTGGCGGATTTGAGGGTGATTCAGGACTTACTGGTAGAAAAATTGTAGTTGATACATATCAATCTTTTGCTAGAGTTGGTGGTGGTGCATTTAGCGGAAAAGATCCATCTAAGGTTGATCGAAGTGGAGCTTATAAAGCCAGAGAAATTGCCAAGAAATATTTAATAAATAATAATCTATCTTGGTGCCAAGTTCAAATCGCTTATGCAATTGGAATTGTTCAACCATTATCAATATACATCAACAGTAATATTGGTGATATCGAACCAAACCAAGAACTTTATGAAGAGTGTACACCTGAAAACATTATTAAAGATTTAAATCTT
>LFRM01001996.1_pt7 | contig 16908 bp, 17 predicted proteins | sample 618341 | NCBI WGS metagenome assembly LFRM01 (sample SAMN03654438, study PRJNA283298) | anaerobic digester metagenome | isolation source: pool of bioreactors CSTR01a, CSTR02a, and CSTR03a thermophilic anaerobic... | place: Denmark: Kgs. Lyngby | collected 2014-05-21 | reverse complement strand
TTATAACAGGTTTTACAGAACGCTATAATAAATTCTCCCTATTGGTGAGAATCTTGAAGGTAAGCAAATGATAAAAAGGGACTTCGGGATAAAAGAAGTAAAAGATAAAAGTAAATGAATATCTGGAGAGAAGCACTGACCAGGCGGGGAAGAAGAAGGATGTTCCAGGGTATTCCGAAAATAGAATGCAGAAAATAAGAGGTGAGGAAAATCCCTACTGCTATTTGAGGAATAGCTATAGACCAAAAAATTCTCTTCCTGAGAGGTTGTGAACTACGGTGAAATAGGAGCCCGGGAAGCAGCCCGTGTAAAATAGCAGTAAGGGTAAAGTGAGGCAGATAAGGCCCCATAGGATTTAGAAAGAAGCCTAAAAAGTCAGATAGCCCTCCTACCAGAGCTCCTGACCCTGGCCCAAAATATATCCCGGCCATTATCACCGGTAATTGGCCAAAACCAATGCGAATTGCCTCTACTCCCCCCAAGGGAATGCGGATACTGGCTAAGCGAGTTAAAACTATGCTTAAGGTGGTAAGAATCCCCAGATAAACCAGAGTTTTTGTTCTTTTCACCTTGGTGGTGTGCCTCCGTATGATCTACTTTTTAATATAGGGTTTATAATCAGAGGGAGGAGTAGCTTTTCCTACCAAACCAGTCAAAACCAGAATGGTTATGAGGTAGGGGAGGAGCAAAATAATCTGGGGAGGTAATATCCCCAGAGTCTGGATTCTCATCTGTAGAGCATCAGCAAACCCGAAGAGAAGACTGGCCAAGAAACACCCTACCGGAGTCCATTTACCGAAAATCATGGCTGCCAGGGCAATAAATCCTCTACCGCTGGTCATACCCCAGGCAAAAAAATTGAGATGGGCAAGAGACAGAAATACCCCTCCCAACCCTGCTAAAGTAGAACCTATAGTAACAAAAATCATTTTGTAGAGATGCACGTCAATTCCTGCTGTATCAGCTGATTGAGGGTTTTCTCCTACTGCTCGCAATCTCAAGCCCCAGGGAGTATAAAACAAGAAATAATGAGAAAGAATAAAAGCTAAAAAAGAAATATAAACCAGAATGGTATTATTGTTTAAAAGAGGTCCAAGATAGGGGATTTTATCCAGAAAAGAAAAATGAAGAGGAGGAAGTCCTGCTACTACTCCGGAGGCTCCTCGAGAACCCCAAATTTTCTGACATACGAAAGCACTAAAGCCCAATCCAAAAATATTTATTCCTGTTCCTATAACAATCTGATCGGCATAATATTTTACGGTTAGAAGAGCTAAAATTGCTCCCAATGCCATTCCAGAAAGCACTCCAGCTAAAAGCCCGATTCCCGGACTACCGGAAAAATGAGTGGCAAATACTGCCCAGAAAGCAGAGTTGAGCATAATTCCCTCTAAACCAATATTAACAACCCCCGCTCTTTCACAAAACATTCCCCCTAAAGCAGCAAAGGTAAGAGGAGTGGCCATACGAATGGTAGCTTGTAACATACTAAGGTTAAATAGCACTCCTATCTCCATCTTATAAATCCTTTCTTCTCATAATGACTGTTTTTATAAAGTAAGGAGCAGCAACGAGGATTATGACCAGAGATTGAATAATTAAAGAAAGGTCCAGAGGTACTTTGGTGACTCGAGTCATGGTCATACCTCCCGCCCGGAGCATACCGAAGAGAATAGAAGCTAAAATACAGCCTCCTGGATGGAGTTTTCCCACTAAACCAACCGCAATTCCATCCCATCCGTATCCCGGAGAAAACCCATCTACAAATCGACCATGCACTCCTAATATTTCTCCTCCCCCACCTATGCCAGCAATAAAACCGCTCAGAAGGAAAGCCAAAATCTGGCGATTTTTGATAGCTATGCCTTTGTTTTCTGCCGCTTCGGGATTTAAGCCCACTGCCCGGACCTGAAAACCTAAGTAGGTGTGAAACAGGAAAAAAGACACTAAAAAGGAAAAAAATAAAGCAATAATAAAAGAAAGAGAGAGCTGGGTGGGGGGAAGGATTTTGGGAAGAAGAGCACTTTTGGCTACAGGTTCAGTTTGGGCTACCCAACCCGGAGCTTTAAAAGGATAATTAACCAGGTAGCTGGTAAGATAAGAAGCAATATAGCTCATCATCATAGTGGTGATAACTTCATGCACTCCTAAATAAGCTTTCAAGAGAGCCGGAATTAACCCCCACAATGCTCCCATCACTCCTCCTGCAAGAAGAGAAAGGGCAATATGAAGAGGAGCAGGGAGACCGGAGAAATATATTCCAGCTAAAGCGGAGGCTATAGCCCCCATTAAAAATTGCCCTTCTACTCCAATATTGAAAATTCCCGTCCGAAAAGTGAGAAGAAATGCTAAGGCAGTGAAAAGAATGGGGGTAGCCTGGGTTAAAGTTTGCCCCCAGGCATTTTTACTGCCAAAGGCTCCTCGAAAAAGAGCAGAAAAAGCAACCAGAGGTGAATAACCAGAAAATAATAGTATTAGAGCACTGATTAAAAAAGCCAGAAGGATAGCTATAATTTCCGGGAGAATAGAAAAAGAGGAAAGAGATTTTTTAGATAAAAGCTTCATCGATGTGTTTCCCTCCCATAAGAAGCCCAAATTGGTATTCATCACTTTGAGGAGAAAGCTCACCCATAATTTTACCTTCGTATAGCACTAAAACTCTATCGCTTAAAGAACGAATTTCGTCAAGGTCGGCAGATATAAGAATAACTCCCTTGTTTTGATTTTTGAGCTCTATTAATTTGTTTCTTAAATATTCGGTGGCAGCTATGTCCAAGCCTCTCGTAGGTTGAGAAGCCACCAGAAGAGCTACATTTCCTGATAACTCACGAGCTAAAACCACTCTTTGCTGATTTCCTCCGCTTAAGTTTTTTACCAGCGCGTTTTCTCCTGGAGTATCTATCTCAAATTCTTTGATTTTCTGGGCGGAAAATTGCCTTAAAAAAGAATGGTTGAGAGTTAGTTTTCCTTTTATAAAGGGGGGCTGGTCTTCAAAACCAATGATTAAATTTTCCCAGACGGTGAAATCACCTATTATTCCTCGCCGCAGGCGGTCGTCAGGAATGTGAGCGATACCTCTTTTGATTCTTTCTTTGGGAGAAAGGAAGGTAATGTCTTCTCCTTGAAAGATGATTTTCCCTGTCTGAGGTTTTATCAATCCCACAATCAACTCAGCCAGCTCTCTCTGTCCATTTCCTTCCACTCCGGCAATGCCTAAAATTTCTCCCTCGTGAAGATTAAAGTTAATATCCCGGAGGGTGACTCTTCCTTTTTCTTCTGGAGTGGTTATATTTTCCAGCTTCAGGATAACTTCCTCTCCTGGTTCTCTCCCTCGGGGGAGGGAAAATAGCACTTTCCTTCCCACCATCATTTCTGCTAATTTTTCGGGAGTGGCCTCTTCAATGGGTAAAGTTCCCACTTTTTTACCTTTTCTCAACACCGTAACTCTATCGCAGACTGCAAATATCTCCTTCAATTTATGAGAGATGAAGATTATAGTTTTCCCTTCCTTTTTGAGACTTCGGAAGGTTTCCATTAGTTGATCTACTTCCTGGGGGGTGAGAATGGTGGTAGGTTCATCGAAAATAAGTATTTCCGCCCCCCGGTAGAGAACCTTCAGAATTTCTATTCGCTGTTGGGAGCCTAAAGAGAGTTCTTCAGTCCTGGCTCTCAGGTCTATCTCAAAACTGGCCACTTTTAATAGCTCTCCCAGTTTGCGGAGAGTCTCTTCTTCATTTAAGGATAGGCCTTTTTTGATTTCTTTTCCCAGAACAATGTTTTCCCATACTCGAAAAGAAGGAACCAGAGTCAGATTCTGGTGTACCATTCCTATACCATGTTTAATAGCGGTATGGGGAGAATCAATTACTACTTCTTTTCCTCGTATAAGTATTTTTCCCTCATCGGGGCGGTAAAGCCCGTAGATAGTGCTCATAAGAACTGACTTTCCCGCCCCATTTTCCCCCAGTAGTCCGTGAATTTCTCCTTCTTCTATTTCCAGATCAACATGATCATTAGCTAAAACCCCGGGGAAGCTTTTAGTGAGACCAATGGTTTGTAAGATTTTGGACATTTCAGCCGCCAAATTCTTCTGGACGGGGAACTTTTATTTCTCCTTTACTTATTTTTTCCCGGGCTTCCTCAACTTTTTGCATCACCTCAGAAGGTATTTCTACTTGATGCTTGAAATTGAAAGTTTCTTCCCAGAAAGATTGTTCTTCAGGGAAGCGACAATTACTTATCCACCCTTCAGCTACTCCTTTTTCCAGAATTCCTCCCTGGAAAGTACCCTCAAAGGCAGATTTGATGGTTTCATACACGGCAATATCCACTCTTTTGGTTTCACTGGCAATAATACGCTCTCCCAGATAGCACTGGCAGGCGTCCACTCCCATACCATATACGCCTCTTTCTTTTGTAGCCTCCAGCGCTCCCAGTCCGCTCTTTCCTGCTGCCGCCCATATTACATCGCAACCCTGGTCAATAAGGCTAAGAGCCAGCTCTTTTCCTTTGGTAGGGTCAGTCCAGGCTCCCACATACGCAGTAGGTAATACTTCTGCTCCGGTGTCAGCCCATTTTACTCCCTCTCTAAATCCTATGAAGAAGTCTCTGATTAAGGGGATATCCATGCCTCCCACTATACCAATCTTTTTGGTTTCACTCATATAGGCAGCCTGTACTCCCAGAAGAAATCCTCCCTCATTAGCCTTAAAAAGAAGGGAAGCCACGTTGGGTTGGTCTACTGTCATGTCTACGAGAGCAAATTTCTGCTCTGGGAACTCTTGAGCAATCTTATCCAGAGCGTCAGCTTGGTCAAAACCCACACAAACAATAATTTCATACTCCTGTGAAGAAGCGAAATCTCGCTGGTAGCCCTCGAACTCAGCCACAGCTTGAGGTTCCACATAATCGAGCTCTACCCCTAATTCTTCACTGGCTCGTACTGCTCCGGCGTAAGAAATATCATTGAAAGATTTATCCCCTAATCCCCCGGTAGCCAGGATAAGCCCGATTTTCTTTCCCTCTCCCCAGCAAACAGAAGGAAGAAGTAAAAGAAAAACCATAATGATTAACATCAAAAAACTCCGCTTTTTCATTTTTTCTTCTCTCCTTTCTTTTTAAAAAATTGGTATCGACCCAAATTATTGTAACCTTGAAGGGGGGGGAAAGCAAGGAGTATATCTCTCCTCAAAGCGTAGTCCCAAGTAGCCTTCGCCCTATTTACTTAAACACTTTTCTCACTTTTTCCCCTCTTCAGTACCTTTTTCTTCCCGGAAGATCGAACACAAACACCCCTCTCGTAAACTTGAAAGAAAAAACCCGGAAATCAGATCGAGATAAAGGACAGAAATTCCAAACAACGAGGCCGGCTAAGAAATCCGGGAAAAACCTCTTCACTGAAATTTATCATGGTGACCTTACAAGGAATATTCAAAGAAATACCATTTAGCTTCTCCAGGTCTTGAAAGATATTCCCTCTTACAAGGTAATACTTTGACCATAGTAAGCTTGTGCTCCGTGTTTCCGCAAGTAACGAACTTTTATGATTTCCTCGGGCATAACAGCGTGGGGGTTAAGTTCCAGTGTGAAATAGCTCATTTTCGCTACCTCTTCCAGAACAATACTATTTTGTACTGCCTCCAGGCTATCTTTGCCCCAGGTAAAAGGACCATGAAAAGCCTCTAAAACAGCAGGAATTTCATGGTAGTCCAGATTTTTAAAAGTTTCTACTATCACTTTCCCGGTATTCAATTCCATATTGCTTTCTGCTTCTTTTTTAGTCAATGCCCGGGTACAGGGGATTTCGTCAGCAAAATGATCAGCATGGGTTCCTCCCAGACAGGGAATGCTCCTTCCCGCTTGAGCCCAGATAGTTGCCCAGGTAGAGTGAGTATGTGCTACTCCACCAATATCTTTAAACTGGCGATAGAGCTCTAAATGAGTAGGGGTGTCCACTGAGGGCTTGAGGTTTCCCTCTACCACTTCCCCTTTTTCATTTACCACCACCATCATTTCTGGTCTTAATTTTTCATAAGAAACACCACTGGGTTTGATTACCACCAGGTTCGATTCCCGGTCAATTTCACTGACATTTCCCCAGGTTAAGACCACCAAATTGTTTCTGGGTAAAAGAAGATTAGCTTCGAAAACTTTTTGTTTTAATTCTTCTAACATTTCTTCCTCCTCATCAAATTCAGTATATACTCATTTTAATGAAAAAAGTCCTCCATTTCAATTTTTAAGGAGAAAAAACATTTTTCTGTTCTGAATAACCTGGACAATAAAAAGCAAAACACGTAAAACAATAAGAAAAACCATGTTACTTCCTGACACAAAATTATTATTTACCTTAGTGCTACATACAGAATGTTCCCTTCTCTATTTAAAGGTTGAGCAGGGTAAAATAACTTATCAATTTCAAATGTAAAATACATTTGTTATATATTACAATACCTGCGAGGAGACAAAAAAAGGAGGCTATACTATTTCAACTAAAAATAGTATAGCCTCTGGGAATAGGCCCTATATCCTAAAAAGAAGTTGAGTATTGCCTCTCCGGAAGCCTGAATTGGTGAGAAGTTTCTATTCCAATTGTAAATTGTTGTCTTTGATACACCACATTCACTGATAAACTCTCTGTTAATCACTGCTTTTAAATTCATCAGAATAACGTTTGCCAGTTTTGGATATCGTTAAATAACCTCTTTTCGTAACTTCTATTTTTCTTGTTCAACTAAATGTGTCCATAATTATATTCATTTCCTTTGTTAACAATATCGTTTGACATTTGTCAAAAAATCAAAACAAGGCATAAGAAAACTTTTAAACAAACACCAAAAGGTTTTTTATATATAATTCATACTATTTTCTGTATTAGAATAAGAAACACTTTTTTGCCTATCTTCTATGGTCTGAATTTTTTTATCATAGATATACTTAAGAAAGACAATACTCAATATAAGAGACGTGCTTTCTGCAATAGGATAGGACCACCATATAAAATTTACATTTCCAAGTAAAGACAATAAATATGCTGACGGTAACAAAACCACCAATTGTCTCAAAGCGGAAGTAATCAAACTCAATAATCCATTTCCAAACGCCTGATATATTGATCCACATATAATACAAAATCCTGCAAAAATATAACTAAGACTTATAATTCGTAAAGCAGGAACTCCGATTTTTAACATATTTTCTGATGCATTAAACAATGATAATAATTGTTTAGGAAATAATTGAATTACAATGAAGCCTAACAGCATAATACAGGAAGCATAAATAATGCTTAATTGAATTGCTTTGAGAATGCGTTCCTTTTTCTGGGCTCCATAATTATAAGCTAGAATTGGAACCATCCCATTATTTAACCCAAAGATCGGCATAAATACAAAACTTTGTAATTTAAAATAAACTCCAAAAACAGCGATTGCTGTTGAAGAAAACTTCATAAGAATTGTATTCATTCCATAAGTAGTCACAGATGTAATAGCCATCATAATGATAGAGGGAACTCCCACTGAATAGATTTTCTGAATGGTTTTTAAACAAGGACGAAAGCCTTTTATTTTGATTGTGATTTCATGATTTACCTTGATATTAAAAATAATTGCTAAAATTGCTGCTACGATCTGCCCTAATACTGTTGCAATTGCTGCACCCGCTACTCCCATTTTAGGAAATCCGAAGTATCCAAAGATAAAAATGGGATCTAAAATAATATTAATAATAGCACCTGTTCCCTGGGCAATCATACTATAAAAACTCTTTCCAGTAGATTGTAGTAATCGCTCAAATATAATCTGAAAGAATACACCAATAGAAAAAGTGCAAATAATGTTTAAATAAGATATCCCATAGGAAAAAATTTCTAAGTCTTTTGTTTGTGCTTTAAAATAAATCTCGGTAAAGAAAATTCCAAATATAAGAAAAACCAAATAACTAAGAAATCCTAAAAAAATTCCATTATTAGCAGCTCTATTAGATTCCTTAAAGTTTTTTTCTCCAAGACTTCTAGAAAGTAGAGCATTAATTCCTACTCCTGTACCCACTCCAATCGAACTCATAAGATTTTGAATAGGAAAAGCCAAAGAAACAGCAGTTAAAGCTTCTTCACTAATTTGAGCTACAAATATACTATCCACCACATTATAAAGAGCTTGTACAAACATAGATATCATCACAGGCAAAGACATATTTATAAGCAATTTTTTAATAGGCATTACACCCATTTTATTTTCTTTTGGTTTCATCTCATGCTTTCTCCTCTATGACAAAACAATGTCACATACAGTATTATCATTTTATGTTAAAAAACTAATTTTATTTGCACCGCAGTAATTCTATTCTGCAACTATTTTAAAAATCGAATCCTTATCACTCAGAATCTAGTACAATTAAAAACAGATTAGGGGATGATGCATATCCTCTCTAAACTATTAGGTTAGATTATATTTATTTTAATAGTAAGCGGTGTTATATTTGTTTCCGCTTTTCTTCACCAACACTATTTGACAAAGAACCAATCTTCTCTGCACTTCCCGTTCCGGCATTGTTAACTAAAATATCTANNCCAAACTCTTTTTCTATTTCCTTTACAAAGTTATTGATATCCTCTGCTTTAGATACATCAGCTCTAACTCCTACAGCTTTCACTCCATATTTCCGGGAGATAGTTTGTGCTACTTCCCTCACTCTTTCTTCTCCTCGAGCACAGAGAGCTAAATGCACTCCTTCCCGAGCAAAAGCTTGAGCTACGGCATATCCAATTCCGATACTGCCTCCGGTTATTACTGCTATCTTATTCTTGAGACCTAAATCCAAGAGTGAAACCTCCTTCACATTTTTATAAAATCATTGATAAATTTTCTCAGGTCCTGCGGAAGAGAAGCAGCGAAGGAAACCCATTCCCCGGAAGAAGGATGGTTAAAAGAAAGAGTAAAAGCATGTAAAGCTTGACGGGAGAAAAGCTCTTTTCCTTTTTTGCTTCCATACACTGTATCCCCCACTATTGGATACCCTTGAGAAGCAAGATGAACTCTAATTTGGTGAGTTCTTCCTGTCTTTGGTTTCACTAACAATAAGGAAAATTCCTTTCCTCTCCCCACTACTTCTATCTCCGTATAAGCTGCTTTTCCTCCTCTTTTTCTTACCTCCATGAGACAAGGGTTGCGAGTACTTCTTCCCAGGGGTAGATCAATAGTTTTTTCTCCCTGCCATTTTCCTTCCACCAAAGCCAGATATTCTTTTTCCACCCGGCGAGCTTTAAATTCTTCTATCAGACGGAGGTAAGCTATATCACGCTTGGCTATTACCATTACTCCGGAGGTGTTTTTATCCAGGCGATGAACAATGCCGGGACGCAGGGGAAAGCCATATTGAGGAAGAGGGATTTGATAATAAAAGAGAGCATTTATCAAAGTCCCCTCTCCCCAGGAAGAGGCGGGGTGAACAGCAAGCCCGGCTCTTTTATTCACCACCAGGATATCTTCATCTTCATAAATCACGTCTAAAGGTAAAAATTGAGGAGGGGGGTGAGAAATATCTTCTACTGGCCAGCAAATCTCCAGTATATCTCCAGGGCGCACCTCTTTACTGGCTTTAGTTATAATTTCTCCATTTAATTTTATTTTTCCCTCACGGATCAATTTGGTAATTAAAGAGCGGGAAACTTCTGGAAAGTGACGATGCAACCAGATATCTATCCGACAAAAAGCCGGCTCATAAACTTGAATTTTCTCTTTTTTCATCAAACCATAAACTTAAGAGGATTAAAATAATTCCCATCACGATGAAAACATCAGCTAAGTTAAAAGTAGCCCAGAAGGAGGGCTCTATAAAATCTATCACATATCCAAAGCGCCAGCGGTCTAAAAGATTACCCCAGGCACCGGCTAAAAAGAGAGAAATTCCTCTGATGTAAGCAATTTTAATAAAAATCCAGAGAAGGACAATAGTGATAAAAACAGTAATTAAGGCCAATCCTTCTTTACTCATTATTTTCCAGCCAAAGGCACTGCCAAAGTTGTGACGTAAAGTAAGCGTAAGAATCCCGGGGATAAGAACAATAGAATCTTCAGCCAGATTTTTAATAGCCCACTGTTTGGTCAGCTGATCAGCAATTAAGGCCAGAGCTATAGCCAGAGAAAACCACAACCATCTAATGTTTCCTTTTCCAGGCTTAGAGTTCATGATTTTCTCAGCCGACTATCCTCCTGAAAATCCTGAAAAGAAAAACGAGCTATTTCTCCTCCTTCTTCTTTTTTTTCCTCCTTATTTCCTTCTTCCAAAGCTTTACCAGTATCCCAGTCTTTTTCCTTCCATTCTAAACTATCCATAAAAGTCTGTAACAACGACCTGAAACGAATTTGAAAAAGACGATATTGTTCCAAAAGGTCCTGGTATCCTCTTTCGATCTCTTTTTTTCTCTCCAGAGCTTCTTCAATAATTTTTTGGGCTCTAATTTCTGCTTCTTTTAAAACCATTTGAGATTCCCTTTTGGCTAATTCTCTCTCCACCTCTGCTTGCTTTTCCCACTCCTCCATCTGGGCTTCCATCTCAGCCAGCTTTTCTTCCCTCCCCGCCAATCTTCTTTTAAGCTCCCGATTATCTTGCAAAATCTTTTCCATTTCTACTGCCATGTTTTCTATTTGAGAAGCCAGTTCTTCCAAAAACTCCCGTACTTCGTGTTCATTATAACCGCGAATAGAGCGGTTAAAATCAATCTCTCGTATCTCTTCCGGTTTCCACCAGCTCATTTTTTCTCCTCCTCATCCTCTATATTCTTAGCTCGCCTATAAGCCTCCTCTACCCCTCCCATCACCAACCCCCTAAAAGCTCCCTCTTCCATTTTTTTTATCCCGGCAATGGTGGTCCCTCCGGGAGAAGCCACCCAATTTTTGAGCTGAGCAGGGTGCATATCCCGGGATTTTAAAAGAGACGCTACGCCCAATACAGTCTGAGTAGCTATTTTTAAGCTCCTCTCCCAGGGGATACCTATCTTCACCCCTCCATCGGCTAGAGCTTCTATAAAAAGGGCTATAAAACCTGGGCCACTACCACTGAGAGCGGTAAAAAGGTCCAAATCCTCCTCCTCTGCTTCAAAAACCCATCCCAGGGAAGAAAAAAGAAATAAAAGGTCTTCCCGTTCTTCGGTCTTCACCATCGGAGAAAAACACACCGGAACTACACCTTCTCCCACTTCCACACATAAATTGGGCATAATTCGCACTATCGCTTGCTGGGGAATAAGCTCTTCCAAATCTTTGATTTTTACTCCTGCTGCCACTGAAACGAAAACCGACTGAGAAAAATTCCGGAGAGAAAGAAGAACCTTTTTCACATCTTTAGGTTTCACAGCCAAAAATACAAAACGAGGAGCTTCTAAATTATTTAAGTTCTCTACCCATTCTAAATCTAAAGAAGAAGCCAGAGTCCTCGCTTTTTCTACCACCTGGTCCAGAAGGAAAAACCGAAACTTTTTATGCCAGTTATCTCGACATAAACCCCGGATTAGAGCACTTCCCATATTTCCACAACCAACAAAAAGTATACTATCTTCCATTTTCTCTACCTCTCTCCAAATATAGCTCGACCTAAACGTAGCATAGTGGCTCCCTCTAAAATAGCCCAGGGAAAGTCATCACTCATCCCCATAGATAACTCCTGAAAACTGGTAATCCGGGGCATTTCGCGATTCACTTCTTCTTTAAGTTCTCGCAAACGGGAGAAAATCTTCCTTACTTCTTGTTCTTCTCCCCCAACGGGACCAATAGTCATAAGACCTCTCAGTTCTAAATGAGAGAACTGAGCAATATGATAAACTAAAGATAGCAATTCTTCTTCTCTCACTCCCCCCTGAGTCTCTCGACCGGTAAGATTAACCTGAATCAAAACCGGAAGTTTTTTATTCAAATCCCTTGCTCTTTTTTCCAGCTCTTCTCCTTTATCTATGCTATCTAAAGAATGAAGGTACTGGAAAAATTCTACCACTTTTTTCGCTTTATTTCTCTGCAATCGACCCACAAAGTGCCACTCTACTTCTTCAGGTAAAAGAGGCATTTTCTTCAGCGCTTCTTGAACCCTGTTTTCTCCCAGATAAATCAGGCCCAGCGAAATCGCATCTTCAATTTTACTCACTTCTACCCCTTTAGTAACTGCTATTACTTTTATATCCTCAGGGTTTCTTCCTGCTCGCTGAGAAAAAATAGTAATCTTTTCTTTGACTGCTTCCCAATTTTCCCTTACCCCATATCTACCACCTGCCAGGGCTTTACATTTCTCCAGGGTGAACGCACCCATTCATCATCTCTACCCAGCTCCCCGAGTAAAGATTGCCATGCCCTAAAGGACCAGGGGTGAGGATGAGACAACAATTGAGGAATTTTCTCTCCTATGAGGCGATCTCCCCGAGCAAGAAGCAATTGAATCCAGGCTAACCGAGGGCTCTCTCCAGAAAAAGGAATTTTCAGCTTACCCAGACCTCTTTCCCAGATTCTTTTTTCTCTTTCCCAATCCCGAATAGAAGGAGTCCTCCAATCAGAAAGAGCAGTATGAGGTTTAGGTATTAAAAAACTGTAAGAAACTAAAACTTGCTGAGGATTCTTTATTCGAGCAACCAATTTTGTTAGAAACTCTAAATCTTCTTCTACCCCTCCCTCCGGTTTACCTAACATAAAATAAAGTTTTATTCTTTTTATCCCCTGTTCTAAAAGTTCTTTTATCAAATCTATCCATTCCTCGTTAGAAAGTCCTTTTCCCAGTACTATTCGAGCAGGAAAACTTCCACTTTCTGGAGCAAGAGTTATAGTTTCAACTTCTCCTTCACAAAATAACTCCCCCAGATTCTTTTTCCTCACAAGAGAAAGAGCGGAAAGAGAAGAAAAAGTGAGTTTCTTATTTTTTTTAAACACGTACTTTATTATTTCTTCCAAGGCGGGGTGAGACAATAAATCCGCCCCCACCAAACCTATTTTATCGGACCAGGGAGAAACATGGTCAATCATTTTCTCTATCAATTCTAAAGACCTGTTGCGTAAAGGATGGTATATATTTCTACCAGCACAAAAAGAGCAATGATACCTGCAACCCCTGCTTACCTCTACCAGAGAGGCACCCTGAAAATAGGAAAAAGGGGTATAGATGAAAGTACGAGTCTCGAATTCATTAATGTCTACCCATTGTCTTTTTACTGGAAAAGAAAACCCTTCTTCTGCCTCGAAACCCTGAAGTTCTCCCCCTTGATAAAGGGGTTTAACCCCACCGGGGATATACACCCCGGGAATATTCCCCAGAATCTTTTTCTTTTCTTCTCTGCTTTTGCCTTTTTCCTCCCCTTCCTTCCATAAAGCAAGAATTAAGGGAAAAATTTCTTCTGCTTCCCCTATCACTATAAGATCCATAAAGGGAGCGAGAATTTCTGGATTAAGAGTAGCAGCAGGACCACCACTTATTACCCAGGGGTCTTTTTCTTTTCTATCTCGAGCAAAAAGAGGAATCCCCCCCTCCTGCAGTAAAGAGAGAAGATTAAGGATATCCAGCTCAAAAGAGAAGTTGAATCCTATCATATCAAAAGAATTAAGAGGTAAACCGCTTTCTAAAGAACGGGAGCCATACTCACAAAAAAATCTTTCTCCTCGCCAATCTGGGGCTTCAAAAAGAAGACGGATAATAGACTGGTAACCTAAGTTAGTCATCCCTAAAGAATAATCTCCAGGAAAGCAAAGGGCAAACAAAAACTTACCCACTTTACTGGAGGGAAAAATCCCCTGCTCTTCCTCCCAGTAATTTTTGGCACTTTCTACCATTAACTTATTTTTTTCTCAGGAAAGCAGGAACATCCAGGTCATCAAAGGAGAAGGAGTCTGCAATCTCGCTCACCCTCTCTTCCTTTTCCTCCTCACCGTGATCAAACCCTGTAGCAATAATGGTAATTTCTACCTCGTCTTTCATTTTCTCATCAACTATTGCTCCAAAAATGATATTAGCTTCTTCCGAAGCAGATTCGGTGATCACTTCTGCTACTTGATTCACGTCCCAGATACTGAGACCAGGACCACCAGTAACATTAAAGAGCACTCCCTTAGCACCAGAAAAAGGTATTTCCAGTAGAGGACTGCTTACCGCGAGATATGCCGCTTCTTTGGCTCTGTTTTCACCACCAGCTCTACCGATACCCATGAGAGACGTCCCTGCTCCTTCCATTATAGCTTTGACATCGGCAAAGTCCAGGTTGATTATCCCCGGGATATTTATGAGGTCAGAAATGCTCTTTACCCCTTGCAAAAGAACATTATCCACCATGCTAAAAGCCTCTCCTACTGAAGTAGAGGGACTGGCAATTTGCAAGAGTCTATCATTGGGAACCACAATTAAACTATCTACTCGCTCCCGCAAAAGAGCAATACCTTCTTCTGCCTGGCGCATCCTCTTTCTACCCTCAAAAGTAAAAGGTTTAGTAACTACCGCTACAGTCAAAATGCCCAGTTCTTTAGCCAGGCCAGCAACAACCGGTGATGCTCCAGTGCCTGTTCCCCCACCCATGCCGGCAGTAACAAATAACATATCTACGTCTTCCAGAATTTCAAAAATCTTCTCTTTATCCTCTTCTGCCGCCCTTCGGCCTATCTCTGGATTAGCACCCGCTCCCAACCCTCGAGTTAGCTTTGCTCCAATCTGTAATTTGACATCGGCTAAAGATCTTTCTAAAACTTGAGTATCAGTATTCATAGCCACAAAGCCAACCCCTTTAAGGCCAGCCTGGATCATACGATTAATTGCATTACCTCCCCCACCACCCACACCTATAACTTTTATGTTTACCTTTCCGTTGCGAAGCCTCTGAGAATTCGAACGCATGACTATCACCCTCCGCCCTTAGTCCAGCATAAAAAAGTCTCTAATCCAATCTATAACTTTAGACCCCCGATTCTCTAAGTCGAGAACCAGCGATTTTCTACCTCTTTTTGTCGCTTCCTCCAAACCAAATTGCAGTAAACCACAAGCAGTAGAAAACATAGGATGAGATACAGTTTGGATCATTCCCACATGGTCTTTACTTTCCGGGGAACCTACTCTCACCGGTAATTCTAAAATAGAAGAACCTAATTCTGCAATACCCTCCAAAAGGGCACTTCCTCCAGTCAAAACCACTCCTCCCCGCAAAAGAGGATAAAAACCTGAAGATTTAATCGCTCGACGGATCAACAAAAATAGCTCTCTCACTCGTGCCTCTATTATCTCACAAGCATACTTCCTTTTTACCGTCTGCAGAGAGGAAAGTCCCAAATTTTTAGCTTCAATAACCTCATCATCAGGAATATGCCGGCTGAAAGCGCAACCATGGTGTAATTTGATTCTTTCCGCTTCGTCCCGGGAGGTTCGCAGACCTACAGCCAAATCAGAGGTAATACTCTCCCCTCCCAGAGGAACTACTCCTGAATAACGCATAGAGCCTCCGTAAAATATAGCTATATCTGCAGTCCCTCCTCCTATATCCACCAGAGTAATCCCCATTTCTTTCTCCATGGGGTGCAAAACAGCCAGAGCAGAAGCCAGAGGCTGAAAAACCAACCTATGAACTTCTAAACCCGCCTGCTGGAAACTTTTGGAGAAATTGTGAAATTGGTTCTCATCTACAGTAATTAAGTGAACCTTTGCCCGAAGAGAAGAGCCAATCATACCCGCTGGATCGGCTATCCCTGTTTGATCATCCACTATATATTCTTGAGGCAAGAGGTGGAGTATTCTTTTCCCTTCCAGATTTACCCCTGCCTTAGAGCCCTCCAGCACCTTATCTACATCTCGAGCATTAATTTCTCGTCCTCCCTTATTAAGAAAAACTTCATTCTCCAGGTTAAAAGAGGACACGCCATCACCGGCTATTCCGGCATACACAAGATCGGGCATCGCACGAGCGATTTCCAGAGCTAAAGAAAATGACTCTCTGATGGCCCCTGCTGCCTTATTAATATCTATTATTTTCCCTCTCCTTACGCCCCGAGAGCTACTCAATCCTACTCCCAGAACCTCAATAGCACTGCTTTTTTTCTGCCCGATCAGGGTGCAAATTTTACTAGTTCCCACGTCCACCGCTCCCAAAATAGGAGAGTGGCTATCCAAGGAGCGCCAACTCTTCAAAACGCATCCTCCTCGCTTGGCACTATAACCAGATCATCTCCTACTCGAAGATCAAACCCTCCTACATCCAGGTACTTTACCGCTATATCTCTCAAGTAGGGCTTAAGAATAGCCGATTTTTTCTTCAAATTATTAACCCCTTCACATCTTATAAATATACCACTTTGTAGCTGTAAAATAAACAGCCTATCATTCTCCACTGTCACAGCAGAAAGAGGAAGTTCAAACTCCTTCTTCCAAACTTTAATCAAGTCCAGCGACTCTAATAATAAACTCTTTCGATTCTCTGGCAAGTAAACCCTTACTAAATCGGTAGATGAAGCAGGGATTTCTACTCCTTCTTCATCTACACAAAAAACTTCGTCTCCCACCTCTACCCAGGCTTCTGGTTGACGTTCTTTTATTTCTATCTGCACAAGATAGGGAAAAGATTTACGCACTCTTGCTTCCTTTACCTGGGGAAGCTCTTCTAACCTTTTTTCGATTTCCCAGGGACGGAGAGCAAAAATATTACTACCCAAGGGGATATTAACTACCTTCAATAATTCTTCTTCCTGTAGCCATTGATTACCACTTATCTCTATCCTTTTTACCTTAAAAATTCCCGTCTGGAAAATTAAACTGAACAAGGCAAAGGAACATAGTCCTAAAATAAAATAAAAAAAAAGATTTGTCCAAAAAGCTTGGTTCTTTTCTGCATTAAGGCCATAGTTCTACTTCTCTTTCTAACCAGATACCTTTATTTTTATATACTTCTTTTTGTACCCAGTT
>LFRM01003091.1_pt1 | contig 16948 bp, 16 predicted proteins | sample 618341 | NCBI WGS metagenome assembly LFRM01 (sample SAMN03654438, study PRJNA283298) | anaerobic digester metagenome | isolation source: pool of bioreactors CSTR01a, CSTR02a, and CSTR03a thermophilic anaerobic... | place: Denmark: Kgs. Lyngby | collected 2014-05-21 | reverse complement strand
CCATGCTTATAAATATCAAAGTCGGATAACCCCAAGGAATTATATTCAATATTCATAACACGATAGTCACTCTCTTGATCTTGGCCAAAAGTGATAACTTGACAATTACATGCTTCCTTTATGAATGACAGTTCCTTGTCATCGCCGTTAAGAATTAGAAGACCGTCTTTTGGCACAATTTGAGCAAACTTTAAAAAAGAAGCGCGTATCTGTTCAATTCCGTCTTTGAAGTAATCCAAATGGTCCTCTTCTACATTTAAAATAATTCCTATTTGATGTTTGGAATGCAGGAAGCTATCAACATACTCGCAGGCTTCTGTGACAAAATAATCGCTGTTACCAACTCTAAAATTGTTGTCCAGTTCAGGGATGGTACCTCCTACGCTGATGGTTGGGTCAAGATCTGCATGAAGCAGCATCATGGATATCATAGACGAAGTTGTGGTTTTCCCATGGGTACCGGAAACNNGCCTCTCCTAGCTGCTTCAACCATTTCGGGGTTATTATTGTTTATAGCGGCAGTATATACCACAAGATCGCAGTCATCGGGAATATTTTCAGCACGATGTCCAATGGATATATGATGGCCTTCTTTTTCAAATTTATCAGTATAGACACAGGGGCGCATATCCGAACCGGAAATTTTAAAACCCTTATGCAGTGCAATATGAGCTAATCCGCTCATACTTGTCCCGCCAATGCCTATAAAGTGAATTTTTTTGCCTTTCAGTAGCCCTGTGTTTCTCATAATTAAACCTACCTCTCAAAATATAGACAAATATAATGCAAAGATACTAATATATTTATACTTGATTACTTTCCAACTATTCTTCCAATAATACGTTTCAACAAGGATTTCTTCTCAGGGCTTGCTGATGGCTGGGTTTGACTTTGAGTAGTTTGAGTAGCTCGTGCAGTCTTAGCATCTTTGGTTTGATGCTGAACAGCCGATGTTGCACCTGTATCTTTGGTTTGATGCTGTGCAGCTGGTGTTGCCTTGACATCTTTAGCCTGATACGGAACAGCTGGCGCTGCCTTGACATCTTTGTTTTGATTGTGAACAGCCGATGTTGCACTGGCGTCTTTAGCCCGCTGTTCACTCCGGGGTGCCTGGGCATTCTTGCGCTCTTCATTTACCTGAGGCTTGCGCTGGTCCCAGGATTGCCCCTTATTACGATTATAGGAGCTTGACCTATTCTCTGATGAAGAAGCTTGTTGCGTTTGCCGGTTAGTAGATTGTTGTGTCCGCTTAACAGTATCCTTATCCTGGGATTGTCTACTGGCGTTCGTTTGTGCCCCAGCAGATTGCTTGCTCGAATCCTGCTGTTGATTCTGCCTTTGGCCTTGATTTTGCCTTTTTGCTCCAGCTTTTTGATAGGGCGCCTTTCGTGAAGGCTTGTTTTGCGATGTTGCCTGCTTGCCAGGCTGTCCTTTTAGCGTGTGGGCTTTAACCCATTCATCCGCATCTGCTTTGCATTCAGTTAGCTCTTCATCAGTAGGCAGGCTTTCTTCTGGAATCATAGCTCCTATATGCTCTTCAATGGCATATAGTGACATAATATCTTCTCCAGTAACAAAAGTGATAGCTTTTCCATCATGTCCAGCTCGGCCTGTACGCCCAATCCGATGGATATAGCTGTCCTTTTCAAATGGTACATCATAATTTATAACAAGAGATAGATCTTCTATATGAATTCCTCTTGCTGCCACATCAGTCGCAACTAGGATGTGATATGTTCCTTTTTTAAACTGTTGAATGTTAGTCATTCTTTTGTTCTGGGGGATGTCTCCATGTAGCGCTCGGGCAGCATAACCTTTTCGAGTAAGGAAGCTTTGAACCTGATCTACGGCTATCTTGGTATTACAAAAAATCATGCAGGTTTCAGGCTGCTCCATCAATAAAATGCGATTTAGCTGAGTACGCTTTTCATTTCTTTCCACTCGGTAATATTTTTGTTCAATTGAATCTACAGTTAAGGTTTCGGATTCAATGTTTATACTAACGGGATCTTTCATAAATTGCTCGCATAATCGTGCAATTTCTGGAGGAATGGTAGCCGAAAATAATAGGGTAACCCGGTTTCTAGGCAGGGTACGTATAATTCGACGGACTTGGTCGATGAAACCCATATCCATCATTCTATCTACTTCATCTAAAACAAGATATTTTATATTCTTTGTTTTAAGATTTTTTTGCTGTATGTGGTCGTAAACACGGCCAGGGGTTCCGGTAACAAAGGTGACATTTTTACCGAGATCACGAATTTCAATACCCATATTGTGCTGTCCGTATACAGCAGTTGAAGAGTGGGGGACATACTTGGCCATCCTTTTAAGGTCATTGTCTACCTGGACTGCCAATTCTCTTGTAGGTTCCAAAATAAGACATTGCGGGCCTGGTGCCTTTGGATCAGTTAATTGAAGCACGGACATGCCAAAAACAGCTGTTTTACCGCTACCTGTCTTGGACATGACTAAGACATCTTTTCCATTTAAAACAGGGGGTATTGCCCTGGCTTGTACCTCGGTTGGTTCATCAAACTCCATGTCCTTCAAGGCTTTTAGTAAGGGTTCAGATAACCCCATTTCTTTAAAACTACTTATCATTAAAATCTCCTATCAATTTATACTTCATTATAGCTTGTACATACATAAACAATATCATATTGACCCATTCAACGCAAGAGGTTGAAATGCAGGTAACATAGTAGGATACAGTAACCAGTAATACATTGAAAATGCTATTTTAGAGTAATGTGTCAAGTTATGTCGATATTTTATTGTTTACAAGTATTACCGTTGCTGGTAAACTATTCTTAAGGGAATTGCTTGTTTCGCTCTGGATTAGAAAGGAGAAGCATATGAAAAAGAAAATTAGCTACTTGATGGTGTTAATGGTACTAATGGCTCTTATTCTGGGTACGAATGTGTATGCTGCTTGGATCCCTTTCAATGATACAACTCCTACATTAGGTGGCAAAGAGGTCGCAACAGGCACAAGGTCAACCAATCCGACTTTAAACTATGCGGTACTCCAGACTTTTGATTGTGAGGAAGCGTTCAGGGNNCAGGGTCGTGTTTCATCAGGTTGGTCTGCATGTGCCAATGATCGTATAGCCTATGCTAACAAAACCTATAACATTAATTATATCTTGGTACCCATAGCAAGAACCAGTATGCGGCTCATGGTATATAATGAAATCGGCACGTTTGGCGGTCAGAAAATCGAAGGTAGGGTTGAGTTCAACTAGTGGATCTTAATTTCAGCAAATAAACATATTAAATGTTCAATCGAAAACTAGAAATGATCAATTTCCTTATAATTTCTATAAAAGGAATGATATTATGCTCATATGCATTCTGCATGAATTCAAGAAATTATACTACAAAAAAACAACTTGGTTTCTGATTTTCACATCTGCTGTAATTGCTGTTTTAAGTTTAATTTATCATATGGTTGATTATCCTTGGATTAGTCATACTGGATATATAAAGTCGATGTGTGAAGTGTCCTTAATAAGAGATTCTACTATCGGTTTATTTTTACTTCCATTTATTATACCTTTATTTTCATCTATCATGCATTCAGACACATTCTTTAATGAGAAGACTCATAAAACAACAGCGGTATATATCGTAAAAAAGGGTAGACGTGTATACTTTTGGTCGAAGGCAATTGTTGTTTTCTTTTCTTCTCTATTCATTTCCATGCTACCATTCATCATAAATCAATTACTATGCCAAATTGCTTATCCACTACACGAAATTCGTGTTGATCCAGGTTATTATTTGCCTTTTAATTTAGAATATGAACAATCGAGACTATCTTATCCCGGCTTATATTACAATAGGCCATTAGTTTATAATTACCTACATATACTTCTAGTGGGGATATATGGGGCAACCTTAGGATTAGTGTCCTTTATCTTTTCTTTGTTTTATAAGAAGCACAACAAGTTGGTCATGCTCTCATTCTCAACAATCTATAGCTTTATCATAGCTTTATTTGCTATTACAATAAACATGAATGACTATGTTATTATGTATTACCTGCTTGGCCAACCTACCATAAAAGGGGTAAACATAATGAATTTCTATTATATGATTGCCTTCCTTCTCCTACCGGGAATTCTCTTATTATTTTACAGAATACGAGTGGAAAGGGACATATTATAAAATGATATTCATTCTAAAGAATACAGCCAAATTCAAGGATTTAGTTTTTCATTTTCTTATATATAGCATATTAGCAGTTATAGTGATAGAAACGGTACCTCCATCAGGAATAAAACTAGATGTATTTACCTATCCCTCCAACATCAGTTTTTTGCTATGCCCTGCTTTCCTGTTCTATATCAATAGGCGAAGTAGAACTATTTCACATATATTTTGCATGACTAGACTTAATAGTAATTATAGAATGTTCATTTTGCGACAGAAATACCTACTAATTGAAACCATCCTGTTTGGCTTACCATTTTTGTTTCTTTTTATTCTATTTCATAATGTCTATCAAGGAAGTCGTCATTTTAGTTATTACATGCTAGTTTTTATACAATTTATCCTTGTTTTCCTCCAGATAGGCATGATATCCACATGTATCCACTTGTTAACCAGAAATGAAGTGTTGGGACCAATGCTTATAATGGGGTTGATTGTTTATGATTATTTCGCAGTCCTGGGTCATTTCTTTTTTTACTTTTCGTTTTTTTTGGATCCTCTCTTATCCGTTATTGATAATACAAACAATACTATTTTGAATATACATACAGTAGGAATCACGATTGTACGATGTATATTTATATTTATACTGGGGGTTGTGCTTTTTAATGAGAAGTTTACATACAAAACATCAGACATTTTATAAGTACCATATATCAAAGAATCTACAATATTTGTTAAAGAGTTACATTTCAATTATTATTGGAATTGTAATTATTTTGTATGTCGGTAACCGAGGCACAGTTACAATAGAAAATTTTTTATTGTATATCTTAGGAGGGGTTAATTCACGCAATATTTCTGCTATGCTTGATATTATAATGTTTTCCTTGCCTTTCATTACTTACATGATTGTCTTTGGAAATATCATCGGAGAAGATTTTGGTCGTGCTTCAGTCTATATTTTCTCCAGAACAAACAATAAGAATACCTGGCTAGCAAAAAAAATCATCCTACTCTTCTTGTGTACTATAATTTACTTCTCATTTTTGATCGCTACCTTGTCTGTATGCATGGTTATGAAAGGGATATTATTCTTGGGTTCTGCACAATTTATAAGTTTTGTTTTCCATTATTTTATAAATTCTGTGTTGAATTATTTCCTCGTTTTATTGATAACCAATCTTCTTACCATATTTTATAGAAATATTGCAGTCATATATTCAACAATAATTGCATTTTACTATGCAACACAATTTATATTAACACCGGGGTACGGCAAGCTCGCCACATGGGCAATAGGATGGCCTTCTGTTCACTCTCTGTTATTCTTACACAATATACCATCCTTAAAACTGATTGATGAGGCTTACTTTCTACCCTCATCCAATCTGCTTACATCAGCGGTATCATTTACATACCAAGCGCTATTGATATACGTTACAATTTATATAGGTAAAAAAACCATAAGGACCTTCGATCTGTTGGCTTAGTGCACCCGTTATGTTTCAAGAAAGATATATAGGAATCAGCAGGAGAAACTCAGTCTGATATCAAGTTTATATTGATGTGTAAAGAGAGGAGAAAATATATGGAGTATATTATTTTAGAGGATGTTAGTAAAATATTAAAAAATCGAAAAGTTCTGCAAGAGATTAATCTTGTCCTAATAAAGGGTTTGACCTATGGGTTCATAGGTAGAAATGGTTCAGGTAAGACAATGATTTTGCGAGCAATCTCAGGTTTGATCACTCCAACAACAGGTAAAATAACTGTGTTTGGTATAAACATAACTGAGAAACATTGCTTTCCAGATAAGATGGGTTTAATCATTGAAGATATAGAATTATGGAATGATTTAACCGGGTTTCAAAATCTACAACTCATTGCGGACATTAATAAAACCATTACAAATGATGAGATCAGAAGTTCTCTAACAAGAGTCGGCCTTGATCCAGATGATAAGCGTAAATACAGGGCTTATTCTATGGGGATGAAGAAGAGGCTTAACATAGCACAAGCGATTATGGAAAAACCAGATTTGATTTTACTCGATGAACCTACCAATGGGCTGGACGAGCAAGGTGTTTCTTTGTTTCAACTGATTGCTAAAGAGGAAAAAAGCCGTGGTGCCACTTTGTTCATAGCCACACATCTAAAAGAAGATATTCGAGATCTATGCGATGAAGTCTATGTAATGGACAATGGGTTTTGCAGAAAGTCACAGGAGGGATTACGATGAAAACACGCATAATGTTTCTGATTGGAACTATGTTGGTTTTGATATTCGGTGTAATAATCAGCATACAATATAAATCAAAGATCCCGTTATTAATCCCCAGCGATGATAACTTGCTCGACCTACCTATTTCAGTATTCGAGCCTTCCTATGAAGGTGATAATATCGGAGATGAAGATGAGATGGATACATTTTCATCTTCTATTCCTTCATATAATGAGCTGTATTCTAATGCAGAGCTTATCCTCGTTGTATTGCCTACTGGTATACGGGAACTTAAGTCGGCGGAAATACTTTCTGAAGTAAAAGTACAGAAGGTTTTGAAGGGAGATACAATACTAAAGCAGGATGATAATATATATATCTATGAACCATTTTACATAAATTACATATATATGAAACCTAGACTTGCAGAACTTCCAAATCAAAATCGAATTGATTATACTGGAGTAAGTAACATAATGCAAAAAGATAAAGAGTATGTTGTCTTTCTTAAGTCATTTGAGTATCCATCAGATTATGTGCGAAATAGGGAAGAGGAGCTTTCGTATATTTATGCTGATAGGTATTTTGGACAATTTCCCGTGTCATTAAACGAATACATTATAGTAGATGGAACAGAACAACAAATTTTGACATATCTGGATGTTATGAAATATGATTGCATCACCTCAAACGTAGAATTCTATGATGCTTACTTGAAGCTCCAAGAAGAAATTATGGTGCATTTTGAGATACACTAGTGAATAATATGTGCAAATTCTTATACAATTCACACTTGCAAGTCATCTCCAGATTTATTACAATGAAGCTAGTGATTGGATTCTTTATCTTTAACAGTTGAGGAAACTTTCCTGTATATATTTCTATATAACTGAAGAGTAGGAAGGAGAGATCCAAACCATGAATAATGATGATAAAATGTTTGCTATGTTGGAGAAAATTTATGTTGAGCTACAGGCTACTAATATAGAGCTCTCAGACTTTAAAAAAGAAACAAATGCACAATTTGATCAGGTGAACAATAGAATTGATCAAATGGACAATAGGATTAACCAAATTGACAATAAAATTGATAATGAAGTCATTACTAGACTAGATAGACTGGACAGTAATCAAGAATCGATTAAGCGATTTATTCTAAATTCTGATGACACCTTCAAAAAATCAGAAGAGGCTTATGATGTTATCCAAAAGTTCAGGGAAGTATTTGCAGAATAACAAAAAATAAAAAACCCACTAACCATTATCTGAGTGCGGATAAGGAAGTATTTTCAAAAACACTTAGATAAGCATTGCAAGGACGAATAAAGGCGTGAAATCTCAATTAAGAGGTTTCACGCCTTTTTCGTTTTCTGTCTAATTTAATCCGCATATTCGATTTCTTTGTCCATTCTTTGTATACTGAAACCACAAATCAAGGAGGTACGCAATATGCGAGAGAAAAAATACTATGTTTGTTTTGACGATCTGGAGCGTGGAACAATGATCAACTGCCTTAATGAGATGCCAGCAGGAGCATTGGTATTTCTTGCAATCAAGAACAAGAAAATCAAAAGCAAAGGCGTATTATCACTATACCGCTGTCATTTTTGTGATATCCGGAAATACTTCAAATGCCGATACCAACGTCCACTCCCCAAGCAGTTGATTACTATTTAGTTCAAAGATAATGCTATGTAGTCTTTCTAAAAAGCTGGTATATTCATCAAATTTTGCAGCAGCATAAAGGGCATAGCAAATTTTCAATGCACTGATGGGGTGTTTTGCTAAAATCTCATTATTGCAGTGCAGATAAACATCAAGGGCAATCTGCGAAAAGGCGACGCCAGAAAAGTCTTCCATCAGCATATTATTAAGGTTGCAGGACAAAAGCTCGTCATACATTTTTGCCCTGTAAAAATGCGATACGGCAGCACGGTTGTTGCCTTTTGCCTTTTCCCACCTTCCTGCAATGCCGCTGATTTTGTTTTTGATTTGCGCCGGGGCATCGTGAAAGCGCAACACGACATATTCCTGCAAAATATTGTGCATGGTAAAGGAGTCGAATAAGCTGTCATATTTAATCAGCGGAATTTTATACATCAGGGAACGGATGTTATCCTCTGTAAACGGCAGATTTTCCTCACTTATTAAATAATCAAGGCAGCAGCGACGGATTGTCTGCCAAACAGAAAAATACAAAAGCAGGCTTTGCTCGTCACTGTCAAGCGTTTTCCAACAAATCTCATACATGAGCGAGTTTACATCAGAGGTTTCCGGCACATTGCCGCTTTCGCTGATTCGCTTCAAATAAAGCGACACAATGATAATCCAGCCCTCGGTTTGTTTCCAAAGACGGGAGACTTGTTCGTCTGTCAAGTTTGCATTTACTTTATTTGCATAGTCGGAAATTTCCTCACAGGAAAGCATTAAATCAAAGGAACGAAGATAAAAGCAGTCTGCCATATCAAGAAGTTTGATTCGCTTAGAGGAAAGATACTGGGTGATAATAATTAGATGCAGCTTTTCGCATGGATTTTCCGCAAGGGATGAAATCAGCACATCAGAGAAATCGTCAGCGAGATATTGCAGATTATCGATAATGATGTATTGCTCGGTATCCACCGACATTTCACGGATCATACGGCTGATGTCATAGCGGTTTGCACGGTTAAAAAAGCCTTGTCGGGATAACTGCTTTGCTGTTTTAGGGTGTATGCTTGCCGACTCGCTTACAAACCAGTCATAAAGCTCATTTTCATAGGGCTTCATACCCCTTTCAGCCGTGAACCAATGCTGCTGTGTTTGCGAAATATCATGAAGTGCTGCAAGCGCAGCAGTGGTTTTGCCGTATCCGGCAGGGGCAACAATGATACCGACCGGAGCTTTAAGCAAAAGGCTAAGCTTTTCTCCCAGTGCCGACGATATATATGTATTCGCTTTTTCCAAAACGTCACCTCCTGAATGGATTTTGTTAATAGTTGACCTTATCTAAAGCGTTTATAATCAGAAACAAAATTTACATTTGTTCATTCCGGCTTATTATTCTTCGCCCTCGTCTTATACACATTATATTGATTCTTGAGAGTTCACTGATATGAAAATTTTGACGCCAACGATTGTCAATAAACTTATCCAGAGGATTGAAGTTCACAACAGCGATAAGAGCAGTGGACATATTAAGGTAAAAGTTGATATTTACTTTACCGCCGTTGGCCTTGTAGATATTCCGACCGAACAGCAGCTGCTTCATTTAATGGAAGAAGCAAAGTCAGAGATGGATATAAAAAGCTCAAAGACCGCATAAACACTTGGAAAAGAAAAAGGTGTAACCCCCGTTAAAGGGTTACACCAATCTCTTCCCAGAAATACTGCCTTATAAACACACAGCATTGAGATTAGTGGGTTTCTTTTAGAACGAGATCAAAATTATCTGAACTAAGCCTTTAGTCTCTTCTCAAGAGCATCCAGCTGTTTGTTCATTTCTTCTGGAAGCTTATCGCCTAATTTTGCATAGTGCTCTTTAATAGATTTAACTTCACCTAGCCATAGATCCTTATCAACCTTAAGCAGTTCAGCCATATCAGCATCACTTACATCAAGACCTTCAGTGTCGATGGCGTCTGCTGTAGGCATATTACCAATAGGAGTTGCTACTGCATCTGCTATACCTAAGTCTCTTTCAACAATCCACTTTAATACACGGCTGTTTTCACCGAAACCTGGCCATAGCCATCTGCCATCTTCGTCCTTACGGAACCAGTTTACATAGTACAATCTGGGCAAATTAGCTCCGGATTTTGTACCAATATTTAACCAATGTTGTAGGTAATCATTTACATTGTAGCCACAGAAAGGCAACATTGCGAAAGGATCGCGACGAACCTGACCGATTTTGTCAGAAATGGCTGCAGCTGTGATTTCAGAACCCATGATAGAGCCCATGAATACGCCATGGTTCCAGTCGAAGCTTTCATGAACCAATGGAACAGTACTTGGACGACGTCCGCCTACTAGTACGGCAGAAATCGGTACTCCGGCAGGGTCTTCCCATGCTGGATCGATAGAAGGACATTGGCTAGCAGGAGCTGTGAAACGAGCATTCGGATGTGCAGCTGGCTTATCTGAATCAGGTGTCCAGTCGTTCCCTTGCCAGTCAATTAGGTGATCAGGAGCATCTGTCCCGATGCCTTCCCACCATACATCGCCATCATCTGTTAATGCAACGTTGGTGAATATGGTATTCTTTTCTGCACTGTGCATAGCGTTGGGATTTGATTCCATGGAGGTTCCAGGTGCAACACCGAAGAAACCTGCTTCTGGATTAATTGCGTATAAGCGTCCGTCTTCGCCAAATTTCATCCATGCGATATCGTCGCCAACAGTTTCAACTTTCCAGCCAGGAATTGTAGGAATAAGCATTGCCAGGTTTGTTTTTCCGCAAGCACTTGGGAAAGCACCTGTAATATATCTTTTGTTTCCTTTTGGATCGGTAAGACCAAGAATTAGCATATGCTCAGCTAACCAGCCTTCTTCTTTAGCTTGTACAGAAGCAATACGAAGTGCAAAGCACTTTTTACCTAATAAAGCATTGCCGCCGTAACCAGAGCCATAGGACCAAATTTCTTTGTCTTCTGGGAAGTGACTGATGTATTTTTGTGCTATTGGAGCACATGGCCATGGAACATCCTCTTGGCCTTCTTCTAAAGGAGCACCAACTGAATGTAGACATTTTACAAACTCGCCATCTTCACCAAGGACATCAAGAACTGCACTACCTATACGGGTCATGATGCGCATGTTAACAACTACATAAGGGCTATCAGTTATTTCAACACCAATTTTTGAGATAGGCGAACCGATAGGACCCATAGAGAAGGGAATTACATATAGAGTTCTGCCTTTCATAGAACCTGTATATAAATCTGTCATTGTAGCCTTTAATTCATCTGGATCAATCCAGTTATTGGTAGGACCAGCATCTTCCTGTTTTTTGGAAGCAATAAATGTTCTGTCTTCAACTCGGGCAACGTCAGATGGATCGCTGCGGAATAGGTAAGACCCAGGTCTTTTCTCCTGATTTAGTTTAACAGCCATTCCGGAATCAACCATCTCTTGTAAAAGACGGTCATTTTCTTCTTGGGAGCCATCGCACCAGTAGACTTGATCAGGCTGACACATTGCAGCAACTTCATCTACCCATGCTTGTAGCTTTTTGTGTTTAATCATTCCTTCACCACTTTCTTATTATTTGCTTATAAAATTTCAATGCAAAACATATGAATCACATTAAAAATAACGACAATATCAAGATGCCACAGCTCTTGAAAGATTATGTACTTTTGAAGCTTCAAAACCCAGTTATCTTATAATGTCATGCACCTTTATTTTCTTCCTAGAATGATCTGGAGTGATAAAAGTGAATAATCGGGTTTTAAAAGTTTCATTTTACGCAAATCTTTGTTGTGAAAATATTGCCAACAAAACAACAACATTATATATTAAAGCTGGCATTTTATCAAGCAGAAACTGCAAAATTCAAGCTGATGAAAATGCAGATTATATAAAATCAAAATTTAACCTTTATAATAATCAACAGCTTGATATAAATTCAAACAAGTAAATTTAATTTTTTTCTACTTAACTAAAGTCACAAATTATCTAGAGTTTCAGACGGATTTATGACTCACATAAGCTATACAGCGGATTCAGCCTTCAGGCCTAGCAGGTCCACAGCATCCTCACGCATTTTATATTTTAGTATCTTGCCAGCTGCATTCATAGGGAAGCTTGCCATAAAAATAACATACTTTGGAGTTTTATGCTTTGCCATATGGGAGCGGATGTATTCTTTTAACTCATCTTCCGTCATTTCTTCTCCTTCTTTCAAAATGACGCAGGCAGTAATTTCTTCACCATATTGCTTGTCAGGAACTCCTATTACCTGTACATCGCTGACTTTGGGATGGGTATAGATGAAATCCTCGATTTCTTTTGGGTAAATATTTTCACCACCACGGATAATCATATCCCGGATACGGCCAGTAATTTTGAAATATCCATTAGCATCCCTTTGAGCCAAATCGCCAGTGTGTAGCCAACCGTCTTCATCTATAGTAGCTGCAGTTGCCTCCGGCATTTTATAATAACCCTTCATGATGTTATAGCCTCTAGCTACAAATTCTCCGTCGATTCCATCGGGAAGGTCTTCACCAGTTTCGGGATTAACAATTTTACACTCGATTCCAGGTAGTGGCCTTCCTACGGTTTGCACTCGTAATTCAAGAGGGTCGTCAACTCGGCTCTGAGTACATCCAGGAGAGGATTCTGTCTGACCAAATACGATGGTGATCTCAGACATATTCATTTTCTCAACTACATCCTCCATAACCTTAATGGGGCAGGGACTACCAGCCATTATGCCAGTGCGTAAGTGGGAAAAATCAGTATTATGGAAGTCTTCGTGGTTCATCATAGCAATGAACATAGTGGGAACACCATTGATGCAGGTAATTTTCTCCTTGTTTACACAGTCAAGAGATTTTCTAGGAGAAAAGCTTGGAATTGGGCACATAGTGGACCCATGGGTCATGGCAGCTGTCATAGACAATACCATACCAAAACAATGGAACATTGGCACGTGTATCATCATACGGTCAGCGGTTGATAAATCCATACAGTCACCAATACATTTACCATTATTTACAACATTATAATGGGTAAGCATAACACCTTTTGGGAATCCTGTGGTACCTGAGGTATATTGGATGTTACAAACATCATGCTTGTTAATGGAATACATGCGACGATACACACTGTCTAGTGGAACCTGTTCGGACATACTAATGGCCTTTTCCCATGTTAAGCAACCATTATGCTTAGAGTCTATAGTGATAATATTTCGCAAAAAGGGTAGACGCCGAGTATGCAGAGGCTTGCCGTTTTCAGCGGTTTCCAATTCAGGGCATATTTCCTTCATAATACCGATATAGTCTGAATCTTTATGTCCATCAGACATTACTAGAGTATGTGTATCTGATTGTCGCAGTAGATATTCTGCCTCATATATTTTATAAGCAGTGTTAACTGTTACCAGTACAGCGCCAATCATAGTGGTAGCCCAGAAGGTGATATACCACTGGGGTACATTAGTAGCCCAAATTGCTACGTGGTCCCCAGGCCTAACACCCATAGCTATCAGTGAACGGGCGAATGTTTGTACATCATCCAGAAACTCAGCATAGGTTCGGGTATAGTCTAAAGTAGTATAGCGAAAAGCATATTGATCAGGAAATTCATCTACAACTCGATCTAGCACCTGTGGAAAGGTCAAGTCTATAAGAGCATCCTTTTCCCAGATATATTTTCCAGTATTTCTGTTGTTGTCATAAAGGCGGCTTCGGGTTGAGACTCCCTTTTGAAACCTTTTCATATAATCAGCAAAGTGGGGAAATACAATACCAGCATCTTCTAGGTTGGAAGCCCAGCGCTTAACCCATTCCAATGAAACATAACCTTCATAGTTTATGGACTGTAGGGCCTTCATCATATCTTCTATTGGCAGATCCCCTTCTCCCATAAGACGGTATTTAATTTTGCCCTTGTCTACTATGGAGTCTTTAATATGAACATACTTAATGTATGCACCCAGGTTTTGAACTGTTTGGCCTGGTGCTTCCCCTGCCTGGCGGTAGGGATGATGCACGTCCCACAGAGCGCCAACCGAGTCACTAGCTACTTGGTCAAGTAAATCTCGAAGTCGATTTGTATTGGCGTATACTCCGTTAGTTTCAACTAGGAGGGTGACTCCATGTTTTTCAGCGGCGGGTACAAGACGTTCTAGCTGGCTTAATACTACTTGGTCGTCCACCTCACCAGTAACATGAGGCTCTAAGTCAGCTAAAATCCTGATGTAAGGGGTATTCAACTTTGATGCCAGTTCAATGTATTGAAGAATTTCCGTGTAGTTTTCTTCTGACTTTTCTTCAAATTTCAGGCAACAACCAGAGGAGAGGCAGGGTATCTCCAAGCGTAGTGAAGACAACTTCTCGATAGTGTGGTTCAGTTGTTCTCCAGTAAAGGGTTGGGCTTGCACAGCAATAATATCCTTGCCTAAGCCAGGAATTTCGATTCCGGAATAGCCTAAGTCCTTAGCCATAGAATAGATATCGGGCCAACTAAAATCTGGACAACCCAGGGTGGAAAATGCTAATTTCATATTTATTACACTCCTTTTCATTTTTCGAAGCACGGTGAAGCATGGGGACGGTTCTCCTGCTTCATTGCTCCAAGCTTTTCTTAATTCGTGAAGGCTTCATACAGAAAACTTGGACTTCATTCTGAGGACGGTTCTCTTGATTCATTGCTCGACGAATCACGAAGTACACACGAAGGGCGAAGCACGAGGATGGTTCTCTTACTTCTTTGAATTCACATTTGCATTTGGAGACGGTTCCCAATTTTGGATAAAATAAAAAGCTTCCGTCCCTGCATTAATGCAAGAGACGAAAGCTAAAACTTCCGCGGTACCACTCTAATTGGTATTTTGGTATTGTTACACCCTATATACCCAACTTATAGGCATCGATTGTACATACAATGCCTTCTCTTGATAACGGCGAGAGACCCGTTCACACTTAATTGCCAAATCCTAGAAATGGCTTTCGGTGGACTGCTCAAGGGTGAGTTCACTCATGGTTTGGGCACTGTTTCGCAGCAAGCAACAGCTCTCTGAAGCTCCATTTTACATGGTGTTTTCCCTGTCAATGCATTTAGATATATACATTAAGCATCTTATCAAAGATTTTAATCTCTGTAAAGTACATTTTTAAAAATCAAATATTCAAATCTTTGTAAAGTTCATTTTTAAAATCCTACTACTAGCAAATTCACTGCGTTCAAATAGTGAAATATGCTTAGCGCACTTTCTGCTGATATTTGCAAGATTGATAATCATTCCTGCAAAAGCTTTTTCCTCATGATTTAATATTTTAGTGCGATCAGTATTTTCCAGTTTTACTCAATTGACTCCCAACGTCCGGAAGCACCACAAGGAAGTACTTGTCCTGTACCAGTAACTGGCAAGCCTACTCCATCTGCAACAGTTTTACCACTATATTGTTTGTTTAACGTTATGGTCAGAATGTTATGAAGTACAGCAGGAGCTAATGCGGTAGTATAGGAATTTATAAGGAAAAATAACGGATTAGGAGAAAGCACCTGGCTACAAAGCTCCACAAGTCCATAAAGCTCATTCTCTATTTTCCATATCTCACCGTTAGGCCCTCTTCCAAAAGAAGGAGGATCCATAATTATTCCGTCATACTTACGGCCTCGTCGAATTTCTCGTTGCACGAATTTTACCACGTCATCTACAATGAAACGTACCTTTCGATGCTCTAACCCAGACAGCTGAATATTCTCCTTTGCCCAGCTAATCATGCCCTTGGAGGCATCTACATGACACACCTCTTCTGCACCAGCATAAGCTGCAGCCACAGTTGCACCACCAGTATAGGCAAACAGGTTCAAAACCTTGACTGGTTCCTTGCGACTTCTTATTTTTTCAATCATCCAACTCCAGTTTACAGCCTGCTCTGGAAATAAGCCAGTATGTTTTAACCCCATGGGTTTAACATGAAAAACTAAGTCTTTATAGGAGATATTCCACTCCTCAGGTAGGCTTTGAAAGTACTGCCAGGAACCCTTACTTGAATCCTTTCGCTGGAAGTGAGCATGAGCTTTTTTCCATAGCAATTCATCTGAGGCTGGCCATATAACTTGAGGCTCAGGTCTTCTTAGGATAATATCACCCCAGCGCTCCAGTTTTTCACCATGTCCCAAATCTATTATTTCATAGTCCTTCCAATCACTTACCAAAAACATTGTGGATATCCTCCTGTGTAGGCTATTTCTAAAGCTTTTCTTATTATAACAATATAAGCCATTCTTAGCAATTAGCTAGCTGTGGATTGTTTGACTTTGCCCGACTCAGGACATATAATTAAATAGTTATTTGATAATGATTATTATGCTTTATTAAAGATATCGATAGAGTGGTATATGCTTGAATGGAGGATTCAATGTTATATAAATATGAAACCCATTTTCATACATCAGAGGTAAGCAAATGCGGTAGAAGTACTGCTGTGGAAATGGTAAGAGCACATAAAGAAGCTGGCTACACAGGTGTTTTTGTTACTGATCATTTTGTTAATGGAAACTGTACGGTACCGAGACACCTTAGCTGGAAAGAACAAATGAATTTGTTTATGCAAGGCTATGAGCTAGCATATGAAGAGGGTAAAAACTTAGGATTGGATGTTTTCTTTGCATGGGAGTATGTCAACAGTCCCTATGGAGAAGATTATTTGATTTATAACCTAGGTTATGATTTTTTGATTGCCCATCCTAAACTGTATAAGCTCCCCTTTGAAGAATATTCCGAGGTAGTTAGAGAAAACGGTGGATACATTATTCATGCACATCCTTACCGAACAGCCGACTACATTTTTTATGAACCAAATCCTAAGGTGGATCTTATCGACGGAGTAGAGGTGAATAATA